>SR_TP_S13solDRAFT_1000441_pt1 | contig 17360 bp, 21 predicted proteins | sample SodReaTP_S13sol_FD_11159 | JGI IMG/M metagenome (IMG submission 11159)
GAATCGTATTCCAGCTCATTTCGTAACCTCCTGTTTATCCAGTGGTTTCGAAATTAGCAAATGGCCTTCTCAATAGCTGAGAAACGTAAATAATCAGGAAACCGTATGTTTTCCTGGATCCTCGAAAGACGCTCCGCTTCGGCCGATGTTGCGCGCGAGGATGACTGGATGAGCGCGACACCGCCGATCAGGAACAGGCTGATGGCCATTGCCAGCATCAGCTCGATAAGCGTAAATCCGGAGCCATTCAGGCGAACGTTTTTAATCATGGTTGCTGCTCATGGTTGCTGCCCTGAAGAAATCAGGATCAAGTCTGCTGAATGTCGGAGACACAAGGGATGCGTATCACGTAGTCGAATGACTCGACGAAACTTTGTGCCTGGCCATCGTCTCCTACACCGCCATCCCCGAATCGACCTTCGGTCCAGGTCAGGCGAATGGGGATTTCCTGCCAGGCATAGACCCAGTTGGTGGCAACGTTGCTGGTATCCTCCCTCTCTTCATCGTCCCTGCCGTCATTGTCATCGTCTACATTGGTGGTGATCTGCAGGTTCGGGATTCCCGCATTCGATACCCCCCCTGCCGTGGTAGGTCGCCAGGCGGCCTGGCTTTCCGTGATGACGCCCTGGATGTCCGTGGCGGTCATGCACAGGGGCGCGGTTGCCGGGTTGTCCAGAACGGTCTCGCGGAGCTGAATCCACATCCGTTCTTCGGTGTCGAGAGCCGCTGCGGAAGCCAGACTGCGGTAATAGGAGGAATGTGCCGACTGTAGCGACATCAGTTGCAGGGAGGCCATGCCGACCAGCCCGATGGACAGCACCAGGAGCGCTATCAGCACTTCAAGCAGCGTGAGTCCGGCTGTTCGTGCATTCATCATGCTTGGAAATTGCCTGACGGTTCCAGCGATCGGGGTAGTGCTCATGTCCCGTCTCCCGCGGCGGTGCCGGTCGGGCAAGGGGCATCGCATGAAAGCGGTTCTCTCTTGATCTTCCCGGTTGCCAGCACGCGTATTTCGACATGTTGTCGGTCTCCGGTGCAGTTATCACCAGTATGCTTCAGGCACAGCGCGGTTTCGCGGAACGGGTCCACAAAGCCCCGGGCTTCGAATGAAAGCTCCGTGGGAGAGGCCGGTAGGGTAATCGCGACGTTTTCATTGCTTGCGCAGCGAATCACCCCGGTGGGGCAGCCTTCACTGGTATCCCCGCCGGTGACTTCGACGTTGGCGCTCCAGCCGGACGTGTTGCTATCCAGACGAAGGACTGCTCTTCGGCCCGCGTCGTCGTTGATGCCTATGTTCCGTCGGATTGCTTCATTCCGCGTCAGGTTGATCATGGAGATCAGTTCATTGACCTGACCGTTCACGCGGTTGTCACGAATGATCTTCTGCATCGAGGGTGCGGCAATCGTTGCAAGTATTGCCAGCACGGCCAGTGTGATCATGAGCTCGATCATGGTCAGTCCGCGCGTACTTTGAACTGGGGAAGTCTGAGTTTTCATCATGATCCCCAGCAATTTTCCGTTGTGGAGTCTGCCGTCTTCTCTCCGCGATGGTCGAGAGTGAACGGGCTGCACTTATCCCCTGTTTGCGGACCGGTTGCCGTAGCGGTCAGCGTGAAACTGGTCGCGCCCAGCGTCGAGGTGATGTTGTAAAAGCCGTCCGGAGATGAGCCGGGCACATTGCACCCCTGGTATGTGTTTGTACGGGTGAAACAGCGTTCCAGATTCTGCGCCGCCTGCATCAGGCCCGCCTGGGCATCCGCGCGCCGGGACTTTTCCACGTAGCGCTGGTAGGACGGCATGGCGATGGCAGCAAGAATTCCGATCACTGCCACCACGATCATCAGTTCGATCAGCGTGAAGCCGAGGATCTTTCGGGGGCTGTTGCCGTTCGCGTTGCGCGGTTTCTGGGGTCGAGTCTGTTTCATCTCTTTTTTCCGTTTCCCTGACAGGCTTCCAAGTCTGCCGCCTGGAAGGCTCATGTGCAACCCTTTAACAGGTGTGCACCTTGCTCTCGGAATCCGAAGTTTGCGAGGATTTCCGGACAAGTGGTCGAATTTTCGGGCTGAACGGGCGATCCGGGCCGCCTGGTTTGGCCGTTCCGGAAGCCCTGATCGAAGCCCCGGCTGGTCGAGAAACGCACTGACATCCGGTATAATTAAGGGCTTTCGCCGGAACCATTCCGGCCTGTCCATGGTTGAGGATCTGCAAGCGTGAGTGAACACGACGACAAGACATTTCTCAAGCGATTCGGGTTGATCATCGTCGGGCTGGCGATGTTCGGGCTGATTCTGATCTTTCTGGCGACCGAGGGGAACAAGCGCATAGCCGGCAGCGAGAATCCGATGCGCGACGTGGCCCGCCAGGATCGCCTTGCGCCGGTGTTCGATGTCTATTCGGGTGAAACCGGCCGGGCGGCGGCGCTGGCAGCGGCCGAGCAGACGCGCGAGGATTCGGCGCCGGAAGCGGCTTTTGGCGGCAGCCTGGACGGCGAGATGATCTACAACAATGCCTGCAATGCCTGCCACATGGCCGGGGCTGCCGGCGCGCCGCAGTTGGAGGCGGCGCAGTGGGAGGATCGCCTGGACAAGGGCGTGGATGGGCTGGTCAGCAACGCCATCAACGGCATCGGCGCCATGCCGCCCAAGGGCGGCCGGGCCGACCTGACCGACGAGCAGATCCGGGCTTCGGTGGAATACATGGTCGAGCAGGTTCAGTAGCCGCGGTTCGGGATTTTTGTAGGAGCGAACTCCGCTTCGCGAAATCTTCTGGCCTGGATCGCGGTTGGAAACCGCTCCTACAAAAATGGAACCTGCCAGGCATCGCGCCCGGCCCGCTGTAGGAGCGAACTCCGCTTCGCGAAATCTTCTGGCCTGGATCGCGGTTGGAAAACCGCTACTACATGGCCTCCGGCCACCGCATCAGGCCGCCTGAAGAGGCTTGATTCGCTCGATCTCGTTTTTGCCTGCCTCGGCCGCTTCCCAGAGATCAACTGCGCGTTGTGCGTTGATCCAGAATTCCGGCGAGTTTCCGAACAGGCGTGCCAGCCGCAAAGCCATCTCCGGGCTCACGCCGCGCCGCTCTCGCAGGAGTTCATTGATCGACTGGCGCGAAACGCCAACCGCTTCGGCCAGCCGCGTTGCGTTCAGGCTGTAGTCAGGCAGAAAATCTTCGCGCAGCATCTCCCCGGGGTGAGTGGGGCGGCGCTGCATGCCGTTGTTGGGAATGTTCATGATTTCACCGCTTCAATGATAGTCGCAAACTTCAACATCAAACGCATTGCCCTCGAAAAACCGGAAGCATATCCGCCACTGGTCATTGATCGAAATCGAATATTGTCCTTTTCGATCGCCGCTCAAGGCATGCAGTCGATTCCCGGGCGGATTCTTCAGGTCATTCAATCGTGTCGCTAGATCCAGGTACTCAAGCTTGCGAGCTGCCCTCCTGCACAGATCGGGTGGAAGGCCTTTCGCCTTGCCGGTCGCATACAGGCGCTGTGTCTTGCGATCGGCGAATGATTTGATCACCGGGGCAGTGTAATGTGTAACGTGACAGATGTCAATGGTGAACGTCTGGACCCGAAATCGCGATCGGATACCGCTCCCACATCGCCCGCTGTAAGCGAACTCCGCTTCGCTCGTCAAGTTTGTCATATTGAACCGCTTTGCTGCTGCCTGAATCGAGTCGCGAGCTGCTGCAAGTCCGGGTAGAGGGCGAGAAACGCCTGTTCGATTTCCCGCTCGCGGGCATCGAGCAGGGTGGCGCCGTGGGCCAGCGGGTGTTCGCGGCCGTGCCGGCGGGCCAGGAGCTGGAAGATTTCATCGAGCATGCGGCGCTCGCCGTAGCGTTGCCAGAGGTTGCGGGTGGATGCCCAGAGCGTGAAGCGCGCCATGCGCGGCGGCATCTGCAGCAGCCGGGCGCGGAACAGCCGATCGACCTCGCGGCCGAATTCCGCCGGCGGCACGTCGGCAAAGCGCTGCCAGTGCCGGTCCAGCATGTGGTCGAACAGCACGTCGAGCATGATGCCGCCGTAGCGCCGCCATGGCGGTTCCAGTTGCTCGACCAGGCCGGTGACGGCCGGGTGGCGGTCGCACCAGCCGTCGATGCGGCGGTGCAGGATGACGCCTTGCCGCACCCCGGGCGACAGTGATTCCAGCGCCGCTCGGCCCTTGACGTGGTCGGCCAGCAGGGCACCGAAGCGCAGGTCCGGGTCGGGGCCTGCCAGCAACAGATGGGCCAGGTGATTCACGCAAACGCCCGCAAAAGACCGCAATCCGGTCGTTCGCGCCTGGCTGAGCACGTTTCCGTCAGCTTCATGGAAACTACGGTACCGCATTTTCTTGCGGTATCATTCCGTTCCGCACGCATTTGCTGGCTTGATGAGCGATAAACGACAGACCGACCCTGCCGGCTTTCCGGCCGAGCAGCGCGAATTTTTCCTGACCGGCCCGGTCGGCCGGCTGGAATGCATTTGCGATGCACCCGAATCCGGCAAGGCGCGCGCGGCCACTGCGGTGCTTTGCCACCCGCATCCCCAGCACGGCGGCACCATGCGCAACAAGGTCGTCACCATCATGGAACGCGCCTTGCGCGAGTCGGGCCTGCACACGCTCCGATTCAACTTCCGTGGTACCGGCGAGAGCGAAGGCGAGTTCGACGACGGCAACGGCGAACTGGACGACCTGATGGCGGTGGCCGACTGGGTGCGCCGCGTGCGGCCCGATGACGACTTGTGGCTGGGCGGCTTTTCGTTCGGGGCCTGGGTTTCGCTGCGCGCGGCGCAGGATCTGCCGGTGCGAATGCTGATCTCGATCGCCCCTCCCGTGGAGCGCTACGGTTTTGAAAAGCTGGTCGCACCCAACTGCCCATGGCTGGTGGTGCAGGGGGATGAGGACGAAGTGGTCTCGCCGCGCGCGGTATTCGACTGGATCGACAGCCTGGACCGCAAGCCCGAGCTCGTGGTGATGGAAGGCAGCGGCCATTTCTTCCACCGCAGGCTGATGGACCTGCGCGGGCTGCTCAAGAACGCGGTCCAGCCTCATTTGCCCTGAGGCTTGAAATGAAAGCGCCGGCCCGTGATATCGCCGAGCCGGGGCGGTGCCCCGACCTGCAAAAATCCGGAGTAGGCCGGGGCTGCGTCCCCGGCGGATTCTCTTGCCGGCCGCGTGGGGCCGGCCTACTCGCGGGATCGATGCGTCGCGTAGGCCGGGGCCACGTCCCCGGCGGACATGGCCGGTGGTGGTGAGCAAGGCGGTGGCAGGCGGCGAGGACGAGCCGACCGGCGGACCGCTGATGCGCTACGAAGCGCTGGTCCGGGCCGGCAGACTGAGCGCCGATGCCGCCCAGCGGCGGGTTTCCGGCGTCCTGCAGCGCTGTCACGATGCCTTGATCCACAAACGGGGCGGCTGGTTCCGGCGCGCACCGCGGGTGCCGGGCGTCTACATTCACGGCGGGGTCGGGCGCGGCAAGACATTGCTGATGGACTTGCTGGTCGCCGGCCTGCGCGAGGCCGGGGTCAAGGTTGAACGTGCCCATTTTCATCGGTTCATGGACGAAGTGCACACGGCACTGAAATCCCAGGGCCGGCGCGAGCGCCCGCTGACCGAAATCGCCGCCGAACTGCGCGGCCGCGCCCGGGTGATCTGTTTCGACGAGTTCCACGTCGAGGACATTGCCGATGCGATGATTCTCGGCGAATTGACCCGGCAGTGGTTCGAGCTGGACATGACGCTGATCGCGACCAGCAACCAGGCCCCCGACCAGTTGTACGCCGATGGCCTGCAGCGCCGGCGCTTCGTGCCGGCGATCGAGAACATCGAGCGCCACTGCCAGGTGGTGGAACTGGCCGCGGCCACGGATTTTCGCCTGCGCGAGCTGGAGCGTCACCCGACCTGGTACACCCCCTGCGGGCCGGAAACCGAGCGCGAGCTGGCCGCCGAATTCCGCGCGCTGAGCGCCGATCAACCGCAGGAGCCCGGGCCGCTGGAAGTGCGCGGGCGGGAACTGCCGATCCGCTGCCTCTCCGGATCACTGCTGTGGGCCGGCTTCGACCAGCTCTGCGACGGACCGCGCTCGGCCGCCGACTACATCGATCTCGCATTCCGCTTTTCGACGATGATCGTGTCCGATATTCCCCAGATGGACGACGATCGCAACAATTCCGCCCGTCGCTTCGTGCACCTTATTGACGAATGCTACGACCGCTCGGTCAAGGTCATCGCTTCCAGTGAAGTGTCGATTGAGGATCTGTACCAGGGGAAAAAGCTTGCCGGGCCGTTCCAGCGCACGGTGTCGCGATTGATGGAGATGCAGAGCAAGGAGTATCTGTCCCGCCCCCACCACCCCTGAAAAAATCGCGCTGAAGCTACTGCGCGGGCGGCATGCTTCGGCCCACGACGCAGGCACCTCCGGCGGCGCTTTTGCTTTTGCTTTTGCTTTTTCTATTTACTATTTACTAATTTACGGGTTTTGCGGCTTTTACGGCTATCAAGCAATAAAAAAAGGCCCCGGGAGAGGGAGGAACCCGGGGCCTGGTGTTGGATCCGGCTTGGGGACGAAGACCGAATCCGTGGTCGGGGATCGCTCAGGGAGGGAAGCGATGACCCCTGTGCCTGTACAGGGCACTTCCTATGACCAGAGGTCTGGTGGAAAAGTTTCAGGAAATCGAGCCGAAATTTTTTGCATCAATGGTGTGATTTTCGCAGAAGGGTATCGCTTCTCGCAAAGACGCCGTGCCGCAGGGCAAAAAAAGCGCTTTTTCATTTTCTCTGCGTCTCTGCGAGAGCCTTCTGGATGACGTAGCCCTGGCCGGGCGAAGTGATTGATCTTGTATCCTGCACCGGCTTGGTACATCATATGCGGTGGCGGCTGTCGAATGCCGTGACAGTCAGCACATCGAATCCTCACAACTTTGGAGTGAAGCAATGAAAGTTCTGAATCGCAAAGTAGCGCTCAAGGCCACTGTGGCAGCGATCCTGCTGGCCCTGGCGGCCGGTTGCGCGACCACTGCCCAGGTCGAGCAGGCCCAGGCTGAAGCGGCTGAAGCCAAGCGCATCGCCGAAGAAGCCCAGCGCTCGGTGGAAAACGCACGCAGCATGATGCAGCAGGCGATGGAAGCCGCGCGTGCCGCGCAGGCTGCTGCCGATGCCTCGCAGAACTGCTGCAACGACCTCGAGCGCAAGCTCGATCGTGCCCTGCAGGACATGCAGCGCAAGTAACACGCGGCATTCCGCATCAGCACAAACGCCGGGCACTGCCCGGCGTTTTTTTTACCCGGCCGTAACGGCCTCAGCCGTCGACGCGGGCGATGGCCACGGCGATGCCGTCGGCGCGTTCGAAGGCGGCGCGGGCGGCGTCCAGGTCAGGCTCTGCTTGCCGCTGCCCGGCTTTTGCGGCAACCCGGTCGCGCAGTTCCTGCCACCGGCTTTCGGGGTGGCGGTCTTCAGGTTCGTCGCCGGCCGGGTCGATTTCCAGGTACAGCGTGTCCCCACGCCAGCCCAGCCGCATGGGTTGGTCGATGATGCGCACCCGGGTGCCGACCGGGACCTGGTGGATCAGCCGCTCGATGCTTTCGGGGTAGAGCCGGATGCAGCCCTGGCTGACCCGCATGCCGACCCCGGCCGGGCGGTGCGTGCCGTGGATCAACAGTCCGTCGGAATCCAGCACCAGTGCATGCCGGCCCAGCGGATTTTCAGGCCCCGGCGGCACCACCGGCGGCAGGATTTCGCCCAGTTCCCGTCGATACCATTCACGCACGCCCGGGGTTGGGTACCAGGCCGGATCTTCGACCCGCGCGGTCACCCGGGTCTCGACCACCGGTGTCGCGCGGTCGATCAGCCCTACCCCGACCGGGTGGGTGGTGACGATGGTTTCCCCGCCGCTGTTGCCGGAGACGGGGAAGTAATACAGTCGCCGGGCGCTCAAGTTGATGACGATGCCGTCGTGGTCGATTTCCGGCAGTACGTGCAGTTGCGGGACGACGATCGTCGTGCCCGGGGATTCCAGCCACGGGTCCAGGCCCGGGTTGGCCGCGCGCATCTCGAAGTGGCCGATGCTGTGCATGCGTGCCATTTCGACCAGGGTATCGCCGGGACGCAGGCGGTCGTTGATCAGCTCGCCGATGACCTCATCGCCAGTGGCCAGCGGCCAGTCGACGGCCAGCGCCGGCCCGGCCAGCAGGCACAAGGCGAGGCAGGCGGTACTCAGCGATGGCCGGAACGAAAGCCGGAAATGTGCGATTCGACCAAAGACGAAGCCGGATGTGCGGCTGACCGCAGGTGGATCGCTTCTATAATGCTTGCAGGATTTCAACACTTGGCAACCATTCCTGGATTTCACTTATGGATTTCAATAGGATCAGTCCCGGGGTTAATCCGCCGGATGATTTCAACGTCATCATCGAGATTCCGACCGACGGCCAGCCCGTCAAGTACGAGGTCGACAAGGACAGCGGCGCGATCATGGTCAACCGCCTGTTGGCGACCTCGATGCGCTACCCCTGCAATTATGGCTTCATTCCCAACACGCTTGCCGAGGATGGTGACCCGCTGGATGTGATGGTGCTGATCCGTCCGGGCCTGATTCCGGGCTCGGTGATCCGCTGCCGGCCGATCGGCTTTCTGGAAATGACCGACGAGGAAGGCCGCGACAACAAGATCGCCGCGCTGCCGATCGAAAAGATCAGCCCGCTGCACGAGGACATCCGCGACGTCAAGGATCTGGCCACCTTCAGCCGTCGCCAGATTCGCCATTTCTTCGCTCATTACAAGGACCTGGAAATCGGCAAGTGGGTGGAAGTGCTGGGCTGGCACGGCCCGGAAGACGCGCGCGCCGAGATCATGGCCGCGATCGAGCGGTTCGGCACCGGAAAAGACTGATCTCGACCCGTACCGGCAACCCTGAACCTGGCCGCGGGCCAGTGCCCGATTGAGAAAACCCCGGATGATCAATGCCTCCCGCCGCACCAGGATACGCGTCCCCGTACTGACCTATCACAGCGTTCAGATCGACGGCGCGGATTACGGCGATAACGATCATGTCGCGCTGGCCGCCGACCTCGATCTGATCCACGCGCTGGGCTGGACGGTCATTCCGGCCACCCGACTGGTGCAGGCCTTGCAAGAGGGCGACGATGCATCGCTGCCGGAGAAATCGCTGGTCCTGACCTTCGACGACGGCAGTTGGTTCGATTGGCATGATCTGATTCATCCCGCCTGCGGTCTGCAGCGCGGATTCGCCGGGATTCTGCGTGATTTCCGGACCCGGCATGGTGCCGGTGCCCAGCGTTTCCTGCACGCGACCAGCTTCGTCGTGGTCTCGCCCGCCGCGCGCGATGTGCTCGACCAGGCCTGTCTGATTGGACAAGGCTGGTGGACGGATGAGTGGTGGCCGAAGGCGCAGCGCGAAGGCCTGATCGGAATCGGCCATCACTCCTGGGACCACCGCCATCAGGTGATTCCTCCAGAGCAGCGATACGGCCGGGATTACGGGCATTTCCGGACGGTCGCGGGCGAACAGGAATGCGATTTCCAGATCCGGCAGGGCATGGATTATCTCAGCGCCTGCCTCGGAATGCCGCCGGAGCCGCTGTTTGCCTACCCCTACGGCGATGTTCCCGATTACCTGGCCGATGTGTATTTTCCCGCCCATGGGGCGAGCCTGGGCCTGTCAGCCGGGTTTTCGACCGAGCCTGCACCGGTAACCGACGCCAGCAACCTCTGGCGCTTGCCGCGATTTGTCTGCCGCAGGGACTGGAACACGCCGGAGCAGCTGCGTGCTGTGCTGGCAGATTGCCAGTAAGAAGGTCGCGAGGAAAAAGGCCGCGATTGATGAATCCGCCGGCGATCGGTACTATCCTCTGCAGGGATGATTCCCGTGGAGAAAGACCATGTTCGCTCGCTTCCATACCCCCGAAGAAGTTGCCCGCCTGTTGCGCCTGGATGCGCGCGCCGTAATGGAAGAAGTGCATGCCGGACGACTCAAGGCCTTGAAGTGCGGCAACCAGTGGCGCATTCCGCGCAGCGCATTGCAGGAGTTTCAGCAAAGCCAGGGTATTTCGGCAATATTGCCCCGCCGAATCGGCGCGCTGGCGCTTGCAGGTGGGCTGATTCTGGCATGCGCCGGCCTGGTGCTGGCTCAGGGGTTCCGGTTTCCATTTCCGATGTGGCAGGAGCAGGCCATTGAAATCGGCCCCCAGGAGGCGTTGTTCCGGGATGACCAGCGGGTCGACGAGATTTCCGACACATGGCATCCGGTCAACGCGCCGCTGGATTATCGCCGCTTCAATGACGCGCCCAACCCGGAAGGCACCGGTCTGACGCACATGCTGATGAGCCTGCAGCAGCGCAATGAATTGCCGCCGGGATCATGGTCCTTCCCGTGGACCCAGTTCGTGAGCCTGGATACCAATCATGATTTCGGAGATGGCCTCGGTACTTCAATCCGCCTTGACAACCGGGGCGCGGGCTGGGCCTCGGCACAGCACGTCGATGCCCTTGCGTGGGGTACTGGAACGACAATCGGCAGCAATATCGAGACGATTGATGCGGGTGGCCACGGCGCGTTCGTGGTCGGTGCCAACGTACAGAACAAAGGGTTCCGCGGCAATGTAGGAATGCAGGTGCAGACCGGGCCGTTTCCATGGACTCACCCGCTGTGGCAGCCGGGCATGGATGGGGGCTGGGATGTCGGATTCCGTCTGCAGGGCATGGAAGGCGCAGGTTTCTACGGCACCGGCATCGAGCTCGGTCCGCGCACGCACGGCCAGCGTGGCATGTGGATTCGCGGCAATTACACCATCGGGATCGACCTTGGCGCCAACGACCTTTCGATGCGCTCCGGATCCAGGGTCGAGCTTTCGCGTCAGGACCAGGTTGCAATGCGCTTCAATGCCGGCCGCAACCGGATCGAGTTTCTGCAGGGCAACGAAGTGATCGGTTACCTGGATGCTTCGCAGCGAGGATTGAATCTGGGGCGGTGATTTCGGCTCAGATGCGCAAAACCGGCCGCACTCCTCCCTGGAGCGCTAGTGGGCCATGCGGTTAATTAGGTAACGCTCAGAGCCGCTGTGCCGGTGCGAATCAAGGCGCGTTTCGCAGGGAATGGCCGCTCCCTTGCCAAGAAACGCAACGCTGAGTCGCGCCGGCACAGTGGCTCCCGGAGGGCCGCCGCACAAGCGCCGTGGGCTGCGTTCCGCTCGCTCGACGGCCCGGCAAAGGACGCCTTCGCTCGCGCGCCTTGCCCACGACGCTTGTGCGACGGCTGAGTGTTACCTAATTAGCCGCATGGCCCACTAGGGTCGCCATGCACAGGCCGTCGACCTGAATCATGGGCCGGGTTGGGGGCTTTGGCGAGCTGTCTCCGGGCTGGTTTCGACTGGACCGTCATCGTGAAGCAGGGGGCTGACGGCGTGCCACAGCAGCCACTGACCCGGATCTCGAGCCAGCACCCGCTCGAATTCGGGGTAAACCGCCTGTGCCTGATCAGCGGCGATGGGCTCACCGATGATCAGCTTCGGCGTGGGTGAATTGCGTCCGATCTCGACTCGAAACGGCACCACGGGCACGTCGGCTTCGCGCGCCGCGCGCAGCCAGCCGGTGCTGAATGAAATGCGGCAGGCGCCGATGCGCATGCTGGGGCTGTCCGGTGTGGTGGCCGCTGGGGTGTCGACCACCAGCACCGGGTGACCATCGCCGTTTCGCAAGGCCCGCACAATCTCGGTGTAGGCACCGCCGGTGGCAATGGGGCGCTGGTTGCATAGCGCATCAACCAGTCTTGCGCGTGCGGCGTAGTATCGAACCATCACAGGCCGACCAGACAGGCTATCGGCGGGTATCGGGCGGTAGACCAAGCGCGGGTTGAGACCGCTGTCGCGCATATGCCAGAGAGCATGCAGACCGCTGCCATAATGCATGGTGACCGGCAGGAAGCGCCCTTTTGGCCATTTGCCGGAAACCGTGAGCCGGCGTGTCCGGTCATGCTTCAGTGCAAACGCAGCGCTGGCTTCGACGAGCACTGTATATCGCCAGCGTTGCAGGATTTCGGGCCAGTGATTGGGAAATGCCCGTGCCAGCGCATCGATGGCTCCTGATTCCGGCATTCGATGCCAAACCCGCCACCTGGCTGCACGATCCAGCATCAGCGCACTGCCAGATGCCGGCAGATGCGCGGCCAGCCAGGGCAGCGCCCACAGGCCGAGCAGGTCGGCGGTCTGACATCGAATGCGCGTCAGCACCGACTTTCGGCGGCCCCATGCGCTGCAGGCAAGGCCCTGAAAGCGCGAAGAGTCTCGTATATTCGGCGCGGATTCCCCATTCCTGCAAGCTTACCCCAGTCACCCTGATGCCGTTGGGCGATCCAGCCCGGGCTCGGAAAATGCCAGCCGTACCCAGTCGGAGCACATGCCTTGACCGCATTCGAGAAAGTAAGGTGCGTAGGCTTTCTCAACCGCGCCAGCCTGGTCGGTGAGGATTCCGGACAGCACCAGTCGGCCGCCCGTCTTCGTCAGGCCGCGCAGTTTCGGGGCCAGTTCGATCAGCGTGCCGGCCAGGATGTTGGCCAGGACCAGGTCGGCCCGCGCATCGGGCGCTCCGGCTGGTGTGAACGTCTCGATTTTTGCCTCCACCCCGTTGCGCGTGGCGTTGTCGCGGGTCGCGATCAGGGCCTGCTCGTCATGATCGACTGCAATTACGCGCTTTGCGCCCTTGAGCGCGGCGGCAATTGCCAGTACGCCGGAGCCGCAGCCGTAATCGATGACGACCTGGCCGGTCAGGTCGCGCCCGTCCAGCCATTCCAGGCACAGCGCGGTGGTCGGGTGGGTGCCGCTGCCGAAGGCCAGGCCGGGGTCGAGCCGGATGACCAGCGGCCAGTCCGGATCGGGCTGGATGTGGCTGGGGCAGATCCAGATCGATTGGCCGAACCGCATCGGTTCGAAGCGATCCATCCAGGCGCGTTCCCAGTCGCGTTCGGGCACATCGGTCAGCCGGGTTGCCGCCGGGTCGCGAATCAGCCCTTGCGCGGTCAGTTCCAGCACCAGCGCGACCGGATCGCAACCGGAATCGCAATCAGATGGGAGCAGGGCTTCGAGCGTGATTTCCCGCCACAGCGGCATTTCCCCAGGGCCCGGCTCCAGCAGCGGCTGGTCGGCGGCGTCGAGCAGCGTGATCGCCAGCGCTCCGGCCGCCCACAGCATTTCCTCGCAATCTTCCAGTCGGCCGGCTTCGGGCTGCAGCCGCAGCGTCCGGTTCGAAGCATTCATCGTGTCTCCATTTCGGCTTGTCGTGACTTCGGCATCGTCTTGCCTGCCCGGCCGGGCGCTTGCAATCGATGCTGCCTTCCCCAATGTCGAACTACTGGATCATTCACGAATTTTCATCATGACCCCAGGCAACGATACCCAGGAACTGAAATTCGATACCGACAATCTCTGGCGGGTCGAGATCTTCACCGACCAGCGTACCGGATCGATCCGGCGCATGACGCCGGTCGACGCCGACGGCAACACGGATGCCGCGCGATCGGTGCGCTACATCGGCGAGGCCTCCGCGATGACCCCGGCCGGCAGCCTGCCGCTTTCGTTCGAACTCGAAGGCGACAACCTGGCCGAGGCGGCCGGGCAGTTCGCCGAGCAGGCCGAAAAGGCGCTGACCGAGACGATCGAGGAGCTCAAGCGGCTGCACCGCGAACAGCAAGGCTCGATCATGGTCCCGGGCCAGGGCCAGGGCGGCATGCCGGGCGGCGGCAACAGCGGCGGTATGCCCGGTGGCGGCAAGATCCAGTTCTAGGAGCCTGTCTGTAATGGCAAGCCGGGGATCGGCGCGATAGTCGGGTGCAGGAGCGGTTTCCAACCGCGATCAATTGCTTGATTTGGCGCCCCGCGGATTTCGATCTTGCCATTCGGAATTTACGATTCGCCGCTATTGTTCAGGTTTGCCAGCAGCTTTTCCAGGTAGTGGATGTTGGTGCCGCCGGCCTGGAAGCCGGAGTCGATCAGCAGTTTCTGGTGCAATGGAATGTTGGTCTTGACGCCGGTCAGGACGATCTCGCGCAAGGCCACGCGCATGCGCGCCAGCGCGTGATCGCGCGTCTCGCCGTGGCAGATCAGCTTGCCGATCATCGAGTCGTAGTTGGGCGGGACGGTGTAGCTGTCGTAGATATGTGAATCGACCCGCACACCCGGCCCACCTGGTGCGTGGAAGGCGTCGATGGTGCCGGGTTGCGGGATGAATTTTTCCGGATCCTCGGCATTGATGCGGCACTCCACGGCATGCCCGCGGATGCGGATGTCATCCTGGCCAAACGGCAACGGCTGGCCGGAGGCGACCAGGATCTGCGCCTGGATCAAGTCGATGCCGGTGACCATCTCGGTGACCGGGTGCTCGACCTGGATGCGGGTGTTCATCTCGATGAAGTAGAACTCGCCGCCCTCGTACAGGAACTCGAACGTTCCGGCGCCCAGGTAACCGATGCGCTTGCAGGCATCTGTGCAAATCCTGCCGATCTTCTCGCGCTGCTCCGGCGTGATGCCCGGTGCCGGGGCTTCCTCGATGACTTTCTGGTGCCGGCGCTGCATCGAGCAGTCACGCTCCCCCAGATGCACCGCGTTGCCGTGGCTGTCGGCCATGACCTGGATTTCGATATGGCGCGGATTCTGCAGGTACTTCTCCATGTACACGGTCGAATCGCCGAATCCGGTGCGAGCTTCTTCCCGGGTGAGCTGGATGGACTTGATCAGGTCCAAGGGGTTGTGCACCACGCGCATGCCGCGCCCGCCGCCGCCGGCGGCGGCCTTGATCAGCACCGGGTAGCCGATGTCGTCGGCCAGTCGTCGGGTCCGGCGCTCGTCGTCGTCCAGCGGCCCGTTGGAGCCGGGCACGCACGGCACGCCGGCCTGGCGCATCGCGTTGATGGCCGAAACCTTGTCGCCCATCAGACGGATGGTTTCGGCCCGCGGGCCGATGAAGGTGAAGCCGGATTCCTCGATGCGTTCGGCGAAATCGGCATTCTCGGCCAGAAATCCGTAGCCGGGGTGCACCGCATCGGCGTCGGTCACTTCCATGGCCGAGATGATGGCCGGCACGTTCAGGTAACTTCCCGGGGCCGGCGCCGGGCCGATGCAGACCGACTCGTCGGCCATGCCGACATGCTTGAGATTGCGGTCCACGGTCGAGTGCACGGCCACGGTGCGGATGCCCATGGTCTGGCAGGCGCGCAGAATGCGCAGCGCGATCTCGCCGCGGTTGGCGATGACGATCTTTCTGAACGCACTCATGTCAGGACCGGATCACGTACAGCGGCTGATCGAACTCCACCGGCTGGCCCGACTCGACCAGCACCGCGACCACGGTGCCGTCGTACTCGGAATCGATCTGGTTGAACATCTTCATCGCTTCGATCAGGCACAGGGTGTCGCCCCTGGCAACCCGCTGGCCTTCGCGCACGAATGGGTCCGAGTCCGGGTTGGGTGCATCGTAGAAGGTGCCGACCATGGGTGAGCGTACGATCTCGCCCGGCGGCAGCGAGCCTTCGCCGGCATCCGCGGATTCCGGTTCCGAACCTGCCGGAGGGTAGCTCTGGGCCGGTTGCGGCGGCGCTTGTAATGGTACGGGCGCGAATGCCGGCGCGGCACCACCGCCCCGGCTCAGGCGCACCGATTCTTCACCTTCGTGGATTTCGAGTTCGGTCAGGTTTGACTCTTCCAGAAGTTCGATCAGTTTTTTTATTTTTCTCAAATCCATTGAATTACCCCGAAGCAGCTTGTTTCATCCCGAATGATCGAAGGCCCGTGCGCCATCGCGGCGCGCGGGTTCATGAACTTGCCCGGTCCAGGTGGCCGGCCAGGCCCTGCAAACCCAGCAGATAGGATTCGGCACCGAATCCTGCAACACGTCCGACGGCCAGATCGGCCACCAGCGAGCGGTGGCGAAAGGGTTCGCGCGCATCCGGATTGGAAAGATGCACCTCGACGAACGGCAGATCGACGGCGGCCAGCGCATCGCGCAGGACCACCGAAGTATGGGTCAGACCGGCCGGGTTGATCAGGATGCCGGCATAACCATCGGTGCGTGCCTGTTGAATGCGCTCGACCAGCGCGTGCTCGGCGTTGCTCTGGAAGCAGGTTACATCCAGGCCCAGCTCGGTTGCCCGGGCGGCCAGCCGGCGGTCGATTTCATCCAGCGAGGCACTGCCGTAGACCTGCGGTTCGCGGGTGCCGAGCAGGTTCAGGTTGGGGCCGTGGATGATCAGGATGCGCAAGAATGTTGGTCCGTACCGGGTCAGGCTGCGCAGTTTGCCCCATTTCAGCCGCAATTTCCACCCATGTTGGCAGACAATCGCGTCACGTTCACCGAAAATTCTTTCCTTGACCCGGATACTGCCGCGTTATTCAGTGCCCGCCAGGCTGGCCAGTGCCTGCTCGATCAGGGCCTCGTCCAGCTCGCCCAGGTGACGCCAGCGCACGATGCCCTGGCCGTCGACCAGCACCGAGTACGGAAGCAGGCCGGCCGGGTTGCCGTAGCGGTTGCGGGTCTCGTGCACATCATCGGTGCCGATCAGGATGGGGTAGTCGATCTCCAGCCGCTCGACGAACGGGCCGACCAGCCGCGCTTCGTCGATCGCGATGCCGATCACGCGCAGGCCTTGCGGTGCGCTTGCGTGCAGCGTGTCCAGCATCGGCATCTCGCGAATGCACGGCTGGCACCAGGTGGCCCAGAAGTTGACCAGCCAGGGTGCGCCGTCGAAATCCGATGCCCGCCACAGAGCACCATCCAGGCCGGCATGCACGAATTCCGGCCGGCGCTGGCCGACCTCGATGGCGGGGACCGGGCGCGAGAATTGTGCGCCGTCGTCAGGGCGCGTCAGCCAGGTCAGGGTGAAACCCGCGGCCACGCCGACAATCGCGGCAATTCCCAGAATGGCCAGCCATCTCATTGCGCCGCCTGCCTGACCCGCTCCAGGTGCGAGACGAAATCATCCGATGCCATGAAGCCGAACATCCGGTAGCGGTCCAGCTCCGCGCCACCGGCAAAGAACAGGTAGGCCGGCGGTCCGTGCAGGCCGAAGTGGTTGAGCACCTGCTGATGCTCGCTGTTGAAGTCGGTCATGTCGATCTTGACCAGATCGAAGCGCTGCATTTCCTCGACCACGGCCGGCTCGGGAAAGGTTCGCCGTTCCATGCGCTTGCAGTCCACGCACCAGTCGGCGTAGAAATCGAGAAACACCGGTTGCCGGGCAGCGTCGACGAAGCGCTCGATTTCGGTCAGGTTCGAGACCTTGGCGAACGTTGGTTGGGCCACCGTCGCGCCGGAAGCGGTACCGCCGGCGAACGGCTCGAGCGGGCGCAGCCAGTCGCGCCCGCCGGCCGCGGC
>SR_TP_S13solDRAFT_1000442_pt1 | contig 17329 bp, 16 predicted proteins | sample SodReaTP_S13sol_FD_11159 | JGI IMG/M metagenome (IMG submission 11159)
CGCAAGCTGGCGCGGGTGGCATTTGCGCTGCTCAAGAATCAAACCGAATACCAACCGAAAATACGTCAGGAAGCTTGCATTGCGACATAGAATCTCCTACGGGAGAGGTGGCGTCTGGATGGCTATCCGGTAGAGACGATCTTCATCACATTGGTGCCTCCTTCCATGCCCATCTGGTCGCCCAGGGTCAGGATCACGCGCTTGCCGCGCTCGACCAGGCCGGCGGCCACCACATGTTCGATCGCCGCGCGGGTGACTTCTTCATACTGATATTGTTCAGAGGCGAAAAACAGCGGGCGCACATGCTGGTACAGCCGCATCCGGCGCAGGCTGGCGCGGTTGGGGGACAGCGCGATGATTGGTGCCGGCGAGCGCACCCGGCTCAGCCACTGGGCGGTGGAGCCGGACTCGGTCAGCGCGATGATCACATCCACCGCCACATTGTTGGCGGTAATCATGGCCGCCATCGCGATTGCCTGGTCGGTGCGCTCGGGCGCGACGTTGAAGCGGCGTTGCGGGATATGCGCCTGCACGTGGCGTTCGGCACCTTCGCAGATGCGCGCCATGGCCTCGATCACCCGTGCCGGATGCCTGCCGACCGCGGTTTCGGCCGACAGCATGACCGCGTCGGTGCCGTCGATCACGGCATTGGCGACATCCAGCACTTCGGCCCGGGTCGGAATCGGGTTTTCGACCATGGACTGCATCATCTGGGTCGCGGTGATCACCGGCCGATTGTGTTCCAGCGAGGTGCGGATGATGCGCTTCTGCAGCCCCGGCAATTCGGCTTCGCCGATCTCCACGCCCAGATCACCGCGCGCGACCAGCACCGCGTCGGAAGCCTCGACCACTTCATCCAGGTTCTCGATCGCCTCGGTGCGCTCGATCTTGGAAACCAGGTGCGCCTCGCCACCGGCCGCGCGCAGCAGCGAACGGGCCCGCTCGATATCGTCGGCCGAGCGCGGAAAGGAAACGGCCAGGTAGTCGACCTGCCAGTCGGCGGCCAGTTTGATGTCGGCCTCGTCGGCTTCCGAGACCCCGGGCAGCGAAAGCCCGCCGCCGCGCAGGTTCAGGCCCTTGCGGTCGTAGAGCCGGCCGCTGGTCAGCACCTCGCAGACGATGCGTGCGCCGGATACATGCTTGACCTTCATCGCGATCAGGCCGTCGTCCAGCAGCAGCTCCGAGCCCGGCTTGACGTCCCCGGCCAGCCCCAGATAGGCCACGCCGACCTGGTGCTCGTCGCCCGGCGGCGCCGGATCCTCGGCCACCAGCGTGAATTCCTGGCCGGCGGTGAGTTCGACATGGCCGTCGCGGAATCGGTCGATGCGAATCTTCGGGCCCGACAGGTCGGCCAGCACGGCCACGTCGGTATCCAGCTCGCGCGCAATCGAGCGCACCAGCCTGATCCGGCGCGCGTGGGTTTCGGCATCGCCGTGCGAGAAATTGATCCGGACGACATCACAGCCGGCGCGGATCAGCTTTTCCATCGCCACCGGGTCATCGGTGGCCGGGCCCAGGGTGGCGACGATCTTGGTTCTTCTCATCATGCCTGAAGTCTAGCGCAAGGCGCGCGAAGGCACCTCGTCAATCGCTGCGCAAAAACCGGCTTGCAACCGTATTCGAACCCGGTCTGTTCATCCCGGCCCGGCGGCGCTAGACTTGTTCCTCGACGAGACAGGTACACCCGGGGAGTTGTCTTGAGTCTGATCTGGATTGCCGGTGGCATCGTCGCCGCATTGCTGGTTGTCAAGACCAGCGCGCTCACGCTGTGGCTGGGTGAGACGACCGTGCTGGTCATCGTCGTCGGGCTGCTGGCCGGCCTGCTGGGCGCGGGCTGGCAAGCGCTCACGCATCGAATCCAGCGTCTGGAAGATCACCTGGCAGCCCTCCGACGTTCGGAAGACCCTGATACCGCAGGGGCATACGACGCGCCCCCGGGGGACACGCGCCCACAGACCGCTGAAACGTTCTCGGCAGCCGCGCCACGGGCTGAAACCGCCCAACGGACCCAACCTCTTTCCGGCCGCGCCCGGAACGAGCAGCCAGACCAGCCGCAACCGCCACCCGCAGCTCCCCTGTGGCTGTCGCGGCTGCAACAATGGGCCAGAACCTGGCTGAAGCAGGGCAATCTGCCAGTACTTGCCGGCGTGGTGGCCAGTCTGATCGGCATCGCCGCGCTGCTGCGATACGCCAGCGACCAGGGCTGGTTGAGCCTGCCTGTCGAGCTGCGCCTGATCGCGATTGCGCTTGCCGCCTGCGGCCTGCTTGCGTTCGGCTGGTCCCAGCGCCGGCAGCGCCGGCTGTTTTCGCTCTCGGCTCAGGGTGGGGCGATCGGCATACTGATCATGACGGTATTTGCCGCCTTGCGGCTGTATGAATTGTTGCCCGCGCCAGCCGCGTTCGCGCTCATGGTCGTGCTGGTGGCGGCAACGCTGGTGCTGGCACTGGCCCAGCGCGCGCTGGCGCTGGCGGTGCTGGCGCTGGCGGCCGGATTCGCCGCACCGATCCTGGTCGGGACCGGACAAGGCAACCACCTGGTGCTGTTTTCCTGGTACCTGCTGCTCAGTCTGGCGGTCTTCGGCGGGGCCTGGAAAGAGAACTGGACGCTGCTCTACCGGCTGGGCTTCGTCTTTACCTTCGTCATCGCGACACTCTGGGGGGTGCTTGAGTATCGGCCGGCGCTTTACGCCGGCGTTCAGGGTTTCCTGATCGCGTTCTTTGCCCTGTACGCGGCGATTCCGCTGGTCCAGGCCCTGGCCGGTCGTGACCGCGGCCGGCTGGATGTGGTGCTGGTATTCGGTCTGCCGCTGGTGGCCTTTCCGCTGCAGATGCTGCTGCTGGATCTGGCCGCATTGCCGATTGCCTTCAGCGGCCTGGCCGTGGCCGCGTCTTATCTGCTGATGGCCTTGATCGCTGGACCACGCCTGCATGGCCATCCGCTGAGAATCTCACTGCTGGCACTTGCGCTGGGCTTTGCCACGCTGGCCGTGCCGTTCGCATTCTCCGGCCCGGTCATCCCGCTGATATGGGCCGCCGAGGGCGCGGCGCTGGTTTGGCTGGGCATCGTGCAGCAGCAGCGCCTGAGCCGCTGGGCCGGCCTGGTCATGCAACTGCTGGCCGGGGCTGCCTGGTGGCTGTGGTTTGGCACACTGGGGTTTGGCACTGCCGCACTCCCGATTCTCAATGGCCCTGCCCTGGGCATACTGGCGCTTGTGCTCGCCGGTCTGTTCAGCCTGCTGCTGTACCTGCGCGCCGGGGCCGGCCGACTGCTGCTGAATGCACTCGCCCTGTGGGCGGTGGCCTGGTGGCTGCTGGGCGGTGCGATCGAGATCGTTCAGCATTCTGCACCGCGCAATGCGCCCACTGCATGGCTGGCATTCAGCGGGCTGAGCGTGGTCGTGCTGGCCTGGCTGATGCATACCACTCGGCTGCTGGTGCCATCCATGGCGCTGCTGGCGCTGGTCCTGCTTGCACCGATGCTGATCCCGCTTCAGATCTGGCTTCAGGATCTGGTCTACGCCGGCTGGGGGATGCCGGCCTGGTTGCTGCTGCTGGGCGGCATCGGTCTGGCCGAGCGCATCGTGGCACCGAGCGCAGCGCCGACCACGCGCGGGCTGATTTCGGCCAGCCAGCATCTGGTACTGGCCTGCATTGCCGCCACCGCCGGCTGGCAACTGGCCGCGCAAACGCTTGCCCTGGGCAGCGGCTGGCGCTGGGCCGGCCTGATCCTGGTACCGCTGATGCTCGCCGCAATCGCACGCCGGCTGGGTCGCAGCCCCATTGCGCCCGCATCACTGCCCGCACCCCAGCGTGGATGGCCGGTCCGGACAATGCTGGCACTGATTCTGATCTGGCTGCTCTACAGCCTGGGCCAGGCCGGTGCCGCGGCCCCGTTACCGTTCGTGCCATTGGTCAATCCGCTGGACCTGGCCTCCGTCGCCGGCCTGCTGGTACTGGCCGGGTTCCGGAACCGCCCGGCCGCCACGCGCCCGGGCCGCGAATGGCAGAATCTGGCCATCGGCGTGCTGGCCGCGCTGGTGGTCTCGGTGATCTGGCTGCGCACCGCGCATCACTGGCTGGCAGTGGACTGGACCATTGCCGGCATGGCCTCCTCGGCCTCGGCGCAGGCCGGCCTGACCATCCTGTGGACCGTGATCGGGACCGTGCTGTGGGTGGCTGGCTCGCGTGGCAGCACCAGAATTCTCTGGCAGACCGGCGCGGTGCTGCTGGGCATCGTACTGGTCAAGCTGGTGCTCATCGACCGCCTGTTCCTGTCCAACCTGGCCGGCATCGGCTCGTTCCTGGGCTTCGGCGGCTTGCTGATGCTGGTCGGCTATCTGGCCCCGGCGCCGCCGGCAGGCAAGTCGCTTCCGCCCGCAGACGGCACCGCAAACCCGGAGAAAGTCTGATGGGTGCATTGCAAATCCTCCGTAACGTCGCATTGGGCACAGCTTTTCTCTGGCTGACCACCGGTCCGCTTGCAGCCGCCGGGACCGGGGCCACAGCGTTCGACCAGTACGCCCGCGCCTGGGCACTGCACGCCGATGGCGACGCCGCAGCCTGGCGCCTGGAGCTGTCCCCGGAGGTCTATCACGCCATGGTCGAGCCCGATGCCCGTGACCTGTTGATCGTCGATCACAACGGCCACCCGATGCCGATGTTCCGGATCCCCGCCGAAGCGCTGATCGAGGAGATCGTCGAGCTCCATCGACCGCGCTTCGAGACCCGGATTCCCGACCCATCCGAAATTCCTGGCCCGGACACCGGCCTGAGCCTGGAGCTTGAACGTCCGGACGGCACCCGGCTGCGCCTGATGGCCCCCGAACCGGAGCCCGGCCCGGCGCGCATGCAGCCGGTGTTCGAGGCCCTGATCGAAGCCCCGCGCCTGCACCAGCCCATGGCGCAACTGCGGTTGCGACTGGAATGGATGCTGGAAGAGGCCGGCGACGGGCCGCTGGAATGCCTGCTGCAGGATATCGACGATCCGCAGGGGCGCTACCGGAAGCTCGAGGTCAAGCGTCGGTTCCAGACCCTGCCGCCGCGCATGCTCGCCGAAGCGGCGGTGCCCGCGCGGGTGCGCGTCTGGTTCGTCCACTGCCGCGCCTACCAGGCACCGGGCCGGATCCGAATGGAAGATCTGGTCTTCGAGACCCGCGAAACCCGCAATCACAATCGCAGCTATCTCATCGAGGCTGAGCCTGAGAGCATCGGCGATGGCCAATGGCAATGGGCAACACACGGGGCGCACGCCTGGCAGCGGCTGGAAGTCGTCAACCGCCAACCCGGACAGCTCTCGAGAGTGGAATTGCGTTACCGCGATCCGCGCTCGGGCGAGTGGGTCCGCCATGCGGCCACCGAACTTTCCACATTGCAGAGCGCGAACGCCGGCCAGATCACATTCGAGCTGTCCCGGCACGTGCCCCGCGCCACCGCCGAATGGCAAGTCTCCAGCGACCCGCCGCTGGAAGGGGCCACCACAATCGTGCTGCATGCGCATGCCGAGCAGTGGGTCTTTCTTTCGCGCGGCCAACAACCCGGCCACCTGCTGGCCGGCAGCCGCCGGACCGACCCGGCCGACCCGCATGCGCTGGCCAAAGCAACGCTGGACCGTATCGGCCCGGCCTGGGAGATTCCCGAAGTCCGCCTGGGCCGAGAACACCAGGACGGAAGCGAACTGGCCCTGAAGCCGTTACCCACTCCAACAGACTGGAAGACACTGCTTTTGTGGACAGTACTCATTGCGGGCGCCCTTGCAGTCGCCGGACTTGCTATTGCCGCACTGCGCGGTCTCTCGGATCAGTCCCCTCCAGTCTGACAACTGCGCATTGGTGCGTGGTTTTGCCCGTGGTTTCTGCCCCGCAATTGTGCTAATTTTCAACAGGCTTGCGGAACGGATCCCATGTGGACCGCATGCCAAGTCAATTCGCAGGATTTCAGACATGAGGTCGTAAACAAAGCCCCGCAGCCGAAGAGCGTGATTGTTGCGACTGCGGTTGAGTCAACATGATGGGAGCGTTATCGTGATCACGAAATTTCTTTGCAATGCAGTTCTCGCCTTGTCGCTGGTTTCGATCATCGTGCCGGCCCAGGCCGGTCTGATTTCGACCGGTGATGCGTTGGCGCTGGAAGACGGCAGCCTGGATTCACGCGTCGAGGCGTTCCTGTTGCGTGATGATGTTGCTGCGGAACTTGCGGAACTGGGAATCAGCCACGAAATGGCGATGGCGCGGGTTTCGCGCATGAGTGCAGCCGAACTGGAGCAGATTGCCGGACGCATTGATGAAATGCCGGCCGCCGGTGACGGCGTTCTGGTCGTACTGGGAGTAGTGTTTCTGGTTCTGATCGTGCTGGAACTGGTCGGCGTGATCGATATCTTCAAGAAGCGCTGATGTTTGCAGCCGGACGCGCCTGCGCGGTCGCCATGGCCGCGCTGTGGCTGGCCGGCTGTTCAAGCTTCGGCGAGCGCATTCCGGAAACGCTTCCACCCGCAGTCGAGCTGGATGAGACCGCGTTCTACCCGCAACTGAAACATCACTGTGGGCCGGCCGCGCTGGCCACCGTGCTGGACGCCGCCGGAAGCACGCCCGAGTACGAGCGGATTGTCGACCAGGTCTATATCCCCGGGCTGGAGGGCAGCCTGCAGGTCGAACTGATGGCCGCGGCGCGCGGCTTTGATCGCATCCCGTTTCGCATCCCCGGCGACCTGGCTTCGGTGCTGACCGAGGTCCAGGCCGGTCATCCGGTGCTTATCCTCCAGAATCTCGGTGCCCGCAGCCTGCCGGCCTGGCATTACGCCGTGGTCATCGGTCACGACCGCGACAGCAACAGAATCCTGATGCGTTCAGGCACCGAGGAAAGACTCGCGGTGCCGGTGGGCCGCTGGCTGCGGCAATGGGATCGCGCCGGGCGCTGGGCGATCGTCGTGCTGGAACCCGGCCGCCTGCCGGCCACTGCGCAGCGTTCATCGGTATTGCGCGCCCTGGCCGACTTCGACGATCAGGCCGACGGCAAATCCCGCCTGCCTGCCTGGCAGGCCGCCGTGCAGCAATGGCCCGATGAACCGCTGGCCTGGATGGGCCGCGGCAACGCGCACCACGCCCTGGGGCTGCCGGAATCCGCAGCCGACGATTTCGAGCAGGCGCTTGCAATCCGCCCCGACCACTGGCCGGCGCGCCTGAACCTGGCCCAGGTGCTGCTGGATACTGGACAGTCCTGCCGGGGCCGGACCGTGCTGTCCGCGCAGCCAATGGATTTCGATCACCCGCTGGTCGATATTCATGCCCAACTCATGCTGAAGCTTGACCAGAACTGCCGCGCAACCGCCCCTCTTTGATCCGGTCGCCGCGCCAGCCGTGCGACGCGAAGCGCCGGCGGACCCGCAGTTGGGCCGTTCGATAACCGAACCGGCGGGTTGCTGCTATATTCCGGGCCGATGATCAAACAACTGCTCATTACCGCGCTGGTCGCGCTGATCGTGATCGTGGTCGCGCGAATGAAACGCGCGCGCCGGAACACCCTCGCGGGCGAGGCTTCCGGGACGCGGAAAGACACCAATGTCAAAGGCATTTCGGCCTCGATGATCGCCGGCTTCATCTTCGCCGCCGTGATCACGCTGACCGCCAGCGGCGTTTTCTGGGTGCGCTACCAGCACGCAAACGCAATCATCGAAGTCCATGTCACCGACACGCGCAGCGGCGCAACCACGGTGTATCAGGTTCGCCGGCGGCACATGGGCGAGCGCGAGTTCAGGACCGTGGACGGGCGCCATGTCTCACTGGGCGCCTCGGACCGCCTGGAGCGCAGTGAGTAAGCCGCGCCGGTCGCGCACGAAGCAAGCGGGCGGATCAGGTGGTCGGGTTCAACATGCGCTCCAGTGCTTCCTGAAGCTCTTCCAACTGCTCCTGGCTGTCGCCGCCACCGTAAATCAGCTCGCCGGACGAAAAAGTCGTGCCGAAGGTCTCGGCGGCGGTATGAACCTGCCCGATTGCACTGGCCAGGAATTCCTCGGCCAGGCTGGACAGCGGGTGAACGAAAACGCTCCAGATCAGGCCTTGCGCGGTGGCATAGCGGGCATCCAGGGCCGAGTCGTAATTGGCCTGCAGCATCCGGTACATCAAGCCCTCGTCACCTCGACCGAAGCAATCGGCGTCATCAGGCGCATCCGGTCGGCGGTTTCGTCGAACACCACAAACAGATGCGCAAAGTCTCATTGGCCAGCCTCGCAGGAAAACCCAGTCGAATCATACCGCCGCCTGATCAGGTATATGTCTCAGCCAATCGCCAACGGGGCCGGCCGGCAAGTAGTGATGCCGCCCGCCTGCGAGCCGCGGGTCGATCGGCGAAGCGGACGACCTCGTGCCTGGCCGCTTTCTCGATTGTCCTCAGAACGCTGAAAATCATTCTGAAATCGACCTCAGCTCTGGAGACGATCAAGCAGCTCAAAGTCCGAATCGCAGTGCTCGAGCCCAGCTTGATGCTCTTTCGCGCAGGATGCGATCAAGAGGTCGGTCGCCGGAAGCGTGAGTCCATTCGAACGTGCGGCCTGGGCGAGGTTGCAGGCTGCTTGCCAGACTCGGTCTGTGATCGCCAGCTCGGGTAGGGACTGCTCGAATTCGCGCAGAATCGCCTTTTCCCGTTCGCCGCGTGCCCCGTTCCAGAGCTCCAGGCGAACGATCGGGCACCAGGCCGCATCCCCGGACACCAGATGCGCTCGAACGCGCTCACGCGGTTCGCTGGCACCGTCGGTGCGCAGGAAATGGATCCAGCTCGAGGTGTCGACGAGCACCATATTCAATCGCCTTGACGCAGCCGGCGCAGTTCTTCGGCGGTCATGAGTTCGTCACAGGTGCCGGCGTGCCGTGCCAGTTCGGCCATTCGCTTTCGCCGAACATAATCGCGCAGGGCGTTGAGGACAACCTCGCGTTTCGAGCGTGCACCCGAAACGCGCAGGGCATCCTGCATGATGTCTTCGGGGATATCAATAGTAGTTTTCATGCCGTCTTTTGCGGTCTCGAAGTTACGTCTTGATTATATCCAATTGCACATAACGAAATTCGGAATAGTACGGGCGCCGTTGCGGGCTGGCGATGGACAATGGTTTGGGGCGGTTCTCGAGATTCCTGCTTTCAGCGAAGTGACGCGGGAATCGAGGGGTTGGGTGTTGTTCGAGGTTGATCGCGGCCGGGAGTCCGCTCCCGATTTTGCTTACCTGGTAAGACAGTGTTAGAATCAATGCCTGATAATTCGCTTATATGGTGACGACATGGCGACTTTGACCGACAAAGGGCAAGTGGTGATTCCGGCCGCGATTCGGCGACGGTATGGCCTTGTGCCCGGAACCAAAATCGAGTTTGTCGACGTTGACGGCTCCATCCGTCTTCGTATTACGCGACCTGCGCCGCCTTCGACCGTGGACGAGGGATTCGGCATGATCAGCCTGCCCCGCACCGGCCGGGAAAGGCGACTCGCGGACTTCGATCCGGCCGACCTGGTACGACGCAACAGGCCATGATCGCTCTGGATACCAATGTTCTTGCGCGGTTTTACTGCGAAGATCCGAATGATCCGGAAGCAGATCGGCAGCGACCATCCGTATTGCGCCTTTTCCACGAAGCCGAGGCAATGTTCGTGCCGATCACGGTGGTTGTTGAATTCGAGTGGATCATGCGCGGTTTCTACGAACGGGACCGGCAGGATTTCGCGCGCGTCATTCGGCACTTGCTCGGCCTGTCGAATGTGACCGTAGAGGATTGGCAAGCGATCAATGATGCCTTGACGCTGCATCTCGAAGGCCTCGATTTTGCCGATTCCTTGCATTGGGCACGCAGCCGTCACTGTGAGCAGATGATCAGCTTTGACGATCGCGGATTCGCGCGAAAAATCAAGCGGTTGAATCTGGAGCCTGCTGTCCTGAATCCTCGGGAATTTCTTGAAGGAAACGCCTGATTCTCTTTGTCAGCGGCTGCTGCCGACAAGCTTGAGGCACTACCATTTCGTCAACCCGCAAGTTCTTGCCGCCGCTCGTTGCGGGCGCGTGTCGTGGACCCATCACCAAGCGCCGTGTGCTAATCGTGCAGACCGGACAGTTCAATCAGCCAGGCTTGTTCGCCCTGTGGTTGTGGCGGGAGCTGGATCGCCTGCTCGGGGGTGGCGTGAAATTCAGCCAGATAGGCGGCCACGGCATGCTGTTCGGTGCCCGGTGCAACGAAGTCGATGTCCACCCCCGGATAGTCGCGCCCGCCGAGATCACGTCGCCGCGGGTCACTGAGCTCTCGCAGCGGATAGCCGTCGCCACAATGCACCACCTGTTGCGGTTGATGGCCGGCGTCGTGACTCGGATCGGGCACGCATTGGGCCAGGAAATCCAGCGTGAGGATCCGAAAGCGCTGCGCCGGATCCCCCACCCATTCGCCGTCACGGATCAGGTCCGTGGTAGTCCCGTCCGGTGCGACCACCGACAACTCGCGCACCCGTTCACCGTTGCTGCTCGCCCCTTGGTTGATATCGCCGTGACCGGGAGTCAGCGGCCGCCGGGCCGGGCGTGAGGCGTCGTAGCTCAACCGCATGCCGGCGAACTGCGGGAACCAGCCGGGCGTGGCGCCCGGCTCGATGCCGGAAACGGCATATTCCATGATGTCGTACAGCTCGCCGGCGGTCACCGTCAGGGCCACCAGTTCACCATTGAAGGCGAAAGCGGTTTCCAGATCCAGGCGCGAGATGCTGCCTTCGGGCCGGAATCGGTTGGCCGCCGGTGGTTGCAGCCGGACTTCGCCGGCATGCCGGCTGCCCGGCGGCACGACCACGTCGCCGATCGGGGCCCGTATGCCGCCCCCGTTGCGCACCACGATCACCGCTTCGGGCTCCTGTCGGCGACCCAGCCAGAGAGCGGCCTTGGCCATCAGCCGACCCAGATTGGTCTCGCGCGTGCGCAGCCGGGTTCTGCGCCCGTCGAGAAATTGATCGGTGTAACCGAGCACGTGCGCCTCCTTGGTCTCAAGGGTGCGCCAGAAGGTGTCGCGAATGGCCAGCACCTCGGCCATGGGCTCGGCGCCGCGGTCCTCGACTATCGAGGGCTTGCTGGCCCAGACGCCCGCCCGGCTCGCATCCAGCTGCTCGAGATCAATCACCCCGTCGGCGTCAAACTGCAACAACAAGCGCCCCAGGTAGCGAAAATCGCCGTCGGTGTTGACCAGCAACACCGGCTCGGCCAGCGGCGAATGAACCACCAGCGGGTAGTCGTCCACGGCCACATCACCCGGATGCAGTCGGCTGCCCGGATCGGCCAGAATGGTGTTGGAACCCCCGGCAATGATTACATCCACGTGCTTGAGACGCTCGGCCAGGGCGCGCTCCACGTGCAGTTGCTGCATGTGAGCGGTCACAATGATGACATTCACCCCATCGGCGACCAGCGCATCCACCGGCTTCTGGATTACAGCGGCCAGCGCATCCATATCGTCCGGGTCGGCCGGCTGAATGCCGATCTCTCCGGTGTTGGTGATCCGGTCCAGCGTCGGTGTTGTCGCCCCGACCACGCCGACCCGACGGCCGTCGACCTCCAGCACCACCGAGCCGGCAAGACGGCCCTGAACCTCGCGTGCATCCAGTCCATCAGGACTGACCAGGTCAGCCAGGTGCGGTTCGCTGGAGAAATCCAGGTTGGCCGCCAGCCACGGAAAGCGCGAACCTTCCCAGCCACGCGAGTCGGGCTGGATGATCGCGGCAAGCTCCTCGGGCCCGCCATCCAGATCGTGATTGCCCACGGCGGTGGCATCAACGCCCATGGCGTTGAGAAATGCCAGTTCGCCGCGGCCCACGCCCGCCGAGCCCACCACCTCGGCCATTGCCGGGTCGTTGCTGGCCTGGTAAAGAGGCCCCGGGATGTAGTTGTCACCGGCGCTGAGCAGCAAAGTGTTATCCGGCATCCCGGCGCGAAACGAAGCCACCAGGGCAGAGAAATCCGCCACGTGCTCCAGTGCCAGGGTGCCGCCGCCGTCGACATCAGCAAAATGCAGCAACTGCAACTGCAGCCCGTCATTGCTGCCGGCAACAGGTTCAGGTGTGGTCTGCCACTGGCCGCAGGCGAGCAGGCCGGCGACAAATAGAAGCGCTGTCAGGGCCCGAATAAAAAAACGATCCGGCCGCTTTCGCGTCGCTTCGAAGTACCGGGTTACTTTCACCGGAAAGCCGTCAGCCCTTATGCGCCTTCAGCCAGCGCCTTCAGCGCCGGCAGTTCCTTGCCTTCGACGTATTCCAGGAACGCGCCGCCGGCGGTGGAGATGTAGTCGATCCTGTCGGCGACGTGGAATTTCTCGATCGCCGCGATCGTATCGCCACCACCGGCCAGGGTGAAGCCCTGACAGGCGGCCACGGCATGCGCGATCGCCTGGCTGCCGGAGTGGAAGGATTCGAACTCGAACACGCCGACCGGGCCGTTCCAGATGACGGTGCCGGCATTCTTGATGATCGTGGCCAGGCGGCCGGCGGTTTCCGGGCCGATGTCGAGGATCATTTCGTCGGCGTGAATGCGGTTGACATCGCGAAGAGTGGCGTGGGCTTCCTGGTGAAAGCGCTCGGCGGTGAGCACGTCGGTGGGTAACGGGATTTCGGCACCCTTTGCCCTGGCCTGTTCCATCAGTTTCTTCGCGGTATCGACCAGGTCGGCCTCGTGCAGCGAGTTGCCGATGCGCATTCCCGCCGCGGCCAGAAAAGTGTTGGCGATGCCGCCGCCGACGATGATCTGGTCGGCCTTTTCGATCAGCGCTTCAAGCACCTGAAGCTTGCCCGAGACCTTGGCACCGCCGACAATCGCCACCAATGGCCGGGCCGGGTCGGCCAGCGCCTTGTCCAGCGCGGCGATTTCCGCGGCCAGCAGCGGGCCGGCCACGGCGACTTTCGCATGCCGGATCACCCCCTCGGTCGAGGCCTGGGCGCGGTGCGCGGTGGCGAAGGCATCGAACACCAGCACGTCGGCGAGTGCTGCCATCTTTTTCGCCAGCGTCTCGTCGTTGGCCTTTTCGCCTTCCAGAAAACGGACGTTCTCCAACAGCTTGACCTGGCCGGGCTCGACCTCGACACCGCCGATCCAGTCCTCGACCAGATCAACCGGCCGGCCGAGCAGCTCGGTGAGCCGTTCGGCCACCGGCTTGAGCGAGTATTCCGCCTCCGGCCGGCCTTCGGTGGGCCGGCCCAGGTGCGACATCACCATCACCGCAGCACCGGCATCCATGGCCTGCCGGATGGTCGGCAGCGCGGCGCTGATGCGCGCATCCGAGGTCACGCGACCGTCGTGCACCGGCACGTTCAGGTCGGTGCGGATCAGGACCCGTTTGTCTTTGATATCGATCTGATCGAGGGTTTTCATCAGTTTCGTCCCGGGGTGCGGTTTATCTCAAGACTTGCGCTCTTATCCGACCTTGCTCAGCACCAGCGCGGTGTCGAGCATGCGGTTGGAAAAGCCCCACTCGTTGTCGTACCAGGCCAGCACCTTGACCAGCCGGCCGTTGACCTTGGTCAGCCCGGCGTCGAAGATTGACGATCTCGGATCATGGTTGAAGTCGATCGAGACCAGCGGTTCCTCGTTGTAACCGAGAATGCCCTTCAACTCGCCTTCGCTGGCGACCTTGACCGCGGCATTGACCTCATCGGCCGTGGTATCACGGCCGGCAATGAAACTCAGATCGACCACCGAAACGTTGATCGTCGGCACGCGCATCGCGAAGCCGTCGAGCTTGCCGTCGAGTTCCGGCAGGATCAGCCCGACCATGGCCGCCGCGCCGGTCTTGGTCGGGATCTGGCTCATCGTGGCCGAGCGCGCGCGGCGCAGATCCTTGTGGAATACATCGGTCAGCACCTGGTCGTTGGTATAGGCGTGAATCGTCGTCATCAGCCCGGCCTCGATGCCGATCGCGTCGTTGAGCACCTTGGCCACCGGTGACAGGCAGTTGGTGGTGCACGAAGCATTGGAGACGACATCGTCGCCATCCTTGAGGATGTCGTGATTGACGCCGTAGACCACCGAGGGCAGATCCTTGCCGGCCGGGGCCGAGATCAGCACCTTGCGCGCGCCGGCGCTCAGGTGGGCCGAGGCCTTGTCCTTGCTGGCAAAGAAACCGGTGCACTCCATCACCACATCGACGCCCAACTCGCCCCACGGCAATTTGGCCGGATCGCGCTCGGCCAGCACGCGGATGCGATCGCCGTTGACGACCATGGAATCGCCGTCGACGCTGACCTCGGCGTTGAACCTGCCGTGCGCGGTATCAAAGCGGGTCAGGTGGGCGTTGGTGTTCGGATCGCCCAGGTCGTTGACCGCGACAATACGGATTTCATCGGTGCGGCCCGACTCGTACAGCGCGCGCAACACGTTGCGGCCAATGCGGCCATAGCCATTGATGGCGACTTTGATCGGCATGCTTCTCTCCCGGCAGTGAATGTAAAAATCACTTCCGATTGTACTGCCCGGCGCGGGGCTGCGCGGATCGGATAAGCGTTTCCGGCGACTATTCAATCACTGCCAGATACGCTCGCCCCTGGCGACGGATTTCCAGCGACAGTTCGCGCTCCCGGCTGAGCGGGAACTCGCCCCGGAATTCACCCAGGTTGCGGACCTCTCGCCGATTGACCGCAACGATCAGGTCGCCGGCGCGCAGGCCGGATTGCCAGGCCGGGGTGTTGCGGCGGACTTCCTCGACCACCACGCCGCGCGCCCCGCGCTGTGCGGCGCGGTCGGGCACGCGTACCAGCACCACTCCTTCCAGGCGCTCATCCAGGCGCTGACCGGAAATTCGGGCATCCAGATTCTCGATCAGGGTCACCCGCGTACGGCGCTCGCGTCCGTCGCGCAGGTATTCCAGCGGCAATTCACGGCCGATTGATGCCAGGCCCTCAATGTTGCGCAGGTCCTGGGTGTTGCCGACCGATCGCCGGTCCAGGCTGGTGATCACATCACCCGGGCGGAGCCCTGCTCCCGCCGCGGCGCCATCATTCTCGATCGCCGTGATCAGCGCACCGCCGCTGCGCTCGATTTCCAGTGCCTGGCGCAATTCCTCGCTCAGGTCCTGGACCTCGACCCCAAGCGTTCCGCGCCGCACTTCACCGAACTCCACCAGTTGCTGCATCACGTACTCGGCGGTGGTGACGGGGATGGCAAAGCCGATGCCGACGTTGCCGCCGGAGGGCGTGAAGATTGCGGTGTTGATGCCGACCAGCTCTCCCCTGAGGTTGACCAGCGCGCCGCCGGAGTTGCCCGGGTTGATCGAGGCGTCGGTCTGGATGAAGTTCTGGTATTCAAGGCCCCTGAGACCGGCCCGGCCCAGCGCGGAGACGATGCCCGAGGTCACGGTCTGGCCCAGGCCGAAAGGATTGCCTACGGCGAGAACGAAATCTCCGACCTTGAGCCGGTCGGAATCGAATGATGGCAGTTCGGTCAGGTTTTCGGCCCGGATGCGGATCACGGCCAGGTCGGTCTCGCGGTCTGCGCCGATGAATTCGGCATCGAACTCGCGACCGTCGTTGAGCGTGACCTTGATGTTGTCGGCATTGTCGATGACGTGGTTGTTGGTCAGAATCAATCCTTCGCCGGCATCGACGATCACGCCCGAGCCCAGCGACCGCTGCACCCGCTCGCGCGGCACGCTGGGAATATCGAAAAAGCGCTGGAAGAACGGATCGTTGAAGAACGGGCTGCTGCGCACCTGGACGCGGGTGGCCGAATAGACATTGACCACGGCCGGCGTGACCCGCTCCAGCACCGGGGCCAGCGACGGCAACGGCTGGCCGTCGACTTCGGCGGGCAACGCGGCCTGGGCGGTGCCGGCAAGTACGGCGCAAAGCCACAAGGCAAGCAGCGCGTACATGCGCTGCCCGGCTGTCATGTTGCTGGTCGAATTTCTGTCTGGCTGCAAGGTCATTTCAAGCCTGCTCCGGTCCACAATGGGATTGATGACGATGGGATTGATGACGGTTGGATGGGCGCGGCGGGAGCAAGTTTCAACGAAATTTAATCATCCAGGGCTTGCAAATGATGCCGTTTTGAGGCATAGATATGCATCAGGCCAGAAAGCGAAGCCACCAGATGCGGTGGCGGTACGCAAATCGAAGCCCAATATGTTGAATCTCAGCCAACAGGTACTGCGAACCGACGTATCCGGCATGCCGATGGAATGGATCGGTTATCAGGATGCGGTCCGGATGATCGTGCTCGGCCAGGTCAGCTATTCGCTGGGCTCGGTGCTCTACCGCCTGCACGGCGGCATCAATGCACTGTCCGGGATACGCACCGAAGTACCGGTCAATGCAATCCTGGCCACCCACGGCAGTCATCCAAGCGGCAGCAGCTTCTACCACGGCTACACCCCGCCGCTTTCCAACCGCGCGCTGTTTCGTCGCGATCAGAACCTGTGCCTGTACTGCGGCGGGCATTTTCTCGACCGCGACCTGTCGCGCGATCATGTCAAGCCGCTGGCCCAGAATGGTGTGGACTGCTGGGCCAACGTGGTGACCGCGTGCAAGCGCTGCAACAACCACAAGGGCTCACAGACACCCGAGCAGGCCGGCATGCAACTGCTGGCCATTCCGTTCGTACCCACGCACGCCGAATACGTCTACCTGCAGGGCCGGCGCATCCTGGCCGACCAGATGGACTTCCTGGTCGCGCATTTCCCGCGCAACAGTGTGCTGAGGAAACGGCTGGAGACCGGCCAGGGTTTGCTGGCATAGGAAATCGGCACAGCGCCCGCAAAACAGCCACGCCGCAGGAGCTTGCTTGCAAGCGAATGGCATGTGCCGGCGCCAGCATCCTCTCGCCTGCAAGCAGGCTCCTACGGCAGATCGGAAGGGTTGTGGGAGCGAACTCCGATTCGCGATTCCCCTGCCCAAATCGCGGTCGGATACCGCTCCTGCAGCCAGGCTTGGACCTTGAGATCCAGGCATTGAATTGCAGGCGATGTCATGCAACTGCCGGGTAAAAACGTTCTCGCAGAGCCGCGGAGACGCAGAGTCAGGAATCACATCCTTGTTTTCTCAGCGTCTCTGCGTCTCCGCGAGAGCCCTGGTTGGATGAACTGATCCATTCGGCCGAACTCACTCGCGTACACTTCCGCCCATGAAAACCTACGATATTGCCGGCTTTACGCTGGTGCTCGACAAGATCGCGATGATTTCGGCCATTTTCGAGGCCGAGAACGAGGAAGGCTGGCAGTTCAACGTGCGGCTGGTCTCCGGCGACCGGGTCATCGTCAAGCGCCCGGACCGGGCGCGCGCCACGCTGGATCGGGAGTTGCTGATCAAGGCCATCCACGAGGCCTGAGCCACGGCTGGCCGGCTTGTT
>SR_TP_S13solDRAFT_1000443_pt1 | contig 17262 bp, 5 predicted proteins | sample SodReaTP_S13sol_FD_11159 | JGI IMG/M metagenome (IMG submission 11159)
GCTTAAAAAAGGTATTTCTCCTTATACTTTGCAGGAGTTATTCCTGTATGCTCTTTAAAGGCATTGTAAAAAGCTGAAGTAGAATTAAAGCCTGATTCATACCCAATAGCCGCTACAGTATAATTTGTAAAATCAGGTTTTTTGAGACAAGCCATGGCTTCTTCCACCCTATAGCGGTTAATCAGCTTAGAGAAATTAGAATCACTGAGAGTATTAATCAGTTGAGAGAGATAATTGGCACTGATATTAAGCGATTCAGCGACCTTGGTGAGAGTCAGGGTTTCATCCTTGAATATTTTTTCTTTATCAAGAAGACGGAAAAATTGCTTAAAATAGGCATTGTCATTAGTAAAAGGTCCTCTCGGCTGCTCCTTAAGGTGTTCAATCTTTTTTACCGTAAGCAAGGCTATCAACTCAAACAAAAGCAAATGCGTCTCGTTAAAAAATGACTTTTTTGAGTGTTCTGAATCAATCACTCCAATAACTTTTTTGTCAAGTATCATCGGTACGCACAATTCAGATTTACGTTTTATATCGTCCAAAATATACCGTTTATCATGTGTAGTATCTTGAACAATTTCCGGAGTTGTGGATTGAGCAACATAACCCACAATCCCTTCTCCTACGGGAATATTTATGGGACTTAAGATCTTTCTTTGTCCCTTATTTTTATTGCCATAAGCTGCTTTTTGTATCAATACTTTATCATTTTCATCCAAAAGATAAATCACACAGTCTTCCAAGCCCAAACGAGAAATGCAATTTTCCGTAATATCCCACAGGACTTCATCAACTTTATCTTTGTCAAATAATGAGGTAGCGAAATAACTTAGTATTGAAATGACAGAGGATCGGCTTTCCTTTAACTCAAGTAATTTGTGTTCAGAAAATATTTTATTAAGACCTAGAATTCTATAATCCATATGCTTCACTTTTAAATGTTTGAGGTCAGGTATAAAAATAAAAAAAACTTTAATACCTCATGACACCACATAAATCTCTCTAAAAAATTGAGTGTATATATGGAAAACAGCACAAAAAAAGACTGTTTAAAGCAAACCCTTTAAACAGTCTTTTTAAAAATTCAAAAAAATATAAAAATACCTTTATCGTTGTACGATAATAAACTCCGATCTTCTGTTTTTCTCGTGGTCTTCTTCGCTACAGTTTGCTCCACAGTTCACTTCCGGTCGCTCCTGACCAATACCTTCACCACTGATTCGACTCTCTTCTATGCCTTGTGATATTACATACTGCACTGTTGCCTTTGCACGACGGTCTGACAACGCCTTGTTATAGGTCGCATTTCCGCGACTATCCGTGTGTGCCTCTACGCGTATAATCATCGTTGGATACTTCTTCATCACCTGAACCAACTTATCCAACTCCAAGGCTGCCTGTGGCTTGATGTTGTGCTTGTCAAAATCAAACAATATCGGATTCAATACCACCTTGTCCTCTACTATTATCTCTTCTATCGGACGCAGTGAAACCTCTACCGATACCTCTTCGGCATCTGTCAATACTGTTGAAGAACCTGACTCATACCCTTCCTTGCTCGCTCGCAATTCATAGGTATAATCACACTCTACTTCAAAACTAACACGACCACTGCCATCACTCATCTTCTCTGACAATCGGTTGTCATTGCTGTCATACAACTGTACTCGCGCTCCCGATAATGGAGAACCGCTATCGCGATCTACTATTATTCCGCGTATCTCAGACTCGCATACTTCTATCTCTTTCAAAGCAAAGATGTTGTCAATATTGCCTTGACGATTAGAAGATACCAAGCCTTTTCCGCTTGATTGATCATAACTGAATGCAAAATCGTCTGAACTGCTGTTAACCGGTGATCCCATATTCTTTACCGATCCAAATCCTCCTCCGGCTTGTGGTGCTGCTGAAAAAACATCCAGGCCTCCTAAGCCTAAATGACCATTACTCGAAAAATAAAGCGTACCGTCCTCTCCTACAAACGGAAAGACTTCTTTACCTTCTGTGTTAATCCCTTTACCTAAGTTCTCGGGTGTGCCAAAACTACCATCTGCACTAATTCTTACGCGATAAATGTCTGACTCTCCTATCGAACCGGGCATATCAGATACAAAATAAAGCCAATTACCATCAGGACTCAAGGCGGGATGACCTACAGAATATTCGGTGTCGTTAAAGGGAACTGACTGTACTGAACGCCATCGGTCGCCATCGGTCTCTGCATAATAAATACTCAATTGATTGATCCCTTCTTCGTCTTTCTTAAACTTCCCGTTGTAGTAATTATTGCGGTCAAAATACATACGCTTACCGTCGGGGGTAATGGCTACTACCCCTTCGTGATACTTCGTGTTTACATCTCCTTTAACTGCTGTTACTTCTGCATAGCGATCTCCTACTATTGTGGCTTGATAAATATCTAAAAAAGGCTCCTGATTCATCCCGTGTTTGCGACCTGTGCCGCGGGAAGAGGAAAAATAAATCTTATCGCCCGATATCACTCCTCCAAAATCTGTGGAAGGACTTGATAAGTCTTCTATCAATACGGCTTCAAAACGAGCTTCTCCTTCCATCAACTTGGGCAGATAATTCGGGTTGGATTTAAAGGCTTGTGCACGAGAATCTGAGGGCGATAGCTCTGAAAACTTCTCCATCCACTTGCGTGACTCCTCTGCCTTTCCGTTGGCCTTAAGAACTTGGGCGTAGTTATACACTACCTCGGCATCTACGCCCTTGCGAGATACTACTCGCTTATAATAAGGCTCCGCCTTGCCCGTATTGTTGATATTGTAGTACGAGTGACCCAACTGGGTGTAAACATAATCATCGGCCTTGCCGCGCTCTACCAGCTTCTCATACTCCTCGGCAGCTTTTATGTATTCTAATCGATCGTAATGCTGATCGGCTTTCTTCGTGTCTTTATTTTGTGCATTCAAACTATTGGTACTGAAAATAGCTAATGCAAAAAAAATGGATATGTATATTTTTCTCATAACTTTTTATATATTGAGGTTTAGAAGAATCGTGGTGAACGCATCACTCGCTTGCTGAATGATATGTCAAATATCACTATTATCTCGTGAGAGGCACTCGTGGTGACGTTTAAATCGGACACTATGTGATCATAGGCATATCCTATACGAAGGGCATCGGTAACTTGAAATCCTACCAAGCCGCTAAACGAATCGTCTAATCGGTAGGAACCGCCTATCTCAAAACGATCAAAAAACAGCGCATTGAGGTTCGCATCAAATGACAAAGGAGCGTCAAATGAAGACTTCACCATCGCATGGGGCTTTAACTTAAAGTTCTCTGTGATATCAAAAACATAACCTGCCGTCGCAAAATAATGCTGAACCTCAGACCCATACTTCAACCCATTCTCGTCCAAATGAACCGAATTTAACAGGTTAGGAACCGACAATCCCAAATAAAACTTGTCGGTATAGAAAAAGGCTCCCGCTCCTACATTGGGATAAACATTATTGATGTTCTCTGAAAAAAACGGATCGTTTGGATCCTGAAGCGTCAAGCCGTTTAATCCCACATCGTGAAATGTGGCGCCGGCCTTTACTCCTAATGCTAAACGATTGTTCCCGCCCAAACGAAGCGTGTAGGAAAAGTCCGCATAAACATTTGTCTCGGCTATAGGGCCTAACTCGTCGCGGATGGCGGATAATCCCAAACCTACATTGTTGCCAAAGGGGGAATGTATTGCAAAGGTCATCGTCGTTGGATTGCCCTCAAGTCCTGACCACTGGTCTCGGTACAAAGCCGTGACTGACAAAACTTCTTTCGATCCGGCATAGGCCGGGTTAATGACATTCATATTATACATATACTGCGTGTACTGCGGATCCTGCTGCGAATAAACGCCTGACAAACCGATAACAAGTACCGCAAACAAAACTAATATTAGTGTTCTTCTCATTGCTCGTTGTTTTTCTTCTATTTATATTCTTACTCGTTGATGATTCATCTCTTTTTAGAAACTAATTCATATCGCGGTTGATATATATCCAACCATTGGTCTGTGAACCATAAACAGGGTCTGAACCCGAAAAATGAATCACGTAAAAATAAGTGCCCGTGGGTAACTCTTCTCCGCCTTTAGCCTGACCTTCCCACTCATCTACATAATCGCGATGCTCATAGACCAGCAATCCATGTCGATTGAATATCTGCAATACCGTAATGCCAGTGCGATCTGATAAAAATCGTAAATCTAAATTGTCATTCTGACCCAATGAACCGCCAGGTGATAATCCTTGCGTGATAACACAATTCTCGTTATCATAAAGCTTAACGGTCACAGTGTCTTCTCCATAACAAAAATCAGCTCCGGGTTCGTATACTTCAACTGTATAGGTTCTTTCTCCGGCAATATCGGTTACTTCAAGGGTTTGACCACTTCCTACTTGTGCTCCACCTTCATACCAAGTGAAGACAAGGTCTGCAGGATCTAAATTATCAACAACAGCTTCAAGAACAATATCGTCATTTCTACATGCTTCAATATCAGGTCCTAAGGACACTACAGGACTCTGTGCTATTGCTACAAACACATCGTCGGTTGAGGTACAATCTCCATAACTGACCTCAACCCAATACAAATCGGTATCGGTAACTGTAATGCTTTGTGTTGTCTCTCCGGTACTCCACTCAAAAGTAAGGTCTGCAGGATCAATTGGATCTGCTCCCGGCGGTTGGATAATTTGTGCAGTGATGGTATGACTTCCTTCGTCACACGATTCTACATCTTCACCCAATTCTACTTCGTAAACAGCGTGTATAACTTCTGTTGTTTGTGTCGTTTCACACAAATCATTAGAAACAACCACCGTATAAATTCCGGGTGCTGTCACATCATAAAAACTTCCGGCATGTGGCATCTGTACATCATTTCGGAACCAAGTATAGGAAACTTGTCCCATATCTTCAAGGTTATCAGGGCGTGCAAACAAAGTAACCGTGAAATCTTCTTCACAAACCACAATTTCATCTTCCCAAGAAAGTTCAGGAAGTGGTGCCACTTCTAGCTCCAACTCCACAAGATAGTAGCAAGGTTCATCAAGCTCATCCATATCCCATACCAAACGCACATAAACGGTCTGACCTCCGGGTTGGGTATTCTCAAAGTTTTCAATATCTGTAATGGCATTGGCACCGGCGTGCGCATCATCTATGTCTTCATAGAATGAAAGCTCAAGTTCGTTGGTAGTCCAATCGCCATAGATGGCAGCCTCGGCTTCTGTAAGATCAAAAGTAGTGATTCCTGTACCGGTACTGTCACAAATCAATATTGTGCCGGGACAACCGGCTGTTGGACACAAATCGAAGTTGACATTACTGTCAACGAGATAGCTGTATGGCACACCACAATCCAACTCAAACTCTATATCAACTTCAAAGTTGAAGTTACCATAGGGCAGCGCTACCAACAAGTCTGTTTCATTAACTTCAAAACAATAGGAGTTTGGTGTATCTCCCGGTTGTGGATTGCTAACCGTACCTACTACTGAATTGTTTTGAATAATGCGTAATGTAAAGTCTTCAAGACTTAAACCCCCTTGACTGATAGGTGCCGAATACGTACCACATACTTGTAACGGGAATCCGGGAATTTTTCCGGACAATCCCGGAGTACAACCCTCAAATGCAGCAGCCGGTTCAGCGATAAAACAGTTTTCACCTGCTGCCCCTACATCACTAATCACAGCATGGCCAAAAGCAGCCGAAGTACATAAATCATCACGGTCATCGCCCACATACATATCATCAATATACATGAAAGAGTAATGCTGGGTTGGTGTACAATATGCAGTAACAAACTCTGCTCTAACAGGTTGTCCCTGATACTCCAACGTATAAAACTTCATACATGACCATTCTGAGTATAACACGCCTCCTTGAGTACTAAAAATACAATCATTTGAGTCAGATACTAAGCAACGTTGCTGAATCAAATTATCATTTTGATCATAAAGTCTCACTTGGCCAAATGGCTGCTGATCATAAGCGTGATTTGGATTTTGAACTACAAGTGCAAAATTAAACACAAAAACTTCTCCGGCGATAAACTCTTTTTGCATAGCCGTAATGGAGGTATTCCCTCCCGGGCCACCATACTCAGCACCTCTGTTAATACGAAGCCCATGAGATGAAACCGGGTTATTAGGATTTGTTCTTACCAAAGGCAAAGTTACCGTAGGATTACCTGCATTATTAATATGTGTAGGATCGGGTCCCGGTGTTACCAAAACAGCATCATCAGCACCGGTGTAGCCATCTATGGTTCCCATAGGTAGCGGGTTGGCTCCTTCCATGGTTTGCCCACAAGTTTTGTGATTACTGATTCCAATAAACTGTAAAAACTCATATCCTCTGGCGCTAGGCACTCCGTTTTGTTTTTCGAAGGTAGGATCTTTGATACAGGCACAGTCTTTCTCTTCAACATTAATTTCAAGCGGGTCACTTTCACAACCGAGGTCATCGGTTTGGGTTACATAATAGGTTGTGCCACCAACGAGTAGCTCGTTATCGGGGTCGGCCACCGGTGAAGTCAGTGCGGCATCGTTATACCAATTGATAGTCCAGCTGAGGTCTTCAGCAAAAATTTGCAAATCTCCAAGGTTATCTGCATCCTCGCCTATCAATGCCCATGCTCCGGCAGAACAAAAGTATTGGGTGTTTTCATAAGCCGGCGGATCGGGACAAGGTTGTCCAAAACAAAGGGCAGTCAACATACTGCATATCGCAATTAAGGTAATTTTTCTCATAATGTGAGTGTTTTATTTGGCATTATTTTTAAGTCTTTTATTTACAGCTCCGTTTTTTAACTTTAATGCAGAAAGATAAAATCGGAATGTTTAGTGTTTTTCTTCTGTAAGAAATTTCCTCCTCAATTTGAATATTTATTGAGGAGGAAACTACGCCTACTACTTTTTTATAATTCTTACTACCTGAACGGCATCTGCTACTTTTACTTTGGACATATAGACTCCTGATGCCAATGCTCCAAAGTCAACATCTACCTGAGTATTGGCTTGTCCGTCATAGGTAGCCACCTTTTGTCCAGTGAGACTATAAACTTCAATACTTTCAATAGGTTTAAGGTTTTCAAAAGTTACCCTACCATTGGTTGGGTTGGGGTAATAGGCAAAACCGTTAAAGTTGTAGTCATCTGTACTTAGCTCAAAGGTGTCGAATGTGTCGGATACTTCATCGCTATATACCGGATAATCGGGGTCACAAATTGCATATAGTGTCACCTCAAATTCCTGGTCAAATTCCAATCCCGGAATGATGGCAAAGTTAGTAGCAGTTGAATGGCTATCTTCATAAACAATAGCATCATCTCCATCGGTAATTATGATATAGTATTCTATGATGGAATTCATGTTCTCGGGATTGTTCCACAACACAATCATATTGGCAGTACCAAATCCGCCATTTTCGGCATAAACCGATTGGATTGTTGGTGAGGGACATTCCAAATAAACAACAAATTCAAAAGGTTCACTTTCACAACCGTTTTGAGTTTGAGTGACCATATAGGTCTCTCCATTTTCCAAAGGTGTATTGATTGAAATCTGAGTAGGCGTACCATTTACCATACGATACCAACGTAATCCGGTGCCTGTAATACCCAAGTTTGCCAGTGTTTGTCCCGTACTGAACCAATATTCTTCGTTTCCTGTTGGCGCAACTGTCTCATTAACCGTTATTATTGATTGATCGGTTAAAGGATTGCTACAGCCTATTACATCAAGAATGGTTGTATAGGTATAAACGCCCCCATCTTCACTTTTGAAATAAATTACGTTTGTAGAAGACCCGTTGTAGGGTACAGTAGCCTCAGGATCTAAAAATAAATTGATATAAGGCTCTCCACTAACATCACTTTCCCAGGTTACTTCTCCATTGATGTATGAACGGGTAATTGACACATTGTCAATGGCCCACCACCAGCCCCAGTTGCCGGTATATTCAAAACGAATTCTTACATCGTCAGAACCAAGATAACTATTTAATGGTATAGTAACTTTGTTGAAACTGTTTGGTCCTCCTTGCGTAGATGTGTAAGTTGACAAGTTCACCCAGTTACCCTGATTTACTGATACTTGTACTCGTGCAGTTGTAGAGTTTGTTGTAATGTGTCTGTAGTAGTGGAAAAATTCCAATTCAGCGGCAGCAACTCCCACTAGATTAAAGGAGGGAGACACTAAAGTTGTATTTACAGATCCCCCAAGACCTACTTCATCCGAAACGGAGATATAAAATTGAGAGTTGTCATTACTGGTAGCATTATCAGCCAACACATAAGGTGAGTTAACAAGTTTCCAACCTGCAGCAGCTGCATCACCGTTGGGTGCATTAGATGTGTTTGTTGTCGTCCAGTTGTTCACCGGTTCGTTAAAAGTATGATAAACACCTCCTGCAGTAAGCTCTATAATTTCACCTGTACACAATTCAGCCGAAACAGGATTTACAGGAACTTCTCCGGCTCCCGTAGCAGCTATTTGAATAGAAGTATTATACTCACATCCTGTGTTTGGGTTTATAGCTGTAAGATTAACCGTTGTATCGGCATTAATTAACACTTCAACCTGATCTCCTACTTCTGTATTTGGCCCCGAAGCATCGGTCCAAGTCCAGGTGTAATTGTAGTCTGTATCGGAGCTGTTGGCATAAAGCCAAGTCGATTGCCCTACACACACATTTGTATCATCGGCAGTAATATTAACAGCAATGGTTTCGTGAACAGTAGCCACTACCTCTTCTCTGGCCGACTCACAAAGTGGTTGCTGCTCTATAATAGTCCAATCATAAAAATAATAGTAGATAGTTGATGTTCCCGTGGCTGTTGAACCGTTGGTAACATTTCCTGCTGTTCCTATAGCATACGGAAAAGTATTATTGCCCGCAGGTGTTCCCATCATCGATGGACCGGACACCTTTAACAGTCGGTATGTGCCGGGGTCAACCTCAAAATTAAGCGGTATGGTTACCGGAGTTGGCATTGCCGTTGATCCTCCGGGCACACCCACAACCACCTGTTGTGTAGGATATACCCCACCAACATCTCTCAATTCTATGGTCATATTCCCTGAAGCTCCTGTCACATATACTCTTGTGCTTAAGATTGTTATTGGTTCTGTTATTGTCAGCAATACTCCGGCATTATTGGTTGTGTAGCTATTTGACGTTACAGGACCGGGATTAGCTTGCCCTTCAGTTACACCCTCTCCAAGAAACACCTCACTCACCCAGTAGGAAGTGGTTTGATTGATGGTGGGGGTGGTAAATGTGTTCCCTGTTCCAACAATTTCTCCATCTACCTCAGCGTCATACCAGTATAAGTTGGTCGTATTTCCGGTGGCATGCAACGTTACTGTTCCTGAATCACAAACACTGTCACTCTCATCTATGGTCAATATTTCCAACTGCCCTAAACAGTCAAACTCTTCAAAGGTAACCATCAAAAAAGGACTGTCACAGCCGCCTATGGATTGCTTTACCCAAAAAACATCGCCGTCTTGCAACTGTATCACAGATGTATTGACAATCTCTACTCCGGGTGCGCCATTATCGTCTTCATACCACGTCAACTCTGCTCCGTTAATGGTCGGCTCTACCCCAATCCCTGTACCGTCATAATTGGCCAGTGTTTGGTTGTAAAACTCATAAACAGCATCTCCGTCAGGTTCCTCCCAAGTGGCACAATTAAATCCGGTGATGTCTAATGTATAATCGGTTGAACTGCCTGCGCCGGTTGTCGAAATCACTATATAGTAATCCTGACCTCCCGTTACAAACAAATCATTCACTCCAAAAGAACCACTCGATGAGGTAGCGCCTGCTATACACGCTGTGCCGATATCTGCACAACTCGCATAAACAAAAACACCTACTGAACCACTAAGGCTGCCCGAAAGTTCTATCTGTAAAATATCATCGTCGTGAGGTACGTAGTAATACACCACATCGTTTCCGTCTAAGTAATTACCCGCAGCTCCACAGTTGATACCCGGACTACCCGAGTAACTGCTGTCATATATCGATGTATTGCTGGTGTGGGTAAACGGAAGATCGCCCGCAACAGGGGTGGTCGGATCGTTATTAATCTCTATGGCATTGGCACAATCTGTTCCTATGGCAACGGTCTGTACCGATATGGGACCCGACCATACGCTCTGATCCCCGGGACCACAGGCGGTCTGTACATATATGTCATAAACTTCTCCATCCGTCAATCCCGAACTAATGGTATAAGGACTACTTGTAACTCCCGTAACAATATTACCTGCACATACAGGAGAACCGGGGGCTATCCCCGAAGGACAGTATGCTATGTTCCACTCTGTCGCCGACGGATTGTTGATATCATCCCACATCACCTCTATCGAGTTAAAGGTAACATCACCTATCTCTATATTCACAGGTTGAATACAATCTACCTGCTCTACTGCACTAAAATTATCTATGTAAATATAGTTGTTCGATCCGGTAGCGGCTCCGGTAAAATCTCCTATCACTCGCCATCCAAAATCGGAACCTATCGGAACATCTGTAGAGGGTATGGTATGGGTCAAGGTTGCACAACTGGTCGAAGGCGTGTGATTGGTGTTGTCTAAAGTATGATAGGTCGTCCAACTACCTCCATTGTTGACCGTGTATTGAAAATCAAACTTCCCAAAATAATTCGCTACTCCGGTAGCAGGATTACCGGTCGTGTTTTGCAACAACTTATAGTCAAAGCTTATCACGATATCTTCTCCGATTGATTCCTGAGTCAAAAAATATAATTCCGGCTCTGTACTGCTCGAACTCAATGTCCCTCGGGCAGAAACCCCACCACAAGATTGTGCTGCCTCCATTACAAATGCAGGTATCGAAGTCGAAATCCACTGACCGTCGTATCCTGAAGCAGGCCAAGGGGTAGTCCCGCTAAAATCGTTAAAATCTTCAGTAACTAATACCTGTGCGTGGGCAAAAGGTGTGACCAGTAAAAAGATTCCAATAGCTAAACAAGTGTAAAAATATTTCATAGGTCTTTAGGTTTATTATTCATTTTTCTGTTCCTCAGGTATTCTCCGTGATAACACCTGTGTTCCTTTATTATTTTTTGTTTTTATCTTTTCGGTTTATTGCTGTTGTGGAAGCAAAACCTCTCCCTTAACGAATACAATTCAAGGAAAAGGTTTCTTTTCCATATTTCTATTTCTTTATCAATCTATAAATCCCTGTCTTATCTGCTATGTGTACTCGTAAAAAGTAAACTCCACTAGACAAGCCTGATACATCAACTGATGCCGTTAGTGAATTTACAGACTGTGTGGATACTCGTTGTCCTGTTATAGAGTACAATTCTACCTTGTCAATGGAATAGCTGTTCTCTATATATAAGATATGATCCATTGGGTTCGGATAGTAATACAACTGTGAGAACTCCTCATCAATAATACCGAGCGGCCCTCGGTGGACCGTAATGGCCAACAAATCACTCTCACACAAATCTCCGGTCTGCTGACTTACATAATAGGTCGTAACATCCTGCAATTGCGTGGTCGATGGCAACTCCTGAAGTCCTAATGAATCGGAATACCACGTCAAGTTGTCGCCTACTACGTCCAAATCTTCTAAGGTATCTCCCAAATCAAACTCCTGATTGCTGTTGCCCATAGGCTTCGGTGACTTCGCCGTTAACAATACCGTAACAGCTAAAACATCACTCTCACAAGCAGCTACAGTTTGTGTCGCATAATAGGTCTCTCCATCTTCCAAAATAGTCGATAATGGCAACTCTGAACCGCTTGAATCATACCAACGGATTGTATCGCCTACCAAAACTACTGAGGATAATGGCGTGTCCTCGCCACAAAACTCTTGTACCGCATCGCCTACAGGTGCACTCGGAATTGATGTGTTTACCTCAGCTATCACTTCTATTGGACTTGATTCACATAATAGAGTCCCTCCACCAAATTGCCAGTTATAAAAATGATAAAAATAAGTTGGCCCAAACGTATTCCCTGTTATATTGATTGCAGGTGACGTATAAGGGTAACTTGCACCGGAAGTATTCCTGTAAAGCGCTATCGTTGGGGTTGCCTGTACCATATAATAACTGCCGGGGGTCAAAGGAGCATTAAATAAAATTGTCTGAGGATTTGAACCGCCTGTTACCGTAGTTGTATAAGAAACAGATGTTACCAAGCCTCCCGTGCTTTCCCGTATTTCTATAGTACCGTTTGAACCAACGGTTGCCGTAGGATAAATGTCAACAGAGAGTAAAGTAGTAGGAATCAAAACGTCAAACTGCACTTGATAAGTTGACCCCAATCCCCCGCCCGGACCAACTGCTGTTGGATTTAAAGGCCCTACACTACCTGAAGCACCTACACCACCTTCCAAATAAATCTCTGATACCCAATAGGAAGTCGTTGAAGTCACATTTACGGTAAGTTCTTCTCCTACCCCTACAATGTTGCCTCCTGTTTGTGCATCATACCAGTATATCTCATTTCCATTACCACTACCTTGAGCCGTAAGGGTCATTTCTCCTCCGGGAGAACACAACACTGCATCCTCTACCGTAAGTAAGCCCAGTATGGTACAATCCAATTCATTTACAGTAATCTCAAACAATGGACTCTCACAGCCCAATACCGTTTGACTCACCCAATAGGTCTCGCCATCTACCAACGGCGTTGTATCGGGTATCGGCTGTGTGCCTGCAGCATCTTCATACCACGTCAAGCCCGTACTGTGTATATATTCGTCAACGTCTAAATCTGCCAATGTCGCAGGATCTACATATATCTGTGGAGAATCTCCTGTGGGTGCTGCCAATGCTGTACACTCAAATCCGTAGATATCCAACGTATAACTCGTGCTACCCGATTCTGAACCGATGACAATAAAATAGTCTTGGCCGCCGGTTACATAAAAGTCTTCTATCGTTCCGTTACCAACAACTCCTGCTAAACAGTCGCCACCAACGTCTCCACAACTCTCATATACAAACACACCGCTGTTGCTGTTGCTCAATCCGCTCAATTCTATAGTCACTATATCATCATTGGCAGGACTGAATTGATACACAACATCGTAGCCGTCTAGATAATTACCGCTTAAACCGCTACAACCACTGCCACCTGAAAAATTGTTGCCAAAATTAAAGGTGCTGTCCTGATCGGTGTAAGGCAAATCGGTGTCGTCTAAAGCAATATCGCCGGTTTGGTGTACCGTCGCTACTACCTCCTCGCGAGGAGATTCGCAGAGTGCTGAAGAACCTACTACTGTTACTCTATAGTCATGTGTTTCTCCAAAAGTTCCTCCTATAGTACACGCATTATCAGGCAACCCTGCATATCGAACTGAAACTCGCATAATTGTATTGCTGCCTAACACACTTGATGGAATGCTCAAAGACCCATTTGTAACACCACCCGAACTACCCGATGTTGATTCAAACACAAGCTCAGTTGCCTCATCAAATGTACCGTCAAAATCAAAGTCTATCCATATTTTTACCCACTGGCTAGTTTGATAAGTATGTGTCAGCGCAACGTCGTAGGTCGATCCGGCTATAAGTACTGCTGTCAAATTAGAGTCTCCTGTAAAGTCTCCGTATGCATTAGTTGAACATCCTGTTCCCAAATGATTAATAAGAGGAGTACCTGATTCGCTTAATACAAAATTATCAATGTTGTCCCCTGAACCACAACCACTGGTTCCATGAACAGGCGTACAAGGAGAAGGCAACACGTTGTTACCTGAACCTTGTTCTAAATGAACCTCAGTTGCCCAATAAGATGTTGTTGATGTCAATACTGGAGTCGTGAAAGTGGAGCCTGTGCCTACTAAGTTTCCTCCTGTAGGAGCATCATACCAATAAATCTCACTGCCCGAACCTCCTGCCGTAGCTTCCAATGTCATCGCTCCTAAACATACCACTGAATCTCCTGTAACTGATAGTATCTCTAAGTCACTACAGTCTATCTCGTGAACCGTGATGGCCAATGCAGCACCTTCACAGGTGTCAAAGGTTTGTGTGACATAATAAGTCTCTCCATCCACCAATGGTGTGGTGTCAGGAATTACGGTCGTTAGTGTAGCATCGGAATACCACGTAAAAGTCACATTGCTCATCGTTTCGGTCACATCTAAATCTGCCAAAGTATCTCCGGTTGTAAAGTCCTGATCGGTATCTCCTATCGGAGCTTCAAAATTGGTACAGTCAAAACCGTAAATATCTAAAGTATAATCAATATTTGGTGTCAACCAACTTGACACAACTATATAATAGGTCTGACCTTGTTCTACTTCAAACTCTTCTATAGAAAAACCATTGCTGCTCGGACCGCCTACGGCGCCTGCCAAACACTCATCGCCTATGTCGCCACACAATTCATAAACAAACAAACCACCGTAATAATCCGACAATCCGCTCAACTCTATGGTCAATAAATCGTCATTGGGTGCCGTAAACTGATACACCACATCGGCTCCATTGAGGTAACTCTCAGAAGTACCACAAGAATTCCCCGGTGTACCACTATAGGTGTTGCCATAGTTCGACGTGTTGGCCGTGTGTGTGTAAGGCAATGCGCCTACAACTTCATTACCGTCTTGTGTTACTGTAGCTATAACTTCCTCACGAGGAGATTCGCAGAGAACCGTACCTGAACCAATTGTCCAGTTGTAAAAATAATAATAACTCGTAGCTGTATTGGCTCCCAATCGCCCTCCGGTTACCGAACCTACTGTGCCTATATCATGTGGAAAAGCTGCATTAGTCGCTCCAGAGTCTCTTGCTAAGGAAGCTGTACTCCCAGCAACCATTAATCGATAATCACCGGGTGATGGAACAGTAAAATTGAGAGTAATTGTAAATGGCACCATACTAGCCCCTGTTCCTCCGGGAGGGACAGGAACACCGGTCAACTCTTGTATCATCACGCCATTTGCATCCTGAAGCTGAATCGTTGAAATTGTACCTCCTGCTGTGGAATATGAAAATGCTTCTACGTCAACTATAGTAAACTCCTGTGTCGCTGTGAACTCCAAGCCGGCTTCTAATGTATATCCACCAGGGGATGCGAGTGTAGGAGCCAACTTCGCCTGACCCGAAAGCGGCGCATCGCCTTCTATAAACACTTCTGCTACCCAATAAGATGTCGTAGTGGTCAGCTCAGGAGTGATAAATGTTGGACCCGTTCCAATAGGGTCTCCTCCTGAAGGCACATCATACCAATAAATCTCCGTTCCCAATCCTCCATTGCCTACTGCCTCCAATTGTGCCACTCCCTTACATACTATCGTAGCATCGGTAGTGGATAATATCTCTAAATCGTCACAAACAATCTCTGTAACGGTGATCGCCAACAAATCGCTGTCACATCCGTTTAAAGTCTGTCCAACATAATAAGTCGTGCCGTCTATCAGCAATGTGGTATCCGGAATGGTAGTCGTTCCCGATGCATCACTATACCACGTTAGGTTACCGCCATTGACCACCAAGTCAAATAAGGTATCGCCATCTTCAAAAAACTGTTCCTCATCACCTTCCGGTGCTGCCGTGTAATCCGCACAGTCTATCGTCGCTAAATCTATAGTCAATGTATAGGCTGTTGAAGGAGAGTCTGATGTAGATATCACTATAAAATAATCAAACCCGTCATACAACGACACTTCGGCTATGCCAAAATCATTTGTCGTGCCGTCATTAACAGCTCCGGCATAACAGCCACTGCCTATATCATAACAGCTCTCATACACAAATACTGCTGCGTTGTTGCTGCTCAATCCTGAAAGGTCTATACTGTAAACGCCTCCTACTGTAGGCGAGTACTGATACACCACATCATCACCATTCAAATAAGATGTCCCGTCGTTGCAGTCGCCTCCGGGTTCGCCTTCGTAATTGTTGCCATACGCAGAGGTATTGGCCGTATGCACATAAGGCAAGGGTTCGACAACCATCTCATCGGCTACATCATTGACCGTTGCTACCACTTCCTCACGAGGGGATTCGCAAAGTATGTCTTGAGCTCCGATAGTCCAATTAAAGAAATAATAATATGTTGTTGCTGTTCCTGTAGCTGTTGAACCAGAGGTTATTTGACCTGAAGTTCCAAGAGGATAAGGGTAAGTGGTGGCACCCGCAAGTGTGTATGCCATTGGTGGACCACTCCCTGAAGTTTTTAACATACGGTAATCTCCTGCCGGAAGTGTAAAATTCAATGGCACAGTAAGTGGTACGGGAACGGCAGTAGTACCCCCTCCCGGAACCACAGCAGTTGCCGTTCCAACGGTGGCATTGCTGTTGTTAATGTCGCGAACCTCTATCGTAATATTACCTCCTGCACCCACGCTAAAAACTTCCACATCTACTATTGTAACCGATTCAGTTAAGTTAAACAAAACCCCTTGGTTATTATTACTCCCGGATGATATTGTACTCGGATACACATACCCCTGCCCAGTTAATGACTCTCCGGTAACAGCTACTTCAGCAGCCCAAAACGAGGTCGTTTGTTCCAACTCAGGGGTCGTAAACGGTGAACCTTTGCCAACCATAGTACCGCCCGTGGCCGCATCATACCAATAAATCTCCGTATTAACCGCAGGACCGGCGCCCTGAGCTTCCAATATCGCAAAACCTTCACCACATACCGAACCGGCCGTGGTACTCACCACTTCCAAATCCGTACAAGCCACCTCATTGACCGTTATAGCCAATGCAGCACCTTCACAGCCCTGAAAACTCTGAGTCACATAATAGGTCGTAGCATCTATCAACACTGTATCATCAGGAATTACTGTCGTTAGTCCTGCATCACTATACCAAGTCAAATCTGTTCCGGTAACATCCAAATCAGCCAAGGTCTGACCGTCTATAAAATCTTGTGTCCCTGCTCCGGTTGGTGCAGGGTAATTGGCACAGGTAACACCGTTTATATTTAAGGTGTAATTGTATGTCTCCGTGGGGTCTGCCGAGGATACGACTATAAAATATTCCTCCCCATCTTCCACGGCTACCTGAAAACTGTGGGTGCCGGCTGTCTCATTGTATGAGCCTTCGGCATAACAAGCTGTCCCGATATCGGAACAACTCTCGTATATAAATACTCCGGTATAAGCCTCGCTTAATCCGGAAAGTTCTACTGTCAATATATAATCGTCATCTGCCGCGTAGCTATACACTACATCATATCCGTCTAAATAAGCATCTGATGTTCCGCAGTCAGAACC
>SR_TP_S13solDRAFT_1000444_pt1 | contig 17237 bp, 19 predicted proteins | sample SodReaTP_S13sol_FD_11159 | JGI IMG/M metagenome (IMG submission 11159)
TTGGAAGTGTTTGGGCCTGACTTATACCTGCTCGGCCGGTGCCGCGCAAGAGAGCGACGGCCCGCTGTCGGCGGGCCGCGGAGCCGGTATAATGCGCGCTCCACACCGAATTCTCAGGAATCGAGGCATATGAACCTGGATAAGATTTCGGCAGGCAATGACCTGCCCAACGACATCAACGTGATCGTCGAGATCCCGGCCCATGGCGCGCCGGTGAAGTACGAAGTGGACTATGACAGCGGTGCGCTGCTCGTGGACCGCTTCCTGAACGTGGCCATGTTCTATCCCTGCAACTACGGCTTCGTACCCCACACCCTCTCCGAGGACGGCGATCCCGTGGATGTCCTGGTGCTGACCCCGGTGCCGGTCATGAGTGGCTCGGTGATCCGCTGCCGCCCCGTGGGCATGCTCAGGATGACCGACGAGAAAGGTCCGGATTCCAAGATCATGGCGGTGCCCGTCAATGACCTGCACTCCTCCTACGATCATGTCCAGAGCCCCAGTGACCTGCCTCAGTCGCTCCTGGCTCAGATCAGTCACTTCTTCGGCCACTACAAGGAACTGGAGCCCAATAAGTGGGTCAAGATCGACGAGTGGGTCGGTGTCGAGGAGGCCAAGGCGGAACTCGTCGCTTGCCAGAAACGCTTCCAGAAGAGCAAGGTCTGATGCCAGTGGCAAGTGGCTAGTCTCAAGTGGCAAGGAACAAGGGAAACCACCCTCTGACATGAAGGAACATCGTGATGGTTTTCCCTTGCCACTTGCCACTTGCCACTTGTTTTTATAGCCCCAATGGCTGTCCGACAGGCGATCAAGAACCACCAGCAGGAACAGCGCCTGTTCTTTTCCCGTGCCGTGATCATGGTGCTGGTGGTGCTGATCCTGGTCGGCACCCTGGCCACACGGCTCACCTTCCTGCAGGTGGTCAACTATTCCCACTTCACCACGCTTTCCCAGAACAACCGCGTGCGGCTGGAGGCGGTGCCCCCGCCCCGCGGCCTGATCTACGACCGCAACGGCGTGGTGCTGGCTGAGAACCGTCCCTCCTACCAGCTGGAGATCACCCCGGAACAGGTCCGTGACCTGGAGGACACCCTGGCCCGCCTCACGGACCTGCTGTCCCTGGAAGAGGCGGAAATCACCCGCTTCCGCCGCGAGCTGCGCGGCAAGCGCCCCTTCCAGGCGGTGCCGGTGAAGCTCAACATGAGCGACGAGGAGGTGGCGATCTTCGCCATCAACCGGCACCTGTTCCCCGGCGTGGACATCCAGGCGCGCCTGGCCCGGCACTATCCCCTGGGCGAGGAGATGGCCCACGTGGTGGGTTACGTGGGGCGCATCGACGAGCGCGAACTGGCGCGCATCGACCGGCGCAACTACAGCGGCACCACCCACATCGGCAAGATCGGCGTGGAGCGCTTCTACGAGGACGTGCTGCACGGCCGGGTGGGTTATCAGAAGGTGGAGGTCAACGCCCAGGGCCGGGTGCTGCGGGTGCTGGAGCGCGAGGCCCCGGTGCCGGGGCGGGACCTGGTGCTGAGCCTGGACGTGGGCCTGCAGGCCGCCGCGCGCCGGGCCCTGGAGGGGCGCAACGGAGCCGTGGTGGCCATGGACCCCAACACCGGCGAGGTGCTGGCCCTGGTGAGCAAGCCGAGCTTCGACCCCAACCTGTTCGTGCACGGCATCCCCGCCAGCGTGTTCAACGAACTGCGCAACGACCGCTACCAGCCCCTGTTCAACCGCGCCCTCTCGGGCCAGTACCCGCCCGGCTCCACCATCAAGCCCATCGTCGGTCTGGCGGGCCTGGAGGCTGGCGTGACCACGGCGGCACGCACCATGTTCGCCCGGGGCTACTTCCAGTTGCCCAATGACGATCGCCGCTACCGCGACTGGCGCCGGGAGGGACACGGGCTGGTGAACCTGGACAAGGCCATCGCCCAGTCCTCGGACGTGTACTTCTATGACCTGGGGGTGCGCATGGGCATCGACCGCATGTCACCCTTCCTGGGTCAGTTCGGCCTGGGGCAGGTGACGGGGCTGGACACCACCGGCGAGCGCCCGGGCCTGCTGCCCAGCCGGGAATGGAAGCGCGCCACCCAGAACATGCCCTGGTTCCCGGGCGAGACGGTGATCACCTCCATCGGCCAGGGCTACATGCTGGCCACGCCGCTGCAGATGGCCTCCATGACCAGCACCATCGCCACCCGGGGCGAGCGGGTGCGTCCGCACCTGCTGCGCGGCATCATCGACCCGGTGAGCGGCGACCTGCGCCTGCATGAAACCGAGTGGCTGACCCCGGTGCAGGTCTCCCGCCCGGAACACTGGGACCAGGTCATCCAGCCCATGATCAATTCCGTGCACCGCAGCAACGGCACCGCCTACTGGTCCACCGGGCGCTTCATCCGCGGCTATACCCTGGCCGGCAAGACCGGCACCGCACAGGTGTTCGGTCTGGCTGAGGACGAAGAGTACGACGAGGAGGGGCTGGCCAAGCACCTGCGCGACCACGCCCTGTTCATCGGTTACGCGCCGGCGGAGGCGCCGCGCATCGCGGTGGCCGTGATCTCCGAACACGGCGGCAGCGGCGGGCGTGTGGCCGCGCCCATCGCCCGCGAGGTGATCGACTACTACCTGTTGCGGGAGGAGCGCTGATGCGTACCCTGGTTCGGGCCCTGCACCTGGATATGGTGCTGTTCACCGGCCTGCTGTTGCTCGCCGGTGTCGGGCTGGTGGCCCTGTACAGTGCCACCGGCGAGAGCATGGACATGCTCAACCGCCAGCTAGTGCGCCTGGCCGTGGCCTTCACCGCGCTGCTGGTGATGGCCCAGATCCCCGCCGACAACCTCAAGCGCTGGAGCCCCTGGATCTACGTGCTGGGCATCGGCCTGCTGGCGACGGTGCTGGTCATGGGCGAGATGGGCAAGGGCGCGCAGCGCTGGCTGGACCTGGGCTTCGTGCGCTTCCAGCCCTCGGAACTGATGAAGATCGCCGTGCCCATGATGGTGGCCTGGTACCTGGCCGACCGGCCCCTGCCGCCGCGTTTCCTGGAGGTGGTGGCGGCGGGCCTGCTGGCACTCATTCCCATGGTGCTCATCGCGCGCCAGCCGGACCTGGGCACGGCGCTGCTGGTGGGCGCTGCCGGGCTGCTGGTGGTGTTCCTGGCCGGCATCCGCTGGCGCATCATCTTCGCCCTGGGCGCGCTCGCCCTGGTGGCGCTGCCGGTGCTGTGGCATTTCATGCGCCCCTACCAGCGCCAGCGGGTGCTGACCCTGCTCAACCCGGAAAGCGACCCCCTGGGTGCGGGCTATCACATCATCCAGTCCAAGATCGCCATCGGCTCCGGCGGGCTGTACGGCAAGGGCTGGCTCAACGGCACCCAGTCCCAGCTGGAGTTCCTGCCGGAACGCTCCACGGACTTCATCTTCGCGGTCTATGCGGAGGAGTTCGGCCTGCTCGGCGGGCTGCTGCTGCTGAGTCTGTACCTGCTGGTCATCCTGCGCGGCCTGTACATCTCCGTGAAGGCCCAGGACGCCTACGCGCGGCTGCTGGGCGGTTCCCTCAGCCTGACCTTCTTCGTCTACCTGTTCGTCAACGTGGGCATGGTCAGCGGCCTGCTGCCGGTGGTGGGCGTGCCCCTGCCGCTGGTCAGTTACGGCGGCACCTCCATGGTGACCCTGCTGGCGGCATTCGGTATCCTCATGTCCATTCACTCCCATCGGAGGCTGCTGGCCCGATGAGCCTGACTTCCCTTGCGTTCGCAGACCACCCCATGTCCCGTTTCCTGACTGTCCTGCTGCTTTCCCTCGCGCTGTCCGGCGCGGCCTGGGCGCAGCCGGCCTTCGTGGCCGGAGATCCGCCCTACCTGGAACGCGAGGCGGTGCAGCAGTTCATCGACGAGATGGTGGCCGAGGGTTTTGAGCGCCGCGAACTGGAGGCCCTGTTCCGGGGCGTGGAGCCCCAGCAGCGGGTGCTGGACCTGATCTCTGCACCTGCCGAGGCGCGGCCCTGGTACCGCTATCACCCCATCTTTCTCACCGAGCAGCGCATCCGCGAGGGCGAACGTTTCTGGCGCGAGCACGACGAACTGCTGGCGCGCGCCGAACAGGAGTTCGGTGTGGAAGCGGCGGTGGTGGTGGCGATCATCGGCGTGGAGACCTTCTACGGCCGCAACCAGGGCGGTTTCCGGGTGCTGGATGCCCTGGTCACCCTGGGCTTCGACTATCCGCCCCGGTCGCGCTTCTTCCGCTCCGAGCTGGGACACTTCCTGCGCCTGGCCCGTGAAGAGGGCCTGGACCTGCGCGACACCCGCGGCTCCTACGCCGGCGCCATGGGGCGCGGCCAGTTCATCTCATCCAGCTACCGGGAATACGCGGTGGATTTCAGCGGCGATGGCCGCCGGGACCTGATCGGTTCCTGGCCCGATGCCATCGGCAGCGTGGCCAACTATTTCCGCCGTCACGGCTGGGCCCAGGGCGAACCGGTGGTGGCCCGCGCCGAGGTGCAGGGCGAGGCCTACCGGGCACTCATGGGCGGCGGCTTCCAGGCCCGCCACAGCCTGGAGGACCTGGCCCGGCACGGCGTGACGCCCCGGGAGCCCGTGCCCGAGGACGGGCGTTTCTCCATCATCGAACTGGAGACGGAAAACGGCACCGAGGTCTGGCTGGGCTATCCCAACTTCTACGTGATCACCCGCTACAACCGCAGCCCTCTGTACGCCAAGGCGGTTCACCTGCTGGCGCAGGAGATCAGCCGGTCCATGACCAATTGAGGTGATGCGTGAAGCGTGAGGAGACAGGCGTGAGGCGTGCAAAGATGAATGCGGCTGTTCTGCTCAGGGCGGCGCTGCTGGCCCTCGCTGCCCTGACGCTGGCCGCCTGCGGCAGTCCCGGGTCAAAGAAACCGGCCTCGTCCACGGCCGGGCCGGCACCGGCGCATGTACAGGACGGTGCCCCCCGTCATCGTCCCGCGGATCTGTCCAGCATCCCCGACGCGGTGCCCCGTGTGGAGCCGCGCAGCCGCTACGGCAACCCCGCCACCTACGAGGTGTTCGGCGTGACCTACCGCGTCATGGATTCCGCCGATGGCTACGTGGAGCGGGGCGTGGCCTCCTGGTACGGCACCAAGTTCCACGGCCGGCGCACCTCCAGCGGCGAACCCTACGACATGTTCGCCATGACCGCCGCCCACACCCGCCTGCCCCTGCCCACCTACGTGCAGGTCACCAACCTGGAGAACCGCCGTTCCGTGGTGGTGCGGGTCAATGACCGGGGCCCGTTTGCCCGGGGCCGCATCATCGACCTCTCCTATGCAGCGGCATATCGCCTGGGCATGCTGGAGCAGGGCACGGCACTGGTGGAGGTGCGCGCCATCGATCCGCGCGCGCCGGGCACCCAGATGGCCCAGACCCAGCCCGCGCCCCTGGCCGGGAACACCGGCGGCGCGCCGTCGGTCTACGTGCAGGTGGGCGCCTTCAGCAGCCGCCACAATGCCGAGCAGCTGCTCGCCCGGCTCAATGGCCACAACCTGGGCCGGGTGGCGATCCACGAGGCGCCCGATCTGTCCGTCTACCGGGTGCGCATCGGCCCCCTGGCCAGCGTGGATCTCGCCGACAGCGCCGCCCGGGACCTGGAACGCATCGGCTTTCCCGACTACCGCATCGTCGTGGATTGACCGCCGTCCCGTTCCCGGCGGGAACGGCTGTGGTAGTGTACGGGGCCGGTGCATGGCCCCGTCGATGCAGCCTCTTCTCCCCAAGTGAACCCTGTCCGAACCCGAGAGTCCGACCCGATACCATGATTCAGCGCATTCTCCTCAGCCTCATCTGCCTCCTCCTGATCGCGCCCCTGGGCCAGGCCCTGGCCCAGTCCACCGTACGCGTGCCGCCGCCCTCGGACCTGGAGTCGCGCAACTACCTGATCATGGATCACCTGAGCGGCATGGTGCTGGCCGAGCGCGCCGCCGACGAGCGGGTCGAACCCGCCAGCCTGACCAAGCTCATGACCGCCTACCTGGTGTTCCAGGAGATCGAACGCGGCACCATCTCCCTGGACGACGAGGTGCGCATCAGCGAGCGCGCCTGGCGCACCGGCATGCAGGGCGCCTCGCGCATGTTCATCGAGGTCAACAACCGGGTGCGGCTGCAGGACCTGTTGCGCGGCCTGATCATCCAGTCGGGCAACGACGCCAGCGTCGCCCTGGCCGAGCACGTGGGCGGCACCGAGGGGGCCTTCGTGGACCTGATGAACGCCCAGGCCCGGGCCCTGGGCATGGTCAATACCCATTTCACCAATTCCCACGGCCTGCCCACCGAAGAGGCCCAGTACACCTCCGCCCGGGACATGGCCCTGCTGGCCAGCGCCCTGATCCGGGATTTCCCCCAGCACTACGGCTACTACTCCGAGCGCAACTTCACCTTCAACGGCATCACCCAGTCCAACCGCAACCTGCTGCTGTGGCGGGACAGCCAGGTGGACGGCCTGAAGACCGGCTGGACCCGTACCTCGGGCTACAACCTGGTGTCCTCCCGCGAGCAGGAGGGCATGCGCCTGGTGGCGGTGGTGATGGGCATCGATGCCCCCAGCCATCAGCAGGGCGGCATCAAGCGCGCCAACGAGTCCCAGGCCCTGTACAGCTGGGGCTTCCGCCAGTTCGAGACCCACCGCCTCTACGAGGCCGGCGCCGCGCTGACCGACGCGCGGGTGTGGAAGGGCGCCACCGACCGGGTGCCCATGGGCCTGAGCGAGGACCTGTACGTCACCGTGCCCCGTGGCCGCTACCGCGACATGCAGGCGCAGATGGAGCTGGACGCGAGCCTCGAGGCCCCGGTGCAGGCCGGCGAGGTCTACGGCGAGGTGCAGCTCATCCTGGACGGCGAGATCCTGAGCCGCCGCCCCCTGGTGGCCCTGGAATCCGTCGAGACCGGCGGCATCTTCCGCCGCCTGCTGGATTCCGTGCTGCAGATGTTCTAAGCATGACAGTACGTACCGGGCGGGCACGGCCCGCCCACTTGTATCTTGTCACTTGCCTCTTGTCTCTGGGCCTTTATGACTGTCTATCTCAACGGCGAATTTCTCCCTGAATCCGAGGCGAAGATCTCGGTGCTGGACCGCGGCTTCCTGTTTGGCGACGGGGTCTACGAGGTGGTGCCCGTGTTCGGCGGTCGCCTGTTCCGCCTGGAGCAGCACCTGGACCGCCTGGATCGCAGCCTGTCGGCAATACGCATCGACCCGCCCCTGGACCGCGCCGGCTGGACGCGCATGCTGGAAGACCTGGTGGCGCGCAATCCCGGCGACGACCGTTCCGTCTACCTGCAGGTGACCCGGGGCGTGGCGCGCCGGGACCATGCCTTCCCGCCGGACGTGCCGCCCACCGTGTTCGCCATGGTCAGTCCCATCAAGGCCCCGGACCCGGCCCTGTTCGCGCAGGGCGTGTCGGCGCTCACCGTGCCCGACACCCGCTGGAACCGCTGCGACATCAAGGCCATCACCCTGCTGGCCAACATCCTCGCCCGCCAGCAGGCGGTGGAGGCCGGTGCCGCAGAGGCCATCCTGGTGCGCGGCGGTTTTGCCACCGAGGGCGCGGCCAGCAACCTGTTCGTGGTGGCCGACGGGGTGATCGTCACCCCGCCCAAGGACACCAGCCTGCTGCCCGGCATCACCCGCGACCTGGTGGTGGAGCTGGCCCATAAACACGGCCTGCCGGTGATGGAAAGCGCCATCCCCGAGGCCAGCCTGCGCGACGCCGAGGAGATCTGGCTGACCAGTTCCACCAAGGAGATCCTGCCCGTGACCCGCCTGGACGAGCGCGCGGTGGGCGAGGGCCGGCCCGGCCCCGTGTGGCGGCGCATGTTCGACCTCTACCAGGACTACAAGCGGAAGCTGCGGACCGGCGAGCATGGCTGACGAAACCCTGATGGAATTCCCCTGCCGCTTCCCCCTGAAGATCATGGGGGCCGCGGTGCCGGAGTTTCATGCCCAGGTGGCCCGCATCGTCGAACGCCACGTGCCGGGCACCCCCGAAGAGGCCTACACCCAGCGGGCCTCCAGCGGCGGCCGCTACCTGGCCATCACCGTGGTGGTGGAAGCCCACAGCCAGGTGCAGCTGGACGCCCTGTACCGGGAGCTGACCGCCTGCGAGCTGGTGACCATGGTGCTTTGAAAGGAGAATTCAAAATTCATAATTCAAAATTCAAAGGGAAGGCCGCAGGTGCCTGCGTGGGTGGTACTGAGGTCCTCCTTTGAATTTTGAATCTTGAATTTTGAATCGCCCTTCCCGTGCCCGACATCATCCTCAAGCAACTCGGCCTCTGCGACTACGACCCCGTCTGGCGTCGCATGCAGGCCTTCACCGATACCCGCGATGAGACCACCGCCGACGAACTCTGGCTGGTGGAACATCCCCCTGTCTTTACCCTGGGTCTGAACGGCAAGCCCGAGCACGTGCTCGACCCCGGCCCGATCCCCGTGATCCCCGTGGACCGTGGCGGCCAGGTGACCTACCACGGCCCGGGCCAGGCGGTGCTCTACGTGCTGGTGGACCTGCGCCGCCGCGGCCTGGGCGTACGCGCCCTGGTCACCTTGCTGGAACAGGCGGTCATCGCCTTCCTCGCCGATCACGGCATCCGGGCAGAGGCGCGGCCCGACGCCCCGGGTGTCTATGTAAACGGCGCCAAGATCGCCGCCCTGGGCCTGCGGGTGCGCCGCGGCGCCAGCTATCACGGCCTCGCCCTCAACGTGGACCCGGACCTGTCCGCCTTCGCGCGCATCAACCCCTGCGGTTACGAAGGACTCGAGACCACCTCACTCAAGGCGCTCGGCGTGGAGATGGACGTGGAAACCGCGGGCAGGGCAGTGGCAGACAAACTGACGCAAAGCCTCACCCCGTAGGAGCGGCGACCCCGCCGCGAATGGCCCGTGCTCGCGGAAGCGTCATGGGGGATAGCTATGGGTGTCCCAAAGCATACCCGCTTCGGTCGCCCGCCCGGCGTATCAGGGCGTCGCATCTCCACCGGGATTGCCATGCCGCGTCACCAGAGGCTAAAGTCCCTGCAGGTACAAAGGGAGTCTTGTCCTGGTGGCACCTGCACACACCGCTCATTCAGCCCCCATCCAGCGGGCTGCGCACCGCCAGCCCGCCCCGGTTCAGGACGTGGGTGTAGATCTGTGTCGTGCGCACGTCGCTATGCCCCAGCAATTCCTGCACGGTACGGATGTCGTAGCCGTCCTCAAGCAGATGCGTGGCAAAGCTGTGGCGGAGCGTGTGGCTGCTGGCCGGTTTGAGGATACCGGCGGCGCGCACAGCCCCCTTGATGGCCCGTTGCACCGCCGACTCATGGAGGTGATGCCTGCGGCGGATACCAGACCGTGGATCGATGCCCGGCTGGCTGGCAGGAAACAGAAACTGCCAGGCCAGTTCCTTGCCCGCATTCGGGTACTTGCGCGAGAGGGCGTGAGGCAGGTAGACCGCCGCCAGGTCGTTGTCCCGGTCAAGGGCATGGATCGCAGCCACTTTCTCCCGCTGCCGTGTCAGCGGCTCCACCAGCGTGCCCGGCAGCATCGTCCGCCGATCCTTGGCCCCCTTGCCCTCGCGGACGGTCACCTCCCGGCGCTCAAGATCCACGTCCTTGACGCGCAGGCGAAGTGCCTCCATCAGCCGCAAGCCGGAACCATACATCAGGCTCGCAAGCAGCCAGTTCACGCCATCAAGCTGCGCAAGCAGGGCACGAACCTCGTCCCGGTTCAGCACCACGGGGAGTCTGGGTGGTTTCTTCGCGCGGGTCAGGCCGTCGAGCCAGGGCAGCTCGATACCCAGTACATCGCGGTAGAGGAACAGGATGCCCGCAAGCGCCTGGTTCTGGGTGGAGGGCGCTACGTCCTCCTGGACTGCCAGGTGCGTAAGGAATGCCTCGACCTCAGGCGCCCCCATGTCACGGGGATGACGTTTGCCGTGAAACAGAATGTAACGGCGGATCCAGTGGGTGTAGGCCTGCTCGGTGCGCAGACTGTAATGCTTGACGCGACAGCGCTCGCGCACCTGATCGAGCAGCCGCGGTTGACGGGGAGCCTCCATGGCAGTGTTTCCTCCGTGAATGATCGCAGTGTTCCTGCAGCTCGTATCATGCTGAATCAAGGGGTTACGGAGCCGCAGGAAGATTATACGACGATGATGTCGTGTTACAACACGCCACTTTTGTGGCAGAAATCTAGTTAGGGCTAGAAATGACGCTCGATGAACTTGCGAACGAACTCCGTGCGGCTTCTGATGAGAAGGAAGTCCGTGATCTCGCAAAGTATATTGAGGAATGGAAAGGGGACAACAGGAACGCGGAGGCACTCGAAGGAATGGTCGAGCGATTCTTTGGCAATGTCTGGATACCAAAAGAGGAAGAACATTCTAAGGCATATAGGCTCTGGTCCGCGTTCAGAAATGATGCAATTCACGGCATCGGCGGAATGACAGTGAACGAAAGGCTATATACGTTCGGTCTGGTTGAGCGCTTCGATTCCTGCGAGTCCGAAGAAGAAAGGCTTGTAGTTTATGGCAAAGTGCATGCAAAGCCCTAACAATCGCATGCACGCGGACAGCAAAAAGCGGCGCTCCTCGTTCCTCGTCGCTCTGCTTTTTGCTGCCGGTGATGCGAAACGTTAGGCATCAACAACAATAGAGGACGACTATATGAACTTGATCGCATTGGGGATAGCACTAATAGGAATCGTGGTGGTACTGGTCGGCTTCTACATCGCCCGTCGCCTCACAAACAAAATTGGGGCCGGAGCGGCGCAAATTGGCTCTGTCGTCCTCGGATTGTTCGCTGTAGTAGCGTTCCCCGTAGACGTAGAAACCTCTGGTCAGGCAGGAACCTACTGGTTCTTTGGTCTCATATTTTGCGCGATAATTGGAAAACTCTTTTCAAAGCGGAAGGCAACCGGTGCCGAAAATGCCTAACAAGGCCAATCACGGCGACAGCTTCTCCATTGCGGCTTCGCCTCCATTCCAAAGCTGCGCGTGTTGGCGGCGTTAGGTTTTTTGGATGAGCGAATTCCGATCTGGCAGGCATGTATGAAGCACTGGACAGAGCCCAATGGAATACTTCTAATTCAGATTCCTATCGACTGGCAGTATCTAAATCCAGGCCTTAGTGAGTATGAGGAAGAATCGCCATATGGGTTTCAACTTTATGAAGATCCCATCGGCTGCTTTCAGCTAAGTTGTTACCCGTTGAGCGAACTCGCGCCTAGCGTTGCAGAGGCCAATCCACATGGAGTCAAGAAGCTAAGTTGGAAGGAGTCTAGGCTAGATGACTCCGAGTTCTGCACGCACCTTTTCTTCGGCGCTTATCACGATCAAGCTCTGATAGGTAAATATATCTATGATGCCGGTCTTGAAGGCGATGAGAGAATTGCGGAACAGCTCAAGATCGTGAATCAAATTCTCAATTCGGTTGTTATAGTCCCGCCGAGTGATCGTAAGCTGGCCGCTGATCTCGATAAGTTTGATCGTTTTACTGGTTCGCTCGCGGCATCTCATGACCTCCTATACTCCGCAATTGACTCAGAGTCGTTCGTTGAGATCATTGCAATTGCAGCAAATCAGATAGATGCCTATCTAAGACTGAGCTTGGTAATTGCAAAGCAGCTTAATGAACAGACCAATAACATCGAAACCCGATATCTCTTCCAGGCGGATGGTGAGAGAGGAATAATGGAACGGAAGGTCTTCGATGATGCGCTCGAGTTCGATGTGATAGATCAAGAGACATTTGACAACTTGAGCGCACTCTACGATTTGAGAAACCGAGTCATTCACCGATACATCATTTCAAATATCAGAACGCGTGACTTGGTTGATATTGCCGGTAGGTATTTGAATGCGTTAGAGAAAACACGGCTAATCCTCCGTGACTTTGAGCAGAGGCAGGCAGACAAACCTTTTGGTGTGTATGGCAAGAAGTTTGGTAAAACTTCGGCTACAGAGGACTCTGTAAGACGGCTTCATGCGAGTGCAAATGACAAGCATCTTATTGAAAAATTTAAGAGAAACGTTGGCGCCGGAAAAACCTAACAAATCGCTGCAGGTGGCGTTTGACCCGCCACCCACTTTTGCTGCCGCAAAAGCGGGCGTCGCCTCAAACGCACCTGAGCTCAGGCGTTATACGTCATGACTAAGAAGTACGGCACAGACCATCCGGACAAAGTCGATCTCATCACTGAAAAGGACGGTGTCTGTTACTTGTACGTAGTTCAGAGCGACGCGCTGGATGGTGAAAAGACCTTAGCACTACAACAAAAGCTTAATAACTACCTTTCATTCATCCTAGATGGGCAATTAGAAAAGGAATTTCCGGAAAGGGCGAAACTAAAAAAGATTGTACGCATCGACCTACAGTACACGCCTACCGGCGTTGCAGCAGAGTTCCTTATGAAGGTGAAACCAGTATTTGAGGCTGAAGGAGTTGGCTTCGAATACACCGTTCAAGGGCCACCAAAATGACGTATAAAACAGCGTTAGGCCGGAGAAGCAATGCAGATGAGTCTCGAAACAGCGTTTCTTGTGGCCTCCGCCGTCATCGGCGTTGCACAACTCCTGGATGGCACTTCTCTGGTTCGTGAGAGGGGCTCGCTATCGCGGCGTTCCCATGTGTATTTCGCATTTTTTGAGTATGGCTGGGCCGGTCTCTGCGCCTACCTTCTCAGCGTCTTTCCCGTTGGCTGGCTCTTCTTTCTTGCACTTTCGTTCGTGGCCTACGTCGCTATTTCGTTCTTAGCAGGAGTGGTCTGGATGTCGCGTGCAGCACCAGCGTCCGGACCACCGACGCACGTCCCACTGTTGCCTGTTTACTTTGCCGTATTTTTTGGTTGCGCGTATGCGATGGCCGCGTTGCTCCTACTGGCCGCGGCCTAACCATACATTCAAGCCGGCGTCGCTCCCCGACGTGGCTTAATTCAGGTGTTACATGTCAAAAAACACGATCCTTTGGGGCGCGATTTGAGAGTTGCGCAAGCAAGTATGGCGGACGACATTGATCAGACAACGCGAAGAAAAGGTATAGCCATAACGCTATTTGCTGGAATAGTCGGCGTGTGTTGGGGCGCGTTCATATTGATCACCGGTCAAATTGGGCGTCTTAGGTACGCACCAGGCGATATGAAGTACTATCTTGGTGGAACGCTAATCGCGTTCTCAATATGGTGCTTCTACTGGGTAGTCGTCTATTGGAAAAAGCCGTCGCGGGGTGAAAGACCGAAATGACATATAACAAATCAGTCGAGGATGCCCGCCTTTCAGGCGGGCCCGACGCCTGCTTCGCAGGCCCGGCTCACTTCAATCGTTAGGCTTAAAGGCGGCCCCCGGAATGATTCACTTATTCAGATCACTTGTTGTTGGTTCCCTTCTGCTGTACTACGCGGTCATGGCAAGCTTCCTGTTCTCTGCAACCCTCTTCGGGACAGATATGGCGGCCGTGCTGGCGCATAACGGACGAGACGCATGGCTGACTCCCCCGTACTATTTTTGGTGGATCATTCAGTTCCTTTGGGCGGCAGCGGCCATAGGGCTGTTCTTCTTTTTGAGGTGGGCCCGCACTCTGTTTCTATTCCTCAATGTTTATTCTGTGGTGGGCTTTGTCGCCGGTGGCCTTGTTATACAGACTGGTTTGCAGGCCGCCCTGTTTCACTTGGTAAATCTGGCTGACGGCGCAGTTCTGTTCATGGCCTACCTGTCTACCATCGCTTCCCGTTTTGGCGGTTCTAGGCGTAACCCTGCGCTCAACCCGGACGCGCCGCAAAGCGGCGCGCCGGTTAGCTAACACGTTATGCGTGTAACCACAGTGTCCCAAAGTAATGACAATGATCGAGATCGCAACAAAAGCAAAGGAAACTGCGGACGGGCTCATCAAGCGAAGCGCCGGCAGCGCATGGACGAGATTTCTTGCCTTCGCTTGCCTGATAAGCCTTGCGCCGGCTGTTTATTTTACCTACGCAAGCTACCTACAAGAAGTGGTGGTGGAGCAAGGAAAGAGAGAAGTTAGGGAGTTGGAGATATCTACCGATGTCCATCTGTTAGAGGGGGCTATCGCGGATCTGCAGCTTTGCGTCGACTCTCGAAAGACCGACAGTCCTCTCGCCGGGTGGTACTGTGAACAAGCAATAGCTTCATACGAGAGGAGGTCTGAGCATTGGCCCGCCACCAGAAGGGAAGCAGTATTAGATAGAAAGGCTATCGAGGCAATGCTCATTGATTCTAAGTACTATCTGATGCTGCAGTCGGCGAATCTTGCTGATGCATCGAAAGAAAAATCAAAGGAAAAACTAATCTTAGACATAATGCTCACAAAGGCGGCCATATATGCGCTCCTTGTGTTGATGTTTGCAGTAGGCCTTTACGTGTACTATAGGTTCCACATGCATGAAAGAGCTTTTTCGGCGCCGGAGTCACCAAGACCCTCTGGAGGCGAAGAGGAATGTTCGGTTGCTCCATCTCGTGAAGCCGGAGCGCGGTCACAGCCGTAGGATACAATGTGCATAACGAGGCGCTAGAGCCGACCGCCCAAAAGCCGCACAGCGGCTTTCATGGGCTGATGGGGTCGGACCACGATAAGCTGTTGATAAGATTGATATACAAGCTCAATATCTCGTGAATTCTGGTCTTAGAGCTGCATTTTTTGCCACGAAATGGACGTTCTAATGCAAGGATGGGTATCCCAAGCTTGCCATTTATTCCGTCTCCCAGCCGCGGAATCCCTCGCGCACCGACAGGGTGCGTGCATAGCCAAGGTCACGCAGCAGTTGCGCTGCCTTGAGACTACGCCGCCCGCTGTTGCACAGGCACAGGAGGATCTGGTCCTGCCTCACGTGGTGCCGGTTGAGCAGCGACAGGAAGTGCTGGAAATCACGCTCGTCCGGCTCGTCCGCATCCAGCAGTTCCTGCTCTTCCTCCGACAGCTTGTTGCCCAGCAGTTGCTTCAGCCGGAACAGCGGCACCGACACCGCCCCGTCCACGGACCCTTCCAGCTCCAGCTCGAAGGGCTGGCGAATGTCCAGCAGCACGGCCAGGCCGATATCGACCAGCTCCCGCGACGCAGCCACGCTGATTTCCAGCTGCAGGTCCTGCATCGGATCGTTCGCCTCATTGTTCATACTCACTCCTATGCAAAGGCGCTCAAGAATGACGCCCCACCCGAACGCCTGTCCGGGCTCATCTCACACGTCATGTTTGATTAAACATAACGTAATAGCAAAAGCCTACAACGCCCCAATGGATGTCCAAGGATGATGGATCGTCAAGGTGCTACGGCTGTGGAGTCATTACGAGTGATGCCTGGCAGGGACTGGACCAGAACGGCACGGCTTGCGCGCCTTCACCCTGAGGTCCGGGCCCCTAGCAGATTGGACTGACCCGCATATCAGGATGAGATTTGTTCATCCTTCATCCTTCATCCTTCATCCTTCGGCGATCACGCCGGCCGCCTGCTGGTCCGCATGGTACGAAGACCGCACCATCGGTCCGCTGGCCACCTGGCTGAAGCCGATCTCGTAGCCGATCTCCGCAAGACGATCGAACTCCTCCGGCGTCACGTAACGTTTGACCGGCAGGTGATGCAGGCTGGGTTGCAGGTACTGGCCCAGGGTGAGCATGTCGCAGCCGTGTTCATGCAGATCCCGCATGACCTGCACCACCTCGTCCATCTCCTCGCCCAGACCCAGCATGAGTCCTGACTTGGTGGGGACCTGGGGGTGGAATTCTTTGAAGGTGCGGATCAGTTTGAGGGACCAGTCGTAGTCGGAACCCGGACGGGCCTCACGATACAGGCGCGGGACTGTCTCCAGATTGTGGTTGAACACGTCCGGTGGGGACTCGTTGAGGATGGCCAGGGCCACGTCCATGCGGCCGCGAAAATCCGGCACCAGGATTTCGATGCGGATGTCCGGATTGAGTTCCCGCGTGCGACGGATACAGGACACGAAGTGTCCGGCGCCGCCGTCGCGCAGGTCGTCCCGATCCACGGAGGTGATCACCACGTAGCGCAGGGCCATGGCCTGGATGGTGGCGGCGAGGCTTTGGGGTTCGTTGGCATCCAGGGCCTCCGGACGGCCATGGGCCACGTCGCAGAAGGGGCAGCGCCGGGTGCAGATGTCCCCCATGATCATGAAGGTGGCGGTACCGTGGGCGAAACACTCCCCCAGGTTCGGGCAGGAGGCCTCTTCGCACACCGTGTGCAGGTGCTGTTCACGCAGCACTTTCTTGAGCCGCTGCACCTCGGGGCTGCCATGGGTGCGAGCGCGGATCCAGGACGGCTTGCGCAGGGGGCGCTCCGTGGGGGTGATCTTCACCGGGATGCGGGCCACCTTGTCGGCGGCGCGCAGCTTGACCCCGGGCTGTGGGGACTTGTTTGTGTCGGTCATGGTGTCCTTGGTCTCGATAATGTTCGGGGCGGGCAGGGCTGCGCTTCAGTTGCCGCGCAGCATGTCCATCACGGCCTTGATCTCGGCCTCGGCCTCTTCCACCGGGTCGATGCGGTCGCCCTCGCAGACTTCCGCCAGGCACAGGCGACTGAAGGCGGGCACGGCGTCGAAGCGCGGTACGTCGCTGCGTCCCTGCTGGCCGTAGGCGTAGAGCTGGGCCACCTGGACCACGTCGCAGTAATCGGTCTTCTCGCTGGCACTACGTTCCCAGTTGTCCGCCTCGCGCACCACCTGGCTCATGTCCGGTCCAAGCCCCCAGTGATTGACCACCAGCTCGCCGGTCAGGCCGTGCAGCCGGGTGATGATGCCGTCCAGTTCATCCTCGTTGATGTCGGGCTGGTGCTTGCCGATGTAATCCAGGATGGGCACTACGCCGACATCGTGAAGCAGGCCGGCGAGCAGGGCGTGATCCGCATCCAGGCGGCCGCAGTGCCGGGCGATGACGAAGCTCAGGGCGGAGACATGGATGCTGTGATCCCAGAGCCGATGCATGTGTTGTTGCAGACTCGGCACGTCGGTCTTGAACACCGCACCCATGGCGATGCTCATGACCAGCTGCCGGGTGGTCTTCATGCCCAGGCGCTGGATGGCGTCGCGCACCTGGCCCACCGGGGAGGAGCCGCCGTACATGGCGCTGTTGGCGGCCTTGATGAGTCCGCCGGTCACCGCCATGTCCATCTGCACGATACGCGCCATGGCGTTGAAGTCGGTGTCCGGGTCTTCGCTGGCGCGCTGGATCTTGAGGGCCACCTCCGGGACGCTGGGCAGTTCCAGCCGGTTGCC
>SR_TP_S13solDRAFT_1000445_pt1 | contig 17233 bp, 16 predicted proteins | sample SodReaTP_S13sol_FD_11159 | JGI IMG/M metagenome (IMG submission 11159)
TGTGGGAGCGGTATCCGACCGCGATTGCGGGACCATGTAGGAGCGGTTTCCCAACCGCGATTCGGTGTTGGAAAATCGCGAATCGGAGTTCGCTCCTACAGTGCCTGCGGAAGCAGGAAGCCGCAACGCGGCCCCGGCGATTCGGCAAGTTTGCGGTCCAGTGTGGCTAGTTGCACGCCAAACTGCTCGGCGATGGCGACGTACAGTGCGTCGTAGCTGGTGACGTTGGCACGCAGTTCCCAGACCCGCTCGGCAAACGGCGCGAACGGCAATAACTCGATCTCGAGCCCGATCAGGTCGGAAACTGCAGCAGCGGTCTCCCGAGGTTCGAGTTTGCCTGCAAGTTCCAGACGCCTCAGAATGTTGGTTGCCTCCACCAGTGCCAGGTGCGGCGCAAGCAGGTGCTGGCTTGCCAGGAGGCGCTCGGCCCAACGGCCGACCGGCCCCGGATCGCTGGTCAATGCGACCAGGACAGAGGCATCCAGGACGATACTCAACGGCGGTCCGCGTTGCGCGCAGCCAGAATGTCGGCAGGCTTGAGCTCGCAACCGCTGCCGGCTTTTCGCTTGCGAATCCTGCCCAGAACCTCTTCGACGGAAGGGCGGGCCGCCATGACTTCAAGCTGCTGGCGAAGGTACTCCTGCATGGATTGACCTTTGCATGCCGCCCGCGCGGCGAGCTCATCGCGCACTTCCACCGGGACATTCCGGACTGTGATCTGCACATTCATGACACAAAGGTACGGGCTCTGCATGCAAAATGCAAGCACCCGCTGCGGGTTTACCCCGGGGCGGGTATCAGGAATGACGGTTTAGTTTCCGGCTTCGCCGGCGGTTGTTGGACTGGATTCCTGGTCAAAAAAGCTTGTGCCCGATACCCGATCGGGGTCGGGCACAGGCTGTGATCGGGTATCAGGAATGACGGTGCGCCGACATCGCGAAGCGGAGTTCGCTCCCACAGTAGGCCGGTGCCACGCCGCCGGCAACATCGCGAAGCGGTTGAAGTGTAGGCCGGTGCCACGCCGCCGGCAACATCGCGAAGCGGAGTTCCCACAGTTCAATGCCGGCCACGTGGGGCCGGCCTACTCGGGCGGTTGGGGTGTAGGCCGGTGCCACGCCGCCGGCAACATCGCGAAGCGGAGTTCGCTCCCACAGTGCCATGCCGGTGCCGCGCCGCCGGCAGCGCCCATCAATACCAGTCGACCAGCTCCAGCCCCTTGACCCGGCGGAACTCGCCGGTGTTGTGCGTGACCAGCGTGGCGGCATGGGCCAGCGCGGTGCCGGCGATGAGCGTGTCCAGCGGGCCGATCGGCGTGCCGTGTCTTTCCAGCCGGGCGCGAAGATTTGCCGCCTGACGCGCGGCTGCATGATCGAACGGCAGCACGTTGACCACGTCGAGCAGTTGCTCGAACTGGCGACGGCGCGCTTCCGGCCTGCTTGATTTGGCGATTCCGGTCTCGATCTCGTAGACAACGACCATCGGGATGCCGATTTCAGACGGCGGGCGGGCGAGCAGATGTTCGGCCACACGGCCCATGCCCTTGAAGAAGTAGATCAGCGTGTTGGTATCCAGGGCATGCATCACACCGTCTCGCGCGGTGCGTCATCGGCATGCGGTTCGCGTAACTGTTCGGGCGTCGGGAAGTCCGGCCATTCTCCGGCGAGATCGATCACCGCCTGCGGCCAGCGATTCCGGGTCTTTTCCTCGATCAAGACTGCCACCCAGCGGCTGACCGGCTGCCCGGACTCTTCAGCGGCCTTGCGCAGGCGACGCTCATGTTCGTCGTCGAGATAGATCGTGATCTGGCCCATTTGCTGCACCTTGCACATATATGTGCGCATATATTAACGGTGCGCGTCCAAGGGGTCAAGGATGACGTTGCGGCGGGCATGACAATCGGTTGTCATTCCGGGTACCCGATCACAGCCTGTGCCCGACCCCGATCGGGTATCGGGCACAGGCTCTTTTGCCCCGGAATCCAGTAATCCAGGTCGGTTTATCTCCTTGTCGTCATGCCCGGCTCGCCCGGGTATCCAGGTTTTGTTTCCGGCTTCGCCGGCGGTTGGTTGACTGGATTCCCGCGTTCGCGGGAATGACGGGGGTGAGGATGACGGGACGGCGGGAATGACTATCGGTTGTCATTCCGGGCCTGCCCCGGAATCCAGTAATCCAGGCCGGTTCATCTCCTTGTCGTCATGCCCGGCTCGCCCGGGTATCCAGGTTTTGTTTCCGGCTTCGCCGGGGGTTGGTTGACTGGATTCCTGGGCAAGCCAGGAATGACGATTCTGTGTCCGGCTGCGCCGGAGGTTGGTTTACTGGATTGCCGGGCAAAAAAGCTTGTGCCCGCAAGCCTGCCCTCGAATGCCTGAATCGAGGGATCGGGTACCGGCAATGACGGGGGCGAGGTTGTCTGGCGGCAATGACGGCTAACGACTCATTCCGGGATGGCTTGCCGAATCCTTTCAAGCGCCGCAACCAGTTCGCCAGTAAGCTCCCTTGCCCGCTGCAGGACTTCCGCCATCCGTCTGGTGGACGGAAGATACTCGTGCACCAGCAGGTTGCGCAGGCGACGCATTTCCAGCCATTCGTCGCCGTCATTGACCAGCCCGATCCGCTCGGCACGATTGAGGTTGTCGATGGCCGCGCCAGCTTTCTCTCCCATCAGGAGAAGGCAGCGCGGCAGGATCTTGTCCATGATGGTGTCCTGCAGCCGTCCGAATTTCCAGCCGAAGGATTCGAGTTGATCAATCCCCTCGGGGGTCGACAGTTTTTGCTCCAGCCATTCTTCGGGCACGGTGCCGGCAGCACAGGTGTCGAAGAATCGCTTGCGAACAGCCATCAGATGAGCGGCCTCGCGGTCACCAAGTTCCAGCACCAGGCTCAGGGTCGAATCGGATTGCAAGTGGTCGCCGCTCACAACCGAATGCCTTCGCGGCGCGCAATATTGTGGATCGGCTGCATCGGTTGTCCGCTGGCGCGCGATACGACATCGATACGCCGCTCGCCGAGCAGTCGCTGCAACCGGATCCAGAAGCGGGTTTCAAGTTGCAGAAGTCGTTTCGGGTCGATCTTCCCGGTTTCGATATAAAGATCGATATCGCCGCCGCGGGCCAAGTCATCGGCGCGAGAACCAAACAGCCAGACCTCCGCATCCGGGCCGTAGATGTCGGCTGCGGCGCTGCGGATGGTTTCAATCTGCTGATCTGTCAATCTCACGACTTGACCGCACCGGGATTGGTTTTCATCATTCTACCGCCCTTTCAGGCCGCTTCCAGTACTACGCAGGGCGGTTGTGGGGCGTAGGCCGGTGCCGCGCCGCCGGCATTGTTCTGGCCCCGGGTGCAGGCGCTGCGCGCCTTTACCCGGGCTTGTGCCGGGTTTCGTCATTCCGGGTACCCGATCACAGCCTGTGCCCGACCCCGATCGGGTATCGGGCACAGGCTTTTTTGCCCCGGGATCCAGGGTCTTGTGTCCGGCTGCGCCGGAGGTTGGTTGACTGGATTGCCGGGCGAGCCGGCAATGACGGGGGCGGGAATGACGCGGGGGGCAAATCGCGAGTCGGTTGGGGCGTAGGCCGGTGCCACGCCGCCGGCAAAATCGCCAATCGGAGTTCACTCCCACCGACTGCGATCACCGATAGATCTCCCGCCGGTGACCAATGCGCACGACGAATACGATCATTCGGCCGTCCTCGATCCGGGCAATGACCCGAAAGGGCCCGATCCGATATTTCCAGAACCGCCCCAGCTCGGGACCGCGCAAGGCCTCGCCGAGCATACGCGGATGCTGCGCTTTCAGAACGCGTTGCTTCAGGAACCGAAGGATTCTCCGCGCATTGTCGGGGCCGAGCTTTTCGAGTTCTTTCGAAGCGCTGGCCGAAAACTCAACCCTCCAGGCCAAGGCGCCGCTCTACTTCTTCCAGACTCAGGCGCTCTTCCTCGACGCGCGCGGCCGCCAGGTAATAATCTTCCAGGTCGTCGAGATATTCGACGATGGCTTGCCGAGCGTACCAGGTCTTGGTGCGGCCGGTTTTTTCGGCCAGCGACTTCAGACGATCTTCGATTTCCTCGGGCAGTCGAATGGCGAGCATGGGTGCAATCTCCGGCAGCTGATATACAAGTATAGCGTTGACATGCCCTGCCGGGGGCAGAAAGATTGATGGTCTGGCTTGCCGATCAGTGTTGACCCAGACTCCAAAAGAAGTTCGGAAAAATCGCGAAGCGGAGTTCGCTCCCACAGTGCCATGCTGGCCATGTGGGAGCGGTATCCGACCGCGATTACGGGACCATGTAGGAGCGGTTTCCCAACCGCGATTGGGTGTTGGAAAATCGCGAAGCGGAGTTCGCTCCTACAGTAGGCCAGTGCCACGCCGCCGGCAACATCGCGAAGCGGAGTTCGCTCCTACAGTAGGTCGGTGCCACGCCGCCAGCAACATCGCGAATGGGAATTCGCTCCTACAATGCCATGCCGGCCACGTGGGGCCGGCCTGTGCGAAGCGGTTGGGGAGTAGGCCGGTGCCACGCCGCCGGCAACGTCGCGGGGTGGAATTCGCTCCCACAGGCCGGGCTAGCGGTTGACTTCGGCTACCAGGGGAGCTCTTCGCCGTTGGCGTGCCAGAACCCGCCGGTGGTTGCCAGCGTCAGTTCGTCGATGCGCTGAATCAGCCCGGTGGCGGATTCTTTGGTTTCGACGTGGCCGGTGTTGCCGGTCATGCGGGTCCGTACATAGCCGGGGTGCAGCAGGCCGACGGCGATGCCGCGATCCTTGAGCTCATGCGCGAGACTCACCCCGGCCATGTTGACCGCGGCCTTGGACATGCGGTAGCCGTAGTGGCCGCCCGAGTCGTTATCGGCAATCGAACCCATGCGGCTGGTGATGATGGCGATCTTCGAATCGCGGCCCAGGCGGTCCAGCAATGCGGCGCTGACGCGCAAGGGCGCCAGTGAATTGACTTCGAACTGGATCCGGAAGGCATCGAGCTGGTCCTCGATGGTGTTGAGTTCGGTGCGCTGCATGACGCCGGCGTTGTTGATCAGCACGTCGATCTTCATGTCCCCCAGGCGTTCGCGCAGCTCGGCCAGGGACCGGCCATCGGTGACATCGATGCCGGCCTCGACGCGCACGCCGAGCCCATCCAGCTCCGGCGATGATTCACGGCACACCGCGACTACCGTATCGCCGCGTTGTGCATACAGTTCGGCCAGGGCCAGCCCGATGCCGCGGTTGGCGCCGGTGATGACGATATTGCTCATGGTCGTTCCTCCAGTTTTTCAGGACAGTGCAACCCGCACTCGAAAGTGTTCCTGACCAGGTACTCATAAAAGGCCAAAACCCAGGAACCGCAGATTACGCAGATTTTCGCAGATTATTGAATATGAGATTTTTTTGTTCATGGATGACTGCTTCCGTAATTTCTTGCCAGGAAGTTACCCGTCGATTCTCAAACCCGGAACGAGAGGTTTGCCCCCTGGCATTGAATCGCATCGGTGAGTTGACTGCCGCTGGTCGATGTCATGCCAATCGTTTTCAACAAAATCAATAATCTGCGTAAATCTGCGTAATCTGTGGTTCGCTTTTGACCGATGGCTGAGGGATGTAGGTAACCAGGTTGTTTTATCACCGGGTTGCGTGCGAAATCACTCGCCCGGCCAGCTTCCGTCGGCGCGGCGCTGCAGCCACTGGAAGGAGTACCAGTAAAAATCGCCGCTGCCGTCGGCCGCCGGCGCGGTGCAGTTGACCTTGTTGCGGCCGGGCCGCCCCGGTTGAAGATCGATTTCCAGCCGGTCCTCGTGCAGCCGCGTTTCCAGCCGCTGACCACTGGCGGCAAAACAGTTGACCTGAGCGGCTCGATAGCTGTCGCCGGGCTGCAGCCGCAGCCGGAGTTGTTCGGGGTTTTCCGCCGCGCCGCGATCGAGTGGCGGCACACTGGCCTCTGCGACCACCGGCAGCGCACGCGAATTGACCGCCAGCGCCAGCCGATCGAGGTCGTCGTAGCCGGTGGCCAGCGGGTAGCGCGGGATGGAATGCCGGGGATGGTGCGGGCCGGCGGCACCGGAGCGCTGGGCCAGCGAGTAACGATGGTCGCGCGCGGCAATCTCGTGGAGTTCCGCGGCGTCTTCGCCATACGGCCAGGCCAGCAGGGTCGGGGCGCGCCCGATTTCGGCCTCGATACGCTGATGCGCCTTGCCCAGATCCTCGGCCACGCGGCGCTTCCAGGCGCGCTCGGACTCACCGGCTTCGGTTCGCGCCAGGTGGCCATGGGTGGCGCTGTGATTCTCGATTGCGACACCATCGGCGGCCAGCTCGCGCAACTGGTCCCAGCTCATGTACGGCGAGTGCCCGGCATCGACGGCATCGGTGTTGACGAACACCGTGAACGGCCAGCCGCGCGCCTTGAGCCGCGGCCAGGCTTGCGAATGAACCGATTCGTAGGCATCGTCGAAGGTGATCGCCACGACCTTTTCGGGCAGGTCGCCATCGCCGTGGATTTCATCGAGCAGGCGCTCCAGCGGCCAGACCGCGAAATCGTGTTGCTCCAGGTAGTCCAGGTGCCGGTCGAAGACTTCCGGGGTGACGCTGGTTGCCGCCGGGGTGGTCTCGCTGACATGGTGATACAGCACGATCACGCCGCTGCCCGCATGGCCCGGAGGTGCCGACGAGCAGGCAACCAGCAACACGATAGAAAACAGGGCAATGCGGATCATGTCGATGTGACGACCTCTTCAATGATGGGTTGGTTGACGCGCAGCACCATGCGGATTTCTTCCAGGTATTCCTCGCGCCGCTCGGAGTACAGGATCAGCCCGTCGACCAGCCCATGGGCATGCGGTGTCTGCCCGGCCGCGCGCAGCCCGGCCCGCAATTCCCGAAGCGGCCGGTAGGCATCGTGGGTGTTGAGATTGCGCAGGTAGCTGGTGACCGCATCGCGCACGCTGTCGAATGCTGCGACCTCGTGGCTGGCACCGGGCGGGCGGTTGTCGGGCACCAGGCCGCAGCCCTGGCGGTAACACCACTGGCCGAACAGGTTGTTGCCCTCGACGGCAAAACGCGACCGGCCCCAGCCGGATTCAGTCGCCGCCTGGACCAGCGCCAGCGATACCGGGACGATGTCGACCCGGCGCTTGAGAACCTTCAGCGTTTCGGCCAGATTTTCGGCCCGCGTTTCGGGCAGCGTTTCGGGCAGCTTTTCGGACGGTTGCTCGCCATCCCATTCCAGCCCGTATTCTTCGGCCAGGCGCTTGAGCCAGCGACGGTCCAGGCTGCGAATCGCGCCGTGCCGATCGAAATCCTCGATGATGCCCAGCAGGCGCTCGCGCTGATCGAGAACCCGCCGGTTCTCGGCCTGAACGGCCGGCGCAAGATGGGCGAAGAAGGTCCGCTTCATCTCGTCGATATCCTCGATCGCGGCGAAATCGGGCAGGCGCTCGGTGCGCGGCCAGAAGATCGCTGCGACCAGTGCGGCCACCGCCAGCACGACGGTCACGGCAATCAGCCAGTCGCGCAAGCCCGGCACGGGCGCGGCCTGATCGGCGGCCGGTGCGGCGCTGCCGTCGCCATCAACGTGGTCAGCTTGCTGGTTCTCGGTCTCGGTCATTTGTCGCTCGCTGGTTGATCAATGGTCGCTCGCCCGCCGGCTAATCGTTTTGCCGGGCATGGGCGTGGAGTCGGCGGCTCAATCCAGGCTGTTCGATTCCAGCGCGGCAATGGTGTCGGCGTCCGGGTAGCCGTCGGCCGGCTTGCCGGCCTGGCGCTGAAAGGCGCGCAGTGCCTCGCGCGTGGCCGGGCCGAAAATGCCGTCGGGCTCGCCCGGGTCGAAACCCAGCGCCGCAAGTGTCTGCTGCAATTGTTTGAGCTGGGTACGCGAAGGCAGCGTTTCAAGCAGCGACAACCGGCCGCTGACGCCACTGCCGCCGACAACTCGATCGGCCAGGATGCCGACCGACAGCGCATAGGCTTGGGAGCGGTTCCAGCGCATGATCACATCGAAGTTCGGGTAGACCAGGAACGCGGCACCACGATGGCCCATGGGCAGCAACAGGGCCGCATCGAAATCGGCCACCGGCAACGGCCCGCCATCGGCCCGCCGCACACCCAGCGCGGCCCATTCTTCAAGCGGCCTGCGCAGATCGATCCCTGACTCGTGCCACGGGAAATCATCCGGCAGACGCACCTCGCGCCCCCAACGCTCGCCTGAGTTCCAGCCCAGATGATTGAGGTAGTTGGCCGCCGAGGCCAGCGCGTCTTCGATACTGCCCCACAGATCGATGCGGCCGTCGCCGTCGCCGTCAACGGCATGTTCCAGGTAGGCCGAGGGCATGAACTGGGTGTGCCCCATCGCACCGGCCCAGGAGCCGCGCATCTGTTCCGGGCTGAGCTCTTCGCGCTGCAGCAATTCCAGCCCGGTCAGGAACTGCTCGGAGAAGAACCCGGCCCGGCGCGGATCGCAGGCCAAGGTTGCCAGAGAATCCAGCGTCGGCATGCTGCCCAGGAAGCTGCCGTAATTGGTCTCCAACCCCCAGAACGCGATCAGGTAGCGCCCCGGCACCCCGAATTCGCGGGTCAGGCGCTCCAGCAGGCCTTCATGACGGGCCAGCAGCTCGCGCCCGCGCCGCACCCGGTCATCGGTCACCCGGGTGCGCAGGTAGGCGGCGAATGTCTGGCTGAATTCCGGCTGGGCGCGATCCAGCTCGATCACCCGCGCCTGGTATTCCAGCCCAGCCAGCACCGGATCGACGGATTCGGCCGGCAGTCCGCGCTCCCGGGCCTGATCGCCCAACTGCGCAACGCAGGCCGCGAATCCTTCCGGATCGGCTGACCCATCCGGATCAGCTGAAACGGATTCCACCCCCATCGCCATACCGGCCGCAAGCGCGGCCGCAAGCCAATTGCAATTCAAATACCGCCTCCAGATGCGAAATTCATGGGACTGATTCTAACGTCTACCAGGAGATTCCGTAGTCGTCGGCCTGGTCGGAGGCGCCGCCCTGCATGGTGCCGTGCTCGAAATCGAACCAGATGGCGGTGGTCGGGTTGTAGACGCGATCGACGACTTCGACGTCGTAGCCCAGCCGGCGAAGCTCGGCCAGGGTGTGCGGCGTGACGTGGTTGCGCGGGACCTGGATGCGGCCCGGCTGGGCCTGGTGGGCGCCGAACGAGCTCTGCATCTGGAAGCCCTGGATGTGGCCCTTGCCGTCGGCGGCCTGTTGCACGTTCATGCCCCACTCGACCATGTTGAGCAGGAACTGCAGCAGGTTCTGGTCCTGCGAGTCGCCGCCCTGGACCGAGAATGCCAACAGCGGCTTGCCGTCCCGGAGCGCCAGCGATGGCGTCAGGGTCACGCGCGGGCGCTTGCCGGGCGCGACCACGTTGTACGGGTTGAGCGCCTCGTCGAGCACGAAACTCTGCATGCGCTGGCTCAGGCCCACGCCGGTATTGCCTGCAATGAAGGCCGGAATCCAGCCGCCGGACGGGGTGACCGAAACGACCCAGCCATCGGCATCGGCGGCCTGGATGGAGGTCGTGCCGGCCAGGAAGCCCTCGTCGTGGCTCATCACATTGGCCTGCTGGAAACCCTCCACGCCCAGTGCCTCGGCCTCGGGCGGCTCCGGCGTCCAGGCACGCCTGAGTTCCTCGAACGGGTTGGTCTCGCCCTGGAACGGGTACGGATCGCCCGGCTTGAGGTCTTCGATCATGCCGTCCATCCGGATCAGCTTGCGGCGCTGGTCGGCGTATTCCTTCGACAGCAGGCCCTCGATCGGCTCGGCCGGCGGGAAGTACGGATCGCCGTAGTAGAAATCGCGGTCGGCAAACGCCAGGCTCATGGCCTGGTAAAGCGTGTGGATGTAGCGCGTGGAGTTGTAGCCCAGCGCCTGGAGGTCGAAACCCTCGAGAATGTTCAGGATCTGCAGCAGCACCGGACCCTGGGTCCAGGTGGTCAGCTTGAACACGTCGACGCCGCGATAATTGGTCGGGACCGGCTCCTCGATCAGCACTTCCCAGCGGTCCAGGTCTTCCATCGTGAACAGCCCGCCGTGCTCGCGCGTGGCGCGCACGATTTCCTCGGCGATGTCGCCGCGATAGAAACGATCGTAGGCGGCGTAAATCGCCTCCTTGCGGCTCTTGCCGGCGGCCAGCGCCTCAGCTTCGGTATCCACCAGCTTTTCCAGCATGGCCTTGAGCTCGGGCTGGCGGAAGATTTCACCGCCGGCCGGGGCGGCACGCTTGTCGGGATCGTCCGGGTCCAGATGCGGCAGAAACACGCGGGTGGAATCCGGCCACTGCTCCAGGATGGAGCGCCGGCGCTCGATCCCGTCGGCGGTCGACTTCTCGATCACGTAACCCTCGGCCATCTCGATCGCCGGCGCCAGCACCTCGGCCAGGCTCAGCCGGCCGTATTCGGCCACCATCACCATCAACCCGCCCGGCGTGCCCGGCGTGACCGCGGCCAGCGGCCCGAACTCGGGCGGATAAAGCATGCCCTGCTCGTGGAAAAACTCCGGCGTCGCCCCGGTGGGCGCCACACCCAGCGCATTGATGCCGATGACCTTGCCGGTCTCGGGGTTGTAGATCAGCGCCTGGGTCTCGCCGCCCCAGCCCAGCACGTCCCACATCGTGGCCGTGGCGGCCAGCATTGCCGCGGCCGCATCAACCGCGTTGCCGCCCTTGTGAAACGCCATCGCGCCGGCGGTCGCACCCAGCGGCTTGCCGGTCACGGCCACCCAGTGCTTGCCCGGCAGCATCGGGCGCGAAGTCTCCTGCGCCGGGACCGGCGTCATCGGCAAGGCCAGCCCGACCACGATCACGGCGGCGAGCAACATGCGGGGCTTGATCTGGAAAGAAAACGCTCTGGACATGACAATGATTCCCGACTTGAGTCCTGAAGATACATGGTCACGGTTCGCGACCGGAATGAGGATAGCAGAAGCGAGCGATTCACCGCTCGCGGGCCCGGTCCGGCGCGCTGGCATAATCGACCTTGTTCCCACCACTCTCGAATGGAGTCATCCGTGCCGATCCGTTTGCTCGCCGCAGGCGACATGCACCTGGGCCGACGCCCTGCCCGGCTCCCTGACGAACTGGCAGGCGAAGGCCGGCGCTACGGTCCATCGGCCGCCTGGCAGCGCACCGTGGACCAGGCCATCGAGCACGCGGTCGACATCGTCGCGCTGGCCGGCGACGTGGTCGAGCAGGAAGATGACTTCTTCGAGGCCTACCGCGACCTGAAAGCCGGCGTCGAGCGCCTGGCGGCGGCCGGCATCACAGTCATCGGCGTGAGCGGCAATCACGACGTGCAGGTGCTGCCCCGGCTGGCCGCGGAAATTCAATCGTTTCGATTGCTCGGCGCCGGCGGCGACTGGGAAGTCTTCGAGTTCGCCGACGGCCAGGCGCGACTGACCATTCACGGCTGGTCGTTCCCGCACAAACAGGTTCGCACCAGCCCGCTGGCCGGGCATCGGTTCGAGCGCGGCGAAGGCATCCACCTGGGCCTGCTGCACTGCGACCGCGACCAGCGGGATTCGGTCTACGCGCCGGTCACTTCCGGCGAACTGGCCGCCGCCGGGCTGGACGGCTGGCTGCTGGGCCACATCCACCGTCCCGACGCACTGACCGCACCCAACCCGTCGGGCTACCTGGGCTCGCTGTCGGGGCTGCATCCGGGCGAACACGGCGTGCGCGGCCCATGGCTGATCGAGATCGAGCATGGCCGGATTCAGCGCGTCGAACAATGGCCGCTGGCGCCCTTGCAGTGGCAGCGCATGGTCCTGGACCTGACCGGCATCGAACAACCCGAGGATGCCCTTGGCCGCCTGCTGCGGGAAATCGAAACCCTGGAAGCCGAATTGAACCGGCGCCACCAACCGCCGCTTGCCGTGGGCCTGCGGATTCGTTTGACCGGGCGCACCGGGCTTGGCGGTGCGGTCGCCGAGGCGCTGTCAGGCGAGGCCAATGTTTCGGGCAGCCATGCATGCGTTTACTTCATTGAATCGGTCATCGTCGCGACCCGGCCCGAGACCGATCTGGCCGAACTGGCCGAGCGGGAACAGGGCAACTACCTGGGCCTGCTCGCCCGGCGCCTGCAAGTGCTGGACGGCCCTGCCGAAGACCACGAGCGACAGCGCCTGATCGAAGGCGCCAGACGGCAACTGGAATCCACCATCGACCAGCCGCGCTGGGCCGGGCTGGATCGCCCGTCTATGGATGACGATCAACTGGCCGACCAGCTTGCCGACACCGGCATCCGGTTGCTGGAAGACCTGATACGCCAGCGTCACCCGGAGGCCGGGCAATGAGGCTGGAACGCATCGACATCCGCCGCCTGCCCGGCATCCATCCCGGCTTCCGGATCGACGATCTGTCGGCGGGCGTCAACTTCATCACCGGGCCCAACGCCTGCGGCAAGAGCAGCATCATCCGTGCGCTGCGCTATTTACTGAGCGACCCGCGACCGGGCGACCCGGCCCACCTCGATCTGCTGGCCCGGTTCGTGGTCGAAGACCGGACCTGGCAGGTCAGGCGCGAAGGCACACGCATCGAATGGGAGATCGACGGCCGGCCGGCCGACCGCCCCGTCCTGCCCGATCACAACAGCCTGGGCTGCTACCTGATCACGGTCGAGGACCTGTTCCGGCTCAAGGGGGACAGCGAACGCGCCCTGGCCGGGCAACTGCGGCGCGAGATCCACCAGAACTTCGATCTGAAAGTATTGCGCGAGGAACGATACCGGCTCCAGCCCCGCATCGGCCAGAGCGAGCAGCGCGCCCTGCAGCAACAGAACGCCGAACTGCGCCGTATCGAGGCCGGGCAGCGCGAAGTGCATGAACAGGAAAAGCGCCTGCCGGAGTTGACCGGGAAGATCGAGCAGGCACGCGCGGCCGGCCGTCAACAGCGCCAACTGGAGCAGGCGCTGGCGCTGGCCGAGACCCGCCGGAAGCTGGCCGGCCTCGAAACCCGCCTGAACGGCTTTCCCGAAGGCATGGACCGCCTGACCGGCCGCGAACTCGACCGCCTGGCCGAGCTGGAAGAACGCAGCGAAACACTGGCGGGCAACCTCAAGGAACAGCAACAACAACGCGAGAGCGCCGCCGAAGCCTTGCGCCAATCCGGCCTGCCGCCATCTCGCCCCAATGAACAAGCCCGCCCCGATGAAGAAGCGCTTTCAATTCAGCAAAAGCGCATCAGCGAGCTCGAAACCCTGGACCGGCAGCTCCAGGACCGGCGCGACGAGGTTGGCGAGGCCGAAGTCCGGCTCAACGATGCCCGTGCCCGACTGCAACCACACGGCACCGAGGCCGAACGCATGCCCGCACCCGACCCGGACAACCTGCGCCGGGCGCGCGAGCTGGCCGAGCAACTGGATGCGCGCGAGCAGCGCTTGCGCGAACTGGAAAGCCGGCTGGACGAGCACGCGGAATCGATTGACGAAAACGAGATCGACCACCACCAGCGCGCCATGCATCTCCTGCAGGACTGGCTGAGCGCACCGCACACCGGCACTGCCATGCCGACCCTTCCGCTGGCATTGGCTGCCGTGGGTGCAATTGTCGCGGTAGCCGGTGGCCTGCTCGAGGCCGGCCTGCCGGCCATCGCCGGCGGCGCGCTGATGCTGCTGGCCGTGCTGATACTGGTGCTGAAAAAAGATCGCGGCTCTCAAGCTGCCGGAAACCGGGCCAGGCAAGCTCTGGAAGAACAACTTCAGTCGCTTGGTATGCAAGGCCCGGAGGAATGGACACGCGCGGCCGTGCAGCAGCGCCTGAACGCGCTGGGCGATGATCTGGCCCGGATGCGCCTGGACTGGCGGCGCCGGCAGCGCAGCGAGGAAATCCGGCGCGAACTCGCCCAGGTCGGAAAGCAGCGCGACGGGCTGAACGAACAGATCCGGCAACTGGCCGAACGGATCGGCTTCGACCCCCGGCTCACCACCCGCGCCCTGGTGCAGTTTGTCGAACTGCTCGGGGACTTTCACCAGGCGCGCCTGGCGCTGGAACAGGCAAACCGCCGCGTTGGGGAACTCCAGGCCCGGCGCGCCGAGCTGCTGAGCGAGATTCAGCCATTCCTGCTGCGGTGGCTGGATGAACTATCCGCCGATCCCATCCGAACCGACCAGCTCGATGCCGCCCTGCGCCGCCTGTCCAGACAATGCCGCGAAGCCCAGGAGGCCGAGGCGCAACTGCGCCAATGCGAGCGCGACATCGAGCGCCTGGAAGGTGAGCGGGAAGACAACCGCAAGGCGATTGAAAAGCTGTATCGCGAAGCCGGGCTGGAACCGGGTCAACGCCGGGAACTGGAATCACGCCTGGCCCGGCTCGAAGATTGGCAGGAATTGCGGCAGGAGATACGAACCGCGCAGGACAACGCAGCCGTACTCGAAAATGAACTGGAAAGCCGGCCGGACCTGCTGGAACCGGCCCGAGCCGACGATTTCGATGCCATCCAATCGCAACTGGATCAGTCCCGCGAACAGGCCGAAAGGCTGGAAGAACTGTTGAAGGAGAAGACGCAAATCGAAACGAAGATCCAGCAGACCGGCCGGGATCTGGCGCGAGAAAAAGCGCTGGCCGGCGTGGCCCGGGCCCGGGATCAACTCGATGACATCCGCGCGCGCGTCATCGAAACCGAACTCGCCCACTTCCTGCTGGCCGAGATCGAAAGCGAATACCGCAAGGAAAAGCAGCCCGCACTGCTGACCCGCGCCCGCGAAGCCTTCCGCACCTTCACCCACAACCAGTGGGACCTGGAGTTCATCGAAAGCGAGCAGATCGGCTTCCAGGCGCGCGACCTGGTGCTGGCCGAACGCAGAGGCCTGGACGAGCTTTCCACCGCCACCCGCATGCAGCTTCTGCTGGCACTGCGCATGGGCCGGATCCTGGCCCGGGAGCAATCCGGGCCCAATCTGCCGCTGATCCTCGACGAAGCCCTGACCAACAGCGACTTCGAGCGCGCCACCGTCATCATCCGCAACCTCCAGCAACTGGCCGAAGACCAGCACCGCCAGATCCTGTACCTGGCCGCCGGCGATTACGAATACCGGTTATGGCAGCAGGCCACCGGCACCGCGCCCCGGCACATCGACCTGGCCCGGCTCCGGCAGCAGGCCGCTCGCTCGCAACCGCAGTTCGAGCTTCCTGAACGCCAGGCCGTCCCGCCGCCGGGCGATTCACAAGCACAAGCCTATGCGCGCCGGCTCGGCGTGCCGGCGATCGACCCACGCGCCCCGGCCGAAGCCGTCCATATCTTCCACCTGCTGCCCGACCGGCTGGAACTGCTGCACGCGCTGATCGACCAGTGGCGCATCACCCGTCTGGGCCAGCTTGAAAGCCTGCTCCAATCAGCGGCCGCAGACCATGCCATTTCCGATGAACAAACCCGCCGGCAACTGCAACAGCGCTGCCGGATCATCCGCGACTGGATCGACGCCTGGCGGATCGGACGCGGCAAGCCGGTGGACCGCGCCGCGCTGGAACAGGCCATCGGCGAAGGGGGCTTGAGCGACAACACCGTCAACGGCGTGACCGAGATGGCAAAAGCAGTGGCTGGAGACCCCGATCGCCTGCTTCAGACCCTGGAAAACGATCCGATCCGGATGGAAAGCGGCACCGAACGCCGCCTGAGCACGCCCCAACTGGAGAAATTCCGAGACTACCTGTCCACCGAAGGCCATCTCGGCGACCGGCAACCGCTGACCCCCGATCAACGCCGCCAACGCCTGCTCCACCAGCACGCCCCGGACGCGCCGGCCGAACTCATCCACCAGCAGATCGACTGGCTGGAGGCGGCCCTCATCGACCTCGAATCATCATGCAGCACGAGACACAGGATTCCTTGAGAAGCATTGACACGAAGGGCGCGAAGAAGGCACGAAGAGCACGAAGTTTCAATTCTGAAAGCGGTTTTTCTTCGTGAGCTTCGTGCCTTCTTCGTGCCCTTCGTGTCCTGCTTTGTGCTTTTACACCAGCTTTTCGCGAGATCAGCGGGTCGTTACCAAGGTGGCTGAGTCATCTACCTGATCAGGTATCTATTTACCATTTACCATTCACGATTTACGAAAGCCCGATTCACTCTCCCACGCTCGATCGCGCCTCCGGCAGTGAACGGAGTCACGATCCGAGAAATATCAAGGCACCTGGCGCTGGACGAAATCGACGATGCCGCGAATCCAGGTTTCCTGTGATTCGAAGAAACCGGTGTTGTGATCGCCGCGGATTTCCAGCAGTTCGCCCTGCGGCTCGGCGGCCTGCAGCAGCCGGCGGGCGTGGTCGAAGGGGATGATCTCGTCTTCGGGCGAGTGGATCAGCAATGTCGGCAGGTCGAGTTGTTCGAGGCGCGACCGGGTGTCGTAGCGAATGCGCGCCAGCCGGCGCACCGGCAGCCACCAGTAGAGTTCGGCGGCCATGTCGGGCACCGAGGTAAAGGCCGATTCCAGGATCAGGCCGGCGGGTCGAATCTTCTCATGGCTCAACTGCTCGGCCAGACCGGCGGCAACACCGGCGCCCATGGAGCGGCCGGCCAGAAAGACCCGGTCCGGTGAAATGTCGGCGGTCTCGACCAGCCAGTCCCAGCCGGCGCGCGCATCCAGGTAGGTGCCGGCCTCGGTCGGTCGACCGCTGCTCCGGCCGTAGCCGCGATAGTCGTAGATCAGCAGGTTGAGCCCGGCCTGGTGAAACTGCCGGATGGTCTGCAGGCGGCCACCGATATCACCGGCATTACCGTGCGAAAAATGCACCGTGGCGATTGCTTCCTCGGCCGGAATCCACCAGGCCGAAATGGTCTCGTCGTCTTCGGTGCGCAATTCCAGGGCACGATAGTCCAGGCCGATCATGTCCGGCGTGTTGCCCGAACCCGCGCCCACGCCGGGCAGGAACAGCAGGCGCGACTGAAAGATGTACAACAAGGCGCTGACGGCCAGCCAGGCCACGCCGATCAGGATCAGGATGCGAAGCAGCCATTCGATCATGACGACGGCAAACCCGGGCAGCCGTGCTCGAGCGAAGCGAGCGCGAACCGGCAGGACTTGGAGCGAACCTGCGCCCGGCGCTTTTCTGAATTCGGGATCATCGGCGCGGCACGATGCGCACGATGCGATCGTCGCACGCAGCAAATGGCAGGACAAGTATCAGGGTACAGAACACAGTTACCCCGCCTTATTCACCACCCTTCCTACTGCGGCGCCGCCAGACCCGCGTCTGCGGCGTTTCGCTCGGTCGCGCATCCTCAACGTACAGGCGAGTACGCCTGC
>SR_TP_S13solDRAFT_1000446_pt1 | contig 17231 bp, 24 predicted proteins | sample SodReaTP_S13sol_FD_11159 | JGI IMG/M metagenome (IMG submission 11159)
GCATCCGGCTGCACAACGCCCGGCCCGCCCGCCGCACCCGGGTGTGCGGCGGGACGCTCTCCTTCGACCAGGCCTTCGAGGCGAGCTACGCGCAGGCGCTGATTCGCAAGGCCGGCCCCGAGCAGCTGCGGATGTGCCTGCTGGCCGCCGAGGCGGTGCGCGCCGAGCGGGAGTCGGGCGCGGTGCGGCTGCTGGGCAACCGCTACTGGGCGGAGTGCCTGCAGGCGCACCGCGGCGAGGCGGTGACGGTCCGCTTCGACCCCGACCGGCTGCACGAGCCGGTGCACCTCTACCGGCTGGACGGCCGCTACATCGGCGCCGCCGAGTGCCTGGAGGCGGCCGGCTTCGCGGATACGGGCGCGGCCCGCGACCACAACCGCAAGCGCGCGGCCTTCGTCAAGGCGACGCGCGAAGCTGCGGCGCTGGAGAAGCAGCTGTCGCTCGACGAGCTGGTGCGGCTGCTGCCCGAGGTGGCGGAGCCCGAGCCGCAGCCGCCGAGCGCGGTGCGCCTGGTGGCCGCCGGCGGCGGCGCGGCCCAGGCGGCCGCCGTTCCCAACCCCGACACCGACACCGAGGCGCTGTCCGACGACGACGTCGAGCGCCTCTTCGCCCGCGGCCTGCGCCTGGTGGAGAGCAGCCGCGACACCTGAGGAGAGGACCATCATGGCAGAGGCACAGAACACCTTCACAGCCTCCGAGGTCGACGCGATCCGGGCGCAGGTCCGGCAGGTCATGGAGGCGGAGGGCCTGAGCCAGGCCGCCGTCGCCCGAGACTGCGGCGTGGCCTACGGCACCTTCAGCTCCTGGCTGGGCGGCACCTACCAGGGCCGCAACGACAAGGTCGCCGGCGAGGTGCAGATCTGGCTGGCGAGCCGGGAGGAGCGCAAGCGGGCGGCGGCGGCGGTGCCGCGCACGCCGGGCTTCATCGAGACCCGGAGCGCCGCCGGCTTCCTGGAGGCGCTGCGCTTCGCCCAGGTGATGCCGGAGATCTCGGTCATCGCCGGCGGCGCCGGCATCGGCAAGACCAGCGCGGCGCAGCACTACGCCGGCAGCAACCCCAACGTCTGGCTGGCGACCATGGATCCCAGCACCGCCGGCGTGCACGGCATGCTGGCCGAGCTGGCCGAGGTCATGGGCGTGGTGGAGCGCGTGGCCATGCGCCTGCCGCGCGCGATCGGGCGGCGGGTCGCCGGCAGCCAGGGGCTGATCGTCATCGACGAGGCGCAGCACCTGCAGCCGGTGTCGCTCGACATGCTGCGCAGCCTCTACGACCGCTACCAGGTGGGCGTGGCGCTGGTGGGCAACGAGCTGGTCTACGCCCGCCTGGAAGGCGAGGGACGCAAGGCGGGCTTCGCGCAGCTCTACAGCCGGGTCGGGGTGCGGGTGACGCAGACCAGGCCGCGGGCCGAGGACATCTGCGCCCTGGTCCAGGCCTGGGGCGTCACGGACGCCGAGGAGCTGCGGCTGCTCAAGGCCATCGCCCGCAAGCCCGGGGCGCTGCGGGTGCTCACCAAGTGCCTGCAGCTGGCGACCATGCTGGCCGGCGGCGCCGAGGAGCAGCGCGGCGCCAAGCACATCCGCGCGGCCTGGAGCCGCCTCACCGCCAGCGCGACGGAGGTGGCGGCATGAGCGGCATCAGCGAGCACGACGTCCAGGCCACCGAGGCGCTGCTGCAGCAGCTGGCCGAGGCCTCGCGGGAGCACCTCTCGCCGATCGTCGGCGCGGCGCAGCTGCGCGGCCTGCGCGACGAGGCGATCGCGGCGGCGGTGGCGCAGTGGTGCGCCTTCACGCTGGCCAGCACCTGCTGCGGCCTGGGCCACCCCCGGCCGCCGCTGCTGGCGGCCGTACAGATGCAGGCGATGTGCCAGGTGCTCAACGGCCTGGACTGGGCCGCCTACCAGGCCGCGGTGGAGGCCGAGCGCGTCCCGGCGGGGCGGGCATGAAGAGGGAGACGACCATGAAGATGAGCACGCTCTTCCACCCGCGGCTCGGCCTGCTGCTCGGCTACGGCACGCAGCCGGAGCCGCAGCAGCCCCGGGAGTCGAGCCCGCCGCTGCCGGCGCACGTGGCCCGGCAGCCGCTCAACCTGCGCCTGCTGGCGGTGCACGTCGCCGCGGCGGACAGGCCCCGCACCGGCGCGGCCTGGGAGTGAGGAGAGGACCATGAACGAGCAGAGCATGGGCGCGACCGAGATCGACGACCTGATCGTCGGATTCGGCGACGGGACGGTGGAGATCGAGGGCCAGCGCTACCTGCGCGACGCCCGCGGCGCCCTGGTGCCGCTGGAGCTGGTCAAGCCGTCCGACCTGCTGATCGACCAGACGGTGCGCAAGATCGTCGGCTACGCCGAGGCGCTGTCGGGCCAGATCGCGCGCTTCAAGCAGCACACCAACGACGACGTGGCGGCGCTGCAGGCGCTGCTGGCCGAGCAGTACGGCGCCCGCGTGGGGGGCAAGAAGGGCAACGTCACGCTGACATCCCACGACGGGCTGCTGCAGGTGCAGCTGCAGATCCAGGACCACCTGACCTTCGGGCCGGAACTGGAGAGCGCCAAGCACCTGGTCGACGAGTGCATCGAGGGCTGGGCCAAGGACGCGCGGGCGGAGATCCGCGCCTTGGTCGAGCATGCCTTCCAGGTCGACAAGCAGGGGCGCATCAACCGCGGCGCGCTCTACCAGCTGCGGCGGGTGCAGATCGAGGATCCGCGCTGGCAGGCGGCGATGCAGGCGCTGACCGACTCCATGCGGGTGGTCGGCTCCAGCAGCTACCTGCGCTTCTACCGGCGCGACACGGCGCAGGGGCGCTGGCAGGCCGTCTCCATCGACTTGGCCGCGGTTTGAGGGAGGCGGAGATGGCCGACCAAAAACTCAAGCGCTGGAGCGGGGCCGAGGCCTGGGCGCAGCTGCCGGCCGAGCAGCGGGAGGAGATCGGCGCCACCGCGCTGGAGATCGTCATGGCCTGGGCGGTCGAGGAGGCCTTTGCCGGGCCGGGCCCGCACCTCCCCAGCGACCTGCTCGAGCGCGCGTGCTTCCGCGCGGTCGAGAGCGGGAGCGGTGCCCTACTGGACCTGCTTCGGGATCAAGTGTCGGAAGCCGCGGGCATTCGTGCCGAGCCCGAGGCGGTGGCGCTGCCGTCGCTGCTCGGGCGGATCTGCAGCCGCTGCGGCTGCAGCGATCTGGACGCCTGCGCCGATGGCTGCGGCTGGGCGGGGGAGGATCTCTGCACGAGCTGCGCTGGCGCGGCCGACGCCAGCACGGAGGGCGGGCCATGCTGAGCGAGGTGCGCAACGGCGAGCGCCGCGCGCTGCTGCTGGAGCGGGCGCTGGCGGGCGGGGCCGACCTGGAGGCCGCACTGCAGCAGGCGGCGCAGGCCGAGCTGTGGCTGACCGGGGCGCTGTCGAGCGCCAAGGTGCTGGGGGTCGAGGTCGGCTATCTCGCCCTGCCGCCGCCGGAGCCGGCCCGGGCCGATACGGCCGGCGGGGTGGTGCCGGCGCAAGATCGGGTATCGCGCCCGAACTCTTGGGAGCCGCCGGGCGAGCAGCAGGAAGAAGAGGCACGCGGAGACGCGGAGGCCACGGAGCAAGGGCCGGCGCCGGCCGCACCGGAGGCGCCCGAGAGCGAGCCGTCGCGCCGGGCCGACGCCACGGGCGAACTCGACGAGCTGGTGCTGCACGTGATCCGGCAGGCCGGGCCGGCGGTGCGTCGGCAGGACGTAGCGCGCCGCTGCGGAGTAAGCCTAGCGACGGTCGCCAAGGTTTATGCTCGGCTGCAGGCGGCCGGGCGGCTGCAGATCAGCGGCGTTGGGCGCACCGCTCGGGCGATCATTGTCGGCGAGACCTCTCCCGAGGAGGCGACGGCGCCGGCGCCCAAGCGGGTCCGGGCGGCGGCGGAGCGGCCGTCCGAGGAGACCTGCGCTGCCGTGCTGCGGGCGGTGGAGCGCCTGGGGCCGGAGGCGAGCAATGGCCATATCGGCGCTCTGGTCGGGCTGCACGCAACCAACGTGTCAAAAGCCGTCGCTCGCCTGGTGGACGACGGCCGCCTGAAAAGAACGGGCAGCGAGAGAGGGCCCGGCCGGCGGCTCCAGGTCGCCGGCGAGCGTACGGCCGAGGAGCGGGCGGCGGTCGATGCCGCGGTCGCGGCCGGGCGGGTGCGGCGCTTCGAGGCGTCTGAGGGCACGGCCGAGCGCATGGTGCTGGAGACGCTGCGCGGCGCCGGCCTGGAGGTGGAGCGCGGGCAGAACTGCTGGCAGCTCGGCCGGCGCAGGGTCGAGTGGCGCGAGCTGGTGGTGCGCGCCGACCAGATCCGCCAGGACAAGGGCCTGGAGCCGATCGCGGCCACCTCGGGGGCAGCGCGATGACAAGCACCTATCTCGCCCGGCCGGAGGAGGTGACGCGGCTGCAGGCGGCGGGCTACCGGGCGGTCTGCGAGGCCCAGGGCGGGCGGACGCTGATGAGCCTGAGCCCGGCGGCGGCGGCGCAGAACGGCGAACGCGCCGCCCTGGCCCAGGCGCTGGAGGCGGCCCGGCGGGAGGGCGAGCAGCTGCGCGGCGAGGTGGCGGTGCTGCGCGGTCAGGTGGCCGTGCTGCGCCAGCGGCTGGGGATCGCCGATGCCGCCGGCACGGAGGAGGTGGCGCTGCTGCCCGGGCCGGCGGTGCTGCCGCGAATCCTGCAGCTGGTCGCGGCGGCCTGGCACGTACCGGAGGAGATGGTCCGGGCGCCGGCACGGCGCGGTCCGGTGCTCGGCCGCGACGGCCGCGCCAACCTGGCGCGCAGCGCCTACTACCTGCTGGCGCGCGAGGAGACGGCCTGCAGCCTGCAGCAGATCGGCCGCGCGCTGGGCGGCCGCGACCACGCCACCGTCGCCAAGGGCGCGCGGGCGGCGCAACGCCGGGCGGCGAGCGACCTGGATTACCGCGCGCGGCTGGCCAGCCTGCGCGCGCAGCTGCGCCGCGACCGGGAGCAGCTGCGATGACGCCGCGCGACGCCCGGCAGGAGGAGCTCTTCCCGGCCTATCCCGAGGTGCCGGGGGCGCGGCCCGACGACACCTCCCTGGCGGCGGCCGATTCCGTGGCGGAGGAGGCGGCGACGCTGCGCGAGGCGGTCTTCGGCTGGATCCTGCTGCGTAAGGCCGGCGGCAGCACGGCCGACGAGGCGGCCGAGGCGCTGGAGCTCTCGATCCTGACGGTGCGGCCGCGGGTGAGCGAGCTGCGCGCACAGGGGCGCATCGTCGACGGCGGCGAGCGCCGCGCCAACGCCTCGGGGCGCCGGGCGATCGTCTGGATCGTGCCGCCGGCCGGCGACGAGGAAGGCGGGGCCGCATGACCTGGACCTTCGCCCCGCTCAAGCCCTGCGCCTACGAGGTCATCCTGGCCGACCCGCCGACGCGCTGGGACAGCTTCAGCGCCTTCGACGGCGGCAAGGGACCGAGCTACGCGACCATGAACAGGCAGTGGCTGCGCGAGCTGCCCGTCGGGCACCTGGCGGCCGGCGACTGCCTGCTGTGCCTCTGGGCGACCTTCCCCAACCTGCCGCTGTCGCTGGAGCTTATGGGCTGCTGGGGCTTCCGCTACGTCACCGGCGGCGCCTGGCTGAAGCGGACGGTCAACGGCCGCATCGCCTACGGCACCGGCAAGGTGCTGCAGAGCGGCGCCGAGCTCTTCCTGCTGGGCGCGCGCGGCCGGCCGCGCTACCTGCGCCGGCCGGTCAAGGGCGTGATCGAGAGCGAGGAGGCCTTCGACGCGGGCCTGGCGGAGGCTTGGGACACGAGCCTTGACGCCCTGCGCCGCGAGCACAGCCGCAAGCCCGACGAGATCTACGAGCGGATCGAGACGCTGATGGGCCGCGAGGCGCGGCGCTGCGAGCTCTTCAGCCGCACCAGCTGGCCGGGCTGGGAGGTCTGGGGCGACCAGGTCGGCACCTTCCCGGCGCCGCCGCAGGAGCCGCGCCCATGAAGCCCGCCACGCCCACCGCCGAGGACCTGCGACGGGTGGCGCGCCACGTCAAGCGGCGCGCCTGGCAGCGGCTGGGGCTGGTGCTGACCGACGCGGAGCTGGGCGAGCTGGCGGGGCGCTGCCGCAGCCGCCAGCCGCTGGGGCGCACCGACGTCACCGCGCGCCTGGTCTACCGCCTGCGCTGGCGCGGGCGGCTGGTCTGGATCGTCTACGACGAGCGGCTGGGCGCGGTGATCACGATCCTCTGCGGCCCGCCGAAGGCCATCGTGCGGCCGGGCCGCCGATAGGAAAGGAGCCGAGATGTCCCGCGCCGCCCGCACCCCCGTCGACCCGGCCCGCCGCGCGCTGCTGGCCAAGGTGCACATCGCGCGCAAGGAGCTGGGCCTGGACGAAGAGGCCTACCGCGGCCTGCTCGAAGCGGCCGGCGGGCGGCGCTCGGCGGCGGAGCTGGACAACGCGCAGCTGGCGGCAGTGCTCGACACCTTCCGCGCCAAGGGCTGGAGCGGCGAGCGGCGGGCGGCGCCCCGGCCCGGGCCCCGGGCGCGCGACGAGGCCGAGGCGCACCGGCGCAAGGTGCGGGCGCTGTGGTGGTGCCTCTGGCACCTGGGATGCCTCTCGGAGGGCTCCGAGAAGGCTCTCGACGCCTTCGTGAAGCGCCAGACCGGGGTGGAGAAGCTGGCCTGGCTGCCGGCCGACCGCGCCGCGCCGGTGATCGACGCGCTGAAGGACTGGGCGGCGCGCCCGGCCGACCGCCGCGGGGGCGGCGTGAACTGGGGCGCGCACTACAGCCCGCGGGTCTGCGTCGCGCTGGCGCAGTGGCGCCGGCTGCAGGCCCTGGGCCAGGTGCGCCTGGGCGGCCTGGCCGGGCTCGATGCCTGGATCGCGTCGAAGGGCGGGCCGGAGCACTTCGAGGCGCTGGAGGCGCGCGCGGCCGACGAGACGATCCGCCGGCTGGGCGCCTGGCTGCGGCGGGAGCTGGCGGCGCGAGGGGGCGCGGGGGGCTCACGCGGAGACGCGGAGACGCGGAGGGAGGAGCCGTGAGCGACGTCGAGGCCATCAAGGCGAAGATTCGCGCGCTGCGCCAGATGACGACGGCGCGGGGCTGCACCGAGGCGGAGGCGCTGGCGGCCGCCGCCAAGGTCGCCGAGCTGCTGGCCGCCTACGACCTGACCGAGGATGAGGCTGCCCTGGCCGACAGCGCGCCGATCGAGGTGCCGGAGGTGCAGCTGCAGGCGCCCTACTCGCTGCTGTGGTACGCCGTCGGGCGGATCTGCCGGGCGACGGTGCGTGCGGAAGCCTACTGGACCGGGCGCCGCTATGCCCGGCGCGTCCGCTACCGCGCCGGCGAGCCCGACATGCTGTTGGCGGAATATCTCCACACCGTGCTGGCGCGGGCGATCAAGGGCGCTCGAGCCGAGTTCCGGGCGTCGCGCGAGTATCGCCGGCGGCGCCTGCGCAAGACGCGCGACCAGGCCATGGCCGCCTTCCTCGAAGGCTTCTGCACCCGTCTCTTCTTCAAGCTGATCGAGGTCTTCGAGGAGCGCTGGTGCGCGGCCGCCGCGACGGATCAGGTGGAGCGGAGCGAAGACGAGGCGGAATCCCTGCCGCCCAGCAAGGCCGAGAAGCGGCGCCAACGCCGGGAGCGGGCCATCTACGAGCACCCGGCCTATCGTGCGGGCCGCCACGCGGCCTCCCGCGTGGAGCTCCGCCAGGGCGTGGACGACGAGGACGCCGGACCGCGGCTGCTGGGGCGCCGGGAAGGGTCATGACGCAGCGCGACCTCTTCGGACTGGCGCCGGCGGCGCCGGCGGCGGCGGGGGGAGCGCCGAGCGAGGCGCTGCCGCCGGGGCTGGAGGCGCTGGCCGAGGCGGTCGGGCTGACCGACGCCCTGCTGCTGGCGCGCAGCTACGGCGGCGTCGAGGTCTACCTGGCGGAACGGCCGCGGGGTAACAACCCGGTGGTGCGCGCGATCGGCGAGGCCGGCGCCGCCCGCCTGGTGGCGCGGCTGGGCGCCGGCTGGTTCCTGGTGCCGATGCTGCCGCAGGCCTGGTCGGTCAAGCGGCAGCTGATCCGCCGGCTGCTGGCGGCCGGCGAGACGCAGGAGACCGTCGCGCGCGCCGTCCAGGTGCACCAGCGCACCATCCGCCGCCACGCCGCGGCGCTGCGGCGCGGCGCGGAGATCGCCTGAGGCGCCCGCCGGCCGCCCGCTTGTCACGGTATTTCGGGCCCGCTCGCACCGCGATGCTGCGGCCTCCACGACTTCGGAGGCGCGCCCCATGCGAGCGATCAGACGGGCCATCCTGCACTGCAGCTACACCCGGCCCTCGATGGACTGGGGCGTCGCCGAGGTCCGGCGGGTGCACGTCGAGGAGAACGGCTGGTCCGACACCGGCTACCACTACGTCCTCAAGCGCGACGGCACGGTCGAGATCGGCCGGCCGATCGAACGCCCCGGCGCCCACGCCATCGGCCACAACGCCGATTCCATCGGCATCTGCCTGATCGGCGGCATGGCCGAGGAGGACAGGCGGCCCGACTGCAACTTCACCGCCGACCAGTGGGGCGCCCTGGAGGCGCTGGTGGTGGAGCTGGCCGTGCGCTTCCCCGGGCTGAGCGTGATCGGCCACCGCGACGTGGCGCCGGGCCGCGCCTGCCCCACCTTCGACGCCGCCGCCTGGGCGGCCAGCCTGAGGAGCCCGTGATGCCGAAGCCTTCGCCCGACCGGCTCGGACCCGAGCCGGTGCAGACCAGCGCCAAGGCGCACGCCGCGGCCGCCAGCGTGCTGGTGATGGCCGCCCTGGCCCGGGTGACGGGACTGGTGGAGACGCCGCCGATCGAGGAGCTGGGCGACGCCCTGCGGGTGGTGGTGGTGGAGACGCTGCTGCCCATGGCCGTGGCCTGGATCGGCACCTGGATGGGGCCGCGCAACCGCGACAAGGAGGAGTGACCATGAAGCGACGCACGACGAAGGCCGCCCTGCTGGGCGGCACCTGCCTGGCGCTGGTCGGGTGCCAGGGCCTGGCGGAGAGCTACCGGGCCGCCATGGAGCGCGGCGGCGACGCGCTGGTGAAGGGCGCCGTCGAGGCCGACGCGCTCTACTGCGCCGCCTACGGGCCGGAGGCGCGTGCGGGCTTGAGGGAGGCCTATGCCGCGCTGGCCGACGCCTCGCCGGCGACGGCCGGCCAGCGCCGCAACACCGACTGCCCGGACGGCGCGGCGAGCGCCGAGGACTGACGCGGGGCGGCCGCCGCGGCCGGAGGGGACGATGGACTGGGGCCTGGCGGCACAGTGGGCGGGCGTCGCGCTGGCGAGCGCGGCGATCGTCGTCTCGGTCTGGGCGAAGCTCTCGGCCGGGCGACGCCACGACGACCGCGAGCTGGAGGATCGTCTAGGCCGGATGCGCCGGGAGATCTCCAAGCTCTACGAACGCCAGGGCATCGCCGAGCACCAGCTGGCGCACATGCCGCCGCCCGGCGAGTTCCAGGCCATGGCGGCGCGCTTCGACACCCTGGTCGCCCGGTTGGACGGGCTGGGGCAGCTCGTCGAGCGCCAGGAGAAGGTGACCACGCGCCTGGAAGACTACGTGCGCGACATCTCGCGGGAGCGGAAGGCGTGAAGAGCTACGACGATCACGAGGCGGAGCACGCCCGCCTGACCATCCTGCGGCTGCTGGCCAGCCAGGCCGGCTACAGCGCCAACGATTCGGTGCTGCGCGACGCGCTGGAGAGCTTCGGCTTCCGGCTGTCGCGCGACCGCGTGCGGGTGGAGCTGGGCTGGCTGGCCGAGCAGCGCCTGGCGCAGCTGGAAGAGCTGGGCCCGCTGGTGGTCGCCACGGCGACGCAGCGCGGCGTCGAGGCGGCCGAGGGGCGGGTGCAGGTCAGCGGCATCAAGCGGCCTTCGCCGGGCGCCTGACCCCATGGCGCAGCGCAGCTCCATCAAGCGCCTGCCGGCGCCGCTCCGGGCCGAGGTGGACCGGATGCTGGCCGAGGAGACGACGCTCGACACGATCGTCGAGTGGCTGGCCGAGCGCGGCGAGACGGTGAGCCGCTCGGCCCTGGGGCGCTACAAGCGCGCCTTCGACGCGCTGACCCTGCGGATGCGGGAGATGCGCGAGGTCTCCCAGTCCTTCGTGCGCGAAATCGGCGCGGTTCCGGAGGGCCAGCAGGGGCGCCTGCTGGTCGAGCTGCTGCAGGCGATCCTCTACAAGGTCGCGGCCGGCCACGCGGCCGAGGGCGGCGAGACCACGGCGCTGGAGCTGAGCCGCTTCGCCCGCGCCGTGCGCGACCTGGAGGCCACCGCGACGATCGGCACCGACCGGCTGCTGAAGGTGCGGGCCGAGGTGGCGACGGAGGAGCGCGAGAAGGCGGCGAAGGCCGTGGAGGAGGCGGTCTCCTCGCAGGGGCTGACCGCCGAACAGGCCGGCTTCCTGCGCGCCAAGATCCTGGGCGTGAAGGTGGCGGACGATGGCTGAGGCCGGCAGCCAGGCCGAGCCGGTCGTCCTGTCGTCGACGCCGCTGGAAGGCAGCGAGCGCGACCGGGCGCTGGAGCTGGTCGAGGAGATCCAGGAGGATCGCGCCTCGCGCCGGCTGCTGCCGTCCCAGGTGCCCCACGTGCTGCTACCCTACCAGGCACGCTGGCACGAGGACCACACGCCGGTGCGCTTCTGCGTCAAGAGCCGGCGCATCGGCTTTTCCTGGGGCGCGCTGGCCGCGGAATCGGCCCTGGAGGCGGCGCTGGCCAAGGACGCGGGCGGCATGGACCAGCACTACATGGGCTACAACCAGGCCATGGCCGCCGAGTACATCGGCGACTGCGCGTTCTTCGCCCGGGCCTACGGCGCGGCGATCGGCGCCGTCGACGTATGGCGCGACGTGGTGCTGGTGGAGAACGAGCGGCGCGACGTGCTGCGCTACCGCATCAAGTTCGCCAGCGGCAACCGCATCGAGGCCCTGAGCTCCAATCCCTACAACTGGCGCGGCAAGCAAGGGCATGCGCGGATCGACGAGGCGGCCTTCCACGATCGGCTGCGCGAGGTGGTCAAGGGCGCCCTGGCTTTCCGGATGTGGGGCGGCCGGGTCGACGTGGTCTCGACGCACAACGGCGAGGCCAACGATTTCGCCGAGTACGAGCGCGACCTGGTGGCCGGGAAGCTGGGCTGGGGCTACCACCGCATCACCTTCGACGACGCCTTGCGGGAGGGCTTCTTCCGCCGCGTCTGCCTGGTCCGAGGGCTGCCGTGGAGCCAGGCCGCAGAGGAGGCCTACCGCAGCGACATCCGGGCCGACTATCCCGACAGCGAGGACGCGGCCGAGGAGCTCGACGCCGTGCCGAAGCGCGGCAGCGGCGCCTACTTCACGCGGCTGCTGATCGAGCAGTGCTGGGAAGAGGGAATCCCGGTGCTGCGCCATGCGCGCCCGGCCCAGTTCGTGCTGGACGAGCGCCGCGCGGAGAAGACGCGGGAGTGGATCGAGGAGCACCTGAAGCCGGTGATCGACTCCCTGCCGTCCGATCGCGCCACGGCCTACGGCCAGGATTTCGGTCGCAGCGGCGACCTCTCGGTGATCTGGATTCTGGTGGAGGAAGCGGCCGCGCGCTGGCGCACCGGCTTCATCCTGGAGCTGCGCAACCTGCCCTTCGACGTGCAGTGGCAGATCGCGCTCCACATCCTGACCAACCTGCCGCTGCTACGGAACGCGAAGTTCGACGGCCGCGGCAACGGCCAGAGCCATGCCGAGGCCGCCCTGCAGGCGTTGGGCCCGGCCTTCGTGGAGTGCGTGATGCTGTCTGTCGGCTGGTATGCCGAGTGGTTCCCCAAGTACCGCAGCGCCTATGAGAACCGCTCGATCGTCGTGCCGCGGTCGGAAGACCTCGTGCAGGACCATCGGCTGATCGTGCTGAAGGACGGCCGCCCCGGCGTGTCGGCAGCCAAGGTCAAGGGCTCCGACGGCAAGCCCCGCCACGGCGACACCGCGGTCGCCGGCGTGCTCGCCTGGGCGGCAGCCACCGAACGACGAGGACTGCCGTGGAGGCCCCTGTGATCAAGTGGATCGCCAAGGCGCTGCAGAGCATGCGCCATTCGGGCGGCGGCGCCTTCTCGATGGGGACGCTGGCGCGCACGCGGGTGGACTTCAAGCGGGAGGTCGGCAGCGGCATCGACTCCTCGGTCGTCACCGCCCCGGTGCAGTGGATTCAGCGCGCCGTGCCGGAAGCGCGGCTGCGGGTGGTGCGCAGGCGGCGCGGCGAGCGCGAGGAGGTGGAAGGCCACGCGCTGACGCAGCTGCTCGGGCGGCCCAATCCCCACTACGGCGACATCCACCTCTGGGGCGCCACGGTCTTCAGCTGGTGCGCGGCCGGCAACGCCTACTGGGTCGTCGCGCGCAACCGCGCCGGCCGGCCGGCCGAGCTCTGGTACGTGCCGCACTGGCTGATGACGCCGAAGTGGCCGCAGGACGGCAGCGCCTTCATCAGCCACTACGAGTACAATCCGGGCGGCGAGCGGATCCGGCTGGAGCCGGAGGAGGTGGTGCACTTCCGCGCCGGCGTCGACCCGCGCAACCCGCGCCTGGGCCTGAGCCCGCTGCACGGCGCCATCCGCGAGATCTTCGGCGACCTGGAAGCCTCCAACTTCGTCGCCGCCCTGCTGCGCAACATGGGCGTGCCCGGGGTGGTGATCTCGCCCGAAGGCGGCGCCCAGGCGGCGCCCGAGGACGTGGAGGCGGTCAAGACCTGGTTCCGCGAGGCCTTCGGCGGTGACCGGCGCGGCGATCCGCTGGTGATGGGCGGCGCGACAAAGGTGCAGCCCTACGGCTTCAGCCCGCAGCAGATGGACCTCTCGGTGGTGCGCGACGTCGCCGAGGAGCGCGTCTGCGCCTGCCTCGGCATCCCGGCCGCGGTGGTGGGCTTCGGCGCCGGCCTGCAGCAGACCAAGGTGGGCGCGACCATGAAGGAGCTGCGCCGCGAGGCCTGGACCGGCGGCGTGCTGCCGATCCTGCGCGGCCTGGCCGACGAGGTGGAGCGCTCCCTGCTGCCGCTCTACGGCCGCCACGAGGGGCTGAGCGTCGAGCACGATCTCTCGGCCGTGGCGGCGCTGGACGAAGACCAGGAGGCGCGCGCCAGGCGCTGGTCGACGCTGGTGCAGGGCGGCATCGCCACGGTGGCCGAGGGGCGGCGCGGCGTCGGCCTGGACGCCCAGCCCGCCGACGAGGTCTACCTGCGACCCTTCTCGGCGATCGAGGTGCCGGCGGGCCAGCGCCAGGCGCCGCCGGCGCAGGAGAACGCACTGCGGCTGGATCTCGGCTGGGCCAAGACGAAGCACGGCGACGGACACGAGGGACACGCCCACGAGCGGCGCACGGCGACGGCCGGGCAGCGCGCCTACGTGCGGGCGCTGGAGCGGATGGAGCGGCCGCTGGCGAGCGCCATGGAGGCGCGGCTCCAGCGCTTCTTCGCGGCGCTCGGTTCCGAGGCCGGCGCCGCGGCGCGGGCGCTGCGCGAGGAGATCGCGGCAGAGCTGGAGGCGCCGGAGCTGGCGGCGACAGCCGGGGGCGAGACCAAGTCGGATGCGATCCTGGTGGGGCGCATCCTGGAGCAGCTGGAGCTGCCGCTGCACGTAACGACCTTCCAGCGGCTCTACGAGGAGCACTACCTCCAGGTCGGCCGGGAGGTGGCGCGGGCGGGCCGGCTGATTGGGCTGGCGACCGATCTGCCCGACCCGGTGGCTCGCGCGATCGCCGCCGCCGGCGGCCGCAGGGCGGGGCTGGTGGACCTGAGCTCGCAGAGCCGCAGCGCGCTCTTCGACGCCCTGGCCCAGGGCCGGGCCGAGGGACTCGGCGCAGAGCAGCTGGCCGATCGCATCGTCGCCCACGTCGAGGGCGGGCACTGGCAGAGCGCCGAGACCAGGTCGCGGGTGATCGCGCGCACCGAGACGAAGTATGCGCAGAACACCAGCACCGTCGCCCGCGCCCAGGCGGCCGGCGTGCAGCGCTTCCTGGTCTTCGACGGCCGGCTGGGGCCGGACCGCAGCGACCCCGAGCATATCGCCCGCGACGGCATCGTCGTGGGCGCCGACGAGGCGGCGACCATGGCCGCGGAGGAGCACCCGAACGGCACGCTGTCGTTCAGCCCCGTGATCGAGGAGGAAGGGAACGATGGATAAGGAGCGCAAGGCGGGCGTCGCGCTCAAGGCGCTCGACGACGCGGGCCACGGCCTGGCGCGCATCGCCAGGCTGTCGGCGATCGACAGCGACGGCGACACCTACGCGCCCGGCGCCTTCGGCGCGAAGGAGGCCGCGCAGTGGGCGGCGATCCTGCCCGGCCACGACTGGAAGGCGCTGCCGCTGGGCAAGGCGCGCGTCTACGAGGAGGGCGACGAGGCCCTGGCGGAGCTGCACCTGAACTTGGCCAGCCAGGCCGGGCGCGACTGGCACGCGGCGCTGAAGTTCGACCTGGAGGGCTGCTGCGGGAGCGACGCCGGTGCGGCGCCCTCGATCCAGGAGTGGAGCTACGGCTTCCACATCCTGGACAGTGCGAAGGAGCAGCGCGACGGCGAGACCGTCCGGGTGCTCAAGCGCCTGAAGGTCTACGAGGTCTCGCCGGTGGTCATGGGCGCCGGGGTCGGCACCGGCACGCTGGCCATGAAGAGCCGGGCCTTCGCCGACCAGCTCGACCTGCTGGCGGCGGCCGTCGCCGACGCCGTCGGGCGGGCGAAGGAGGTGGCGGCGCTGCGCGCCGCCAAGGGCCAGGCGCTCTCGGCCGAGCGCCTGGCGCAGCTCGGCGGCCTGCAGCACCAGCTCGACGCGCTGGCCGCGGCCGGCGGCGAACTGCAGGCGCTGCTGGGCGCCGGCGTCGGGGACGCCGGGGGCGGCAAGGACGCCGCGGAGGAGGCGCGCCTGGCGGCGGAGCTCACGGCCCTGGAGAGCGCCTTCCTGGCGGGTCTGCGCAAGAAGCGATTTTAAGGCCCGCTGAGCGCCGCGGGACCGCTGCCGCCCCCGAGGCCGGCAGGGCTCCGACTCGCCGCTCTGAGGCCATACCGGCGGCTCTCAATCGTCTCTCAAAGATCGGCCCGGGGTGCGCCCCCGGGCCGATCGCTTTTCCGGCGCGCCCGCTGCCGCTCCCAGGCCGGCGCCCGGGCCGGCGCCCCTCGCCCTGCTGTCACGGTATTTCGGCGCTCTCTCCGCTCCTAGCGTGCCGGCTGCCTCCTCGGGCGGGGGGCTCCGAGCACCGCGTCGGGCGCGTGGTGGCAAGCGTCACCGAGAGGAGAGCGAGATGACGACGCTGAAGCAGCTGCAGGAGCAGCTGGAGGCCAAGCAGCGGGCGCTGCACGCGGTCTTCGCCGAGGCCAAGACCGAGGACGGCGGCCACGACTTCACGAGGGTGAAGTGCCTGGGCGCCGAGGTGAAGACCAGCCGCCAGGTGGTCGAGAAGGTCCGTGCCATGAACGCCGAGCTCGACGAGCTGGGCGAGGAGATCGGCGGGTTGCTGGAGGCCGAGAAGGCCGCGCTGCGCCTGGCAGAGCGCGAGGAGGCCGTGGGCCGCCCGCCGCATCCGCGCGGCGACGACGCCGAGAAGGCCGGCGGCGGCCGGTCGATCAAGAGCCTGGGGCAGCTGGTGGCCGGGCAGAAGCGCTACCAGGACTGGGCCAAGAGCGGCGCCGCCGGCGGCATCACGCTCAACTTCGCCGACGCCCTGCCGTCCGACCTGCTGGCCAAGGGCATGGCGGTGGAGACGCTGGGCAGCAAGGCGCTGTTCGCCACCACGGCGGGCTGGGCGCCGGAATCGATCCGGCTGCCGGGCTTCGTGGAGGCGGCGAGCCGGCCGGTGCAGCTGCTCGACATCATCCCGCTGGCGCAGACCGGCTTCGAGCAGGTGGTCTACATGGAGGAGACCACGCGCACGCACGCGGCGGCCGAGCGGGCGGAGGGCACCGCCTTCGCGGAGTCGACCTTCGTGCTGACCGAGCGCACCAATCCGGTGCGCAAGATCACCGACTCCGTGCCGGTGACCGACGAGCAGCTGGAGGACGTGGCGCAGGCGCAGAGCTACCTCAACAGCCGCCTGACCTTCGGCCTGCGCCAGCGGCTGGACGGCCAGGTGCTGGTGGGCGACGGCTCGGCGCCCAACCTGCGCGGCCTCGCCAACGTCTCGGGCATCCAGACGCAGGACGGCACGGACCAGGCCATCGCCGACGCCTTCTTCAAGGCGATGACGAAGATCCGCGTCACGGGCCGCGCCATGCCGACGCACCACGTGATCCACCCGGAGGACTGGGAGGAAGTGCGCCTGATGAAGACGTCCGACGGCCTCTACATCTGGGGCCATCCCTCGGAGGCCGGGCCGGAGCGCATGTGGGGGCTTCCGGTGGTGCAGCAGGACGCGGCGGCGGCCGGCACCGGCTGGGTCGGCTCGTTCCAGCCGGCCTGGATCTCGCTCTTCGAGCGGCGCGGCGTCGACGTGCAGATCGGCTACGTGGGCGACCAGTTCGTGCAGGGTCGCCGGACCATCCGCGGCGACATGCGCTTCGCCTTCGTGGTCTTTCGCCCGGCCGCCTTCTGCGAGGTGGAGAACCTCGGGGAGACGACGTGATGGAGGCGCGCGAGCGGCTCTACATGACGCGCGAGCGCGACCGCGTCGTGCGTCAGGGCGACCCGGCGGCGGCGAGCCTCTACGCCGCCGTCGGCGACGAGATCCCGGCCAGCGCGGCGGAGCGCTTCGGCATCGTCGAAGGGCGGCTGGCCGGGAAGGCGGCGGCGGGGGGCAGGACGCGGGTCCTCGCCGGAACCTCCGCCGCCGCCAAGCCGCGCGCCGCCAAGACCGGGAAGCCGGGCGGCAACAAGGCGCGCAAGCCGGCGAACAAGGGTGGGAAGCCGGGCGGCGACAAGGGGGGCGAGAAGGCCCCCGAGACGCCTGCCGAGGATCCTCCGACGGATAGCTGAGGGGCGCCCGGGACCAGGGCGGCGGGCCGGAAAGGCCGCCCTGCGAGGTCGAGCACGGCGGAGCGGGACCGGCCTCCCGCTCCGCGCCCCGACAGGGCAGAAGCATGATGCTGGACCGGGTCAAAGAGCGGATCGAGACGGATCTCTCCGATGCAGAGCTGCAGGCCATGATCGACGAGGCCGAGGCGGCGATCGTCGAGCGCTACGGCCCCCTGGGCGAGATATCGCTGGAGCTGCGCGACGGCGACGGGGCGACGCTCTCCGGCCCGCGCTTCCTGTCCCTGCAGCGGCGGCTGGACGGCGGCGAGCCGGTGACGATCGTGGAGATCGGCGGGGACGGCGGCGAAACCG
>SR_TP_S13solDRAFT_1000447_pt1 | contig 17222 bp, 17 predicted proteins | sample SodReaTP_S13sol_FD_11159 | JGI IMG/M metagenome (IMG submission 11159)
ACTCGCCTGTACGTTGAGGATGCGCGACCGAGCGAAACGCCGCAGACGCGGGTCTGGCGGCGCCGCAGTAGGAAGGGTGGTGAATAAGGCGGGCGAAGAACTCGAAACCGGGTAAAATCCGGCACTGACTGGTGGCTTCGGGAAGCCGCCCGAGCCTGCCGGAAGCGTGGAGCGCCTTCTGTCTGCAACGTGGTCTCATCCTCGTGCAGCAAGCCAACACCCCGTTCGGACTCACCTCTCCGGAACGGCCTCCACGTATGAATAAAAAGGGAAACGAAGTGCCGGAAATAAATCTCCACGTGAAATTGAACCGCGCATCCGGTGTGCTGGCCAGCATCGTGGCCGCGCTTGCACAGCAGGGGCTGGAACTGAAAAGCCAGAAAATCAACCGTGACGACGACGGCAAGAAAGCCACGCTGGACATCATCTGCGAAGGCGAACTGCCCGATCCGGCCGAGCTGGCCGAGCGCCTGAACGCCGCACGCGGCGTGGAAGGCCTGCAGCGCATCGAAAGCGACGGCCAGCTGCTGATGGTCGACGGCGCCCCGGTGCAATCGACCCAGCCGGGAATAGCCGATGAACCCGTGGCCGAACCGGAACCGGCACCTGCAGCCGCCATTGAGCCGGAAGCCGAGCCGCTCCCGGTGACGGAACCGGCCATCATCAGCCAACAGGATGAGGAATTCGAGGCCGCGCTGTTGGCCGCCCAGGAGGAAAGGGGCAATTCGCCCAAGGCAGCAAATGATGCGCAGGAAGGAACCATGCGACGGACTCGCACCGGCAGCTACGTCAGACGTCGCCGCAGGCGATACTGAGCCCAGACCAATCCCCATGCTGCAATCCACAAGCGGAATCCGACATTGACTGACAGCCACCTCTATCCCCATCTGTTCCAGCCGCTGGATCTCGGCTTCACCACGCTGCCCAACCGCCTGCTGATGGGCTCCATGCACACCGGTCTGGAAGACCGCGTGTGGGACTACGACAAGCTGGCCGCCTACTTCGCCGAGCGCGCACGCGGCAGAGTCGGGCTGCTGGTCACCGGTGGGATTGCGCCGAATCGAAGAGGTTCGCTGGCGCCGCTGGCCAGCAAGCTCACCAACCGCTGGGAAGTGCTGCGCCACCGCAAGGTGACTCGCGCGGTGCATGCCGAAGGCGGAAAGATCTGCATGCAGATCCTGCATGCCGGGCGCTATGCCTACCATCCGTTCTCGGTCGCGCCCAGCGCAATCCAGGCGCCGATCAATCCGTTCAAGCCCAAAGCGCTGAGTGCCGCCGGCATCAAGCGCCAGATCCGCGACTTCATCCGCTGCGCGCGGCTGGCAAAGAAGGCCGGCTACGACGGCGTGGAGGTGATGGGCTCGGAAGGCTATTTCATCAACCAGTTCCTGGTCCCGCGCACCAATCACCGCACCGACGAGTGGGGCGGCGTGTTCGAAAACCGGATGCGCCTGCCGGTCGAAATCGTGCGCGGCATTCGCAAGGCGGTCGGCCCGGAGTTCATCATCATCTATCGGCTGTCGATGCTGGACATGCTGGCCGACGGCAGTTCGCGCGAAGAGGTGGTGCAACTCGGGCAGGCCATCGAAGCGGCCGGCGCGACCATCATCAACACCGGCATCGGCTGGCACGAAACGCGCGTCCCGACGATTGCCACCTCGGTTCCGCGCGCGGCCTTTACCTGGGTCACGCGCATGTTCCGCGACGCCATCTCCATCCCGCTGGTCACCACCAACCGGATCAACATGCCGCACACCGCCGAGGATGTGCTGGCGCGCGGCGATGCCGACATGATCTCGATGGCACGCCCGTTCCTGGCCGACTCGGACTGGGCGGTCAAGGCAGAGGCCGGCAAGGCCGACGAAATCAACACCTGCATCGCCTGCAACCAGGCCTGCCTCGATCACGTATTCGAAAACAAGAAAGCCAGCTGCCTGGTCAACCCGCGCGCCGCGCGCGAGACCGAGCTCATCATCGAGGCCGCGGCCAAACGGAAACGTATTGCCGTGGTCGGCGCCGGCCCGGCCGGGCTTTCAGCCGCGACCACGGCGGCCCGGCGCGGTCACGAAGTCACGCTGTTCGATGCCGATGAGCGCATCGGCGGCCAGTTCAACATGGCCAAGCGCATCCCGGGCAAGGAGGAGTTCGTCGAGACGCTTCGATACTTCCAGCGCATGATCGAACTGCACGATGTGACCGTCAAGCTCGGCCGGCGCGTGAACGCCGATGATCTGGCCGACTTCGATGAGGTCATCGTCGCCACCGGCGTGATACCGCGCATCCCCGGCATCGAGGGGGAAGACCATCCGAAGGTGCTGAGCTACCTCGACGTACTCAAGGGCAACGCCGAAGTCGGTAAGCGCGTCGCCGTGATCGGCGCCGGCGGCATCGGCTTCGATGTCTCGGAGTTTCTGCTGCATGAAGACGTTCCGATCGAACCCGATCCCGACGCAGTGGACGCCCGGGAATTTTTCGCCGAATGGGGCGTGGACATGGAACTCGGGTCGCGCGGCGGCGTCGACGGCGTCGAACCCGACCGCAGGCCGGCGGCCCGCAAGATCTGGATGACCCAGCGCTCCAAGGGCAAGCCCGGTGCCAATCTCGGCAAGACCACCGGCTGGATTCATCGAACGACGCTCAAGAACCACGGCGTGGAAATGCTCTCGGGTGTGGCCTACGACCGCATCGACGATGCCGGCGTGCATCTCACGATCACCGGCAAGGACGGCAGCGAGGAAAAGCGCCTGCTGGAAGTCGACAACGTCGTGCTGTGCACCGGCCAGGTTTCCGAAAAAGGCCTGTTCGAGGAACTTCAACAGCGAGGCCGGTCGGTTCACCTCATCGGCGGCGCCAAGCTCGCCGCCGAGCTGGATGCAAAACGGGCCATCGACGAAGGCACCCGGCTGGCCGCCAGCCTCTGATCCCGGTTTGCAGTAGGAGCGGAATCCGTCCGCGATGATGGGAGCGGAATCCGTCCGCGACCGGGAAATGCATATCAACCACGAAGGACACGAAGAACACGAAGGTAAAAAGCGCTTGCTTTTCGCCCTTCTTCGTGCTCTTCGTGTCCTTCGTGGTTAAAGATTTTCAGAAACAGCCCCGGATGCGCTGCGGGCTTATCCGGGCTACAAAATCATCACACGGCCTCGCCCCCGATTTGACGATCCCGGTACAAGCGATTACACTGTATTACACCTGACGATCCGGTATTTACATCATGCCCATTACCAGTGTCCGCCTGCAACCCGAGGTCGATCAGGCCGTGGCCGAACTGGCCGAGAGCCTGCGCCGCAGCAAAAGCTGGGTGATCAATGAGGCCTTGACCGAGTACATCGAGCGTCAGCGGCTGGAGCAGCAACGCTGGCAGGAAACGCTGGATTCAATGGCAGCCGCAGCCAACGGCAAGGTCGTGGACGGAGATGAAGTTGCCGATTGGCTGCGCAGCTGGGGCCAGGCTGACGAATTGCCGGCTCCGGACATGGAGCGGTGAAGCTGGCCTACTCGGCCCAAGCTGTGGCCGACCTGAAACGGCTGCGCGCCTTCATCGCCGAACATGACCCGAACACCGCCGAACGCATCGCCGAAAGGCTGCTTTACCAGCTCGATCATTTGCGCCGCTCTCCCCGCATGGGGCACCCGGTGCCGCTGGCCCCGGATCCGGAATCCGTTCGCGACGTAGTATTCGGCGACTACATCATTCGCTATTCAATTCACCCGCGACTGGTGATGATCCTCAAGATCTGGCATCAACTCGAAAATCGATCAGGCGCTCCCACAGATCGTTGATCCAGCCCATCATCTCGCCGATGAACGGCTCGGTCACGGCGTCCGGAGCGATGGTCCACAGATCGATCTCCGGATGACCGGGGGCGGCGTACTCCCAGTCGATCAGGACCAGCCGATCGCCGGTATCGAGGATGTTGGCCGGCACCAGGTCATGGTGCGTGAGGCATGGCTGCCAGCCGGAATGATCGAATTCCCGCAACCGCGGCTCGAATTCCCGCCAGGATTGCTCCAGCGCCGCGTCGGTCGGACCTTGCGATTGAAGCTGTCGCCAGTAGTGACCCAGGTAGTCGTGATAGCTGCGTGGGGAAAGATTGCGCAGGGGAAGACCGGGCATGATCCTGCCCAATGCCGTGATCAGCGGATGCAAACGGGCAAGCTGCAAGGCCCGGGTCAGGTCCTCCGGCGTCCAGACCCGCCCTTCCAGCCAGGGGAACACGGTGAATCGCTCATCCGGGTCCCAGTACAACACCGGCCGGCCGATGCCGTGCGCGGCCACTTCATCGAGGATGATCCGCTCCGTGCCCCGGTCGATGCCCAGCCGGGCCGGCTCGGGATGGTTGATCCGCAACACAAGATCATGGTCAAGCCCCGGCGCCCGCAGCCGATAATTGCGATTGGTCCGGCCGCCGGGCACCGGGCCCAGCAATTCCGGCCGGCCGTGGATCGCCAGGCCCCAGTCGGGCCAGGTATCCAGCACCGGCTCGACAGCGGTGAAGGCTGTTGAAGAAGTCATCCGACCGATCCTATCCGATTGCCCTCAAACCCCGGGTTTCCTGCCGCGGATGAACGCGGATTCACTCGGATATTGGATGCATTTCGGGATGCAAGGGCCCGACAGAGGCGCGGTGCCGGACTTTTGCCACCGCTTCCCTGTGCGTGAACCAGCCAATACCCACGCCCGCTTTTCCTGTACTTTCTCGGCTGATCTTTTATCGATATTCATCTGCGTTCATCTGCGTTCATCTGCGGTTAAAAACGGATTTCAGCGATTCACTTTGACCGGGAACGACGATAGTCGCGCAGCCAGCTTCGCCATCCGAACACCGAGATCACCAGGTAGGCCAGATGCAGCCCGGCGGTCAGCAGCATGCCGCGGTCGAGGAACAGGAAGATCGCAAGAGTATTGATCACCATCCACCAGGCCCAGTTTTCCAGCACCTTGCGCGCGACCATGAACGTGGTGACCACCGCGCCCCAGGTGATGAATGAATCCAGGTACGGCCAGGCCGCTTCGGTATGCAGGCCGAGCAGATAGCCGGAGAGCAGCGTGCAAAGCACGACCCCGGCGAGAACGATCCCGTGGCGCTGCCACCGCCAGCGCGTGACCGGCACCGTGCCTTCATCACCGCCGCCATGCGTCCAGTGCCACCAGCCGTAAACCGCCATGGCCATGTAATAGACATTCAGCGCCGATTGCATCAACAACTGCACCTGCCAGAACAGGGCGGTGAAGATCGCCGTACTGATGAATGCCGCGACCCAGCACAGCCGGTTCTGGCGCACGGCCAGCAACAGGTAGGCGATGGCCAGGGCCACCGCCAGCATCTCCCAGCCGGACATCCGGGCAAAGTTCGCCGCAAGCTGTTCGATGCTCGAATCAGAACGCATAAGCCGCCGTTGCCCCGACCACGCGCGGCTCGCCGAACTGGAAGAACGGCCGAACGGCAAATCCGTCGCGTGGGTCGTTGCCGAAGCTGCCGAAGGCGCGCACCTTCGGGTCCTCATCGGTGATGTTGCGCGCCCAGATGGCCAGGTCCCAATTCCCGTGACGATAGCCCAGGCGGGCATGGAACAGCTCGTAGGAATCGGACTTGACTTCGTGCCGGGGCGAGAAGAAGAAGGAATCCTTGCCTTCGGCTTCCAACCGCAGATACCAGCGCGGGTGGAATTGCCACACGCCTCCCAGCGCAAACATGTAATTGGGCGCATGCGGCAGATCGCGGCCGTCCATGTCGACCGGAATGCCGTTTTCCGGGTCGGCATCGACATGCGAGAAGTTCAGAAAATCGTCGAATTGCGACTGCAGCAGCCCCAGGCTGCCGAACACCGCCAGCGTACGCGTGGCCTGCCAGTTGATTTCAGCCTCCAGGCCGTAGCTTTGGGCTGCCGTGGCATTGGTCGTGAAATCGATGAACTGGCATGGGCAGGCATCGCCCTCGAACGCCAGCACCAGCGACTGGCCGGTCTGGACATCGTCGCGGTCCTGGAAGAACAGCGCCGCGCTCAGCTCGACGCGGCCCTGCAGGTACCGGCTCTTGACGCCGAGTTCATAGTTCCACATCGTCTCGGTATCGAACTCGCGCTGATCATCCGGAATGGCCGAATCGCTGTTGACCCCACCGGCCTTGTAGCCGCGCGAAGCCAGTGCGTACCACAGCCCGCCGCCGGGCCGACGGTATTCCAGCGCCAACTTGCCGCCCCACATCGTCTCGTCGGGGCTGAACACCGCACCGTCGCTGTCGGCGTAGTCGGCATCGCGCTGCTCGACGCGCAGCCCGGCCGACAGCCGCAAGCGTGATGCCAGCGGAATGTCAAGCTGGCTGTAGACGGCCAGGTTTTCGTTGTCGTAATCGCGCAGGAAATCCTGTTCGAGGAAAGTCCACTGGCGCTGGAGTTTCTGGGTCTGATCACGGTAGTAGACACCCACCACCCAGCCCAGCTCGTCCGGGCCGGTGTTGGAAACCATGCGCAGGTCCAGCGTGGTGTTGTAGTTGTCGCGAATGTAGTTGTCGAACGACGAGAACTCCGAGCTCAGGCATTCGAACGCCTCGCACAAGCCGACAAAGCTCCAGTCCTCATCGAAGCCGTATTCCATGTCGGCATCGGTATGACTGATCAACCCCTCCACGCTGAACGCCCGGTGGGCATTCCAACGGACCCGGGCCGAGGCGGCAAAGGTTTCCTGCCGATCGTGGCCCGGTTCATCCGAAAGCGTCTTGCGGTTGTTGTCCAGCGAGAAACCGTCGAAGCCGTTGTCGATGTCCAGATACAGCGCGGTGAAATCCACGCTCAGATCTTCGTGCGGCTGCCAGCGCAGTTTGGCGCGCAGCGTCTGCTCGTCCAGATCGTCGGTATCGCTGACGCCCAGGAACGCGTTGTGCTGGAAGCCGTCGCTCTGGTAGTTCGAATACGCCAGGCGAAAGCCCAGCGTGTCGCTGACCGGGCCGGAGATCACGCCCTCGACCGCGCGCGTGCCGTGCTCGGCCACGCTGGCCTCAACACGCCCGCTGAACGTATCGGTCGGGCTGCCCGAGACCATGTTGATCATGCCGGCCAGCGCGTTGGCGCCGAACAGCGTGCCCTGCGGCCCGCGCAGGACCTCGACCTGCTGGATGTCCAGCGTGGTCGCCGCGCCACCGATGCCGGTCATGTCGATCCCGTCGACCAGCAGGCCGACCGAGGCATTCATCGGCTCGACGAACTGGCTGCGCTCGCCGATGCCGCGAATCTGGAAGAACCGGCCGCGCGAGGCGCCGCTGGAGGTGTTGACGTTGGGTGCCAGGTTCAGCACCTGGTCGATATGCGAGGCGTTGCGCTGGCGCAGCGTTTCGGCATCGATCACCGTGGCGCTGGTGCCCAGATCGAACAACCCGGACTGGCGAAAATCGGCCGTGACCAGAATCCGGTCCTCGGGCTCGATCGGCCCCCAGGTTTCGGCCTCGGCCACGACGCCCATGGGAAATGCCAGCGCAATGCCGGCGAAAGTCTTGAAGGTTTTCATCTTGAGTCTCCGAAAAAAAGCCAAAGGAGACCCGGTATGCGAGCGGGATTACATGAAAAAACCGGAGAACTGAGCAGCGCCCGGGCTTTCCGTTCCTGTCCCTACGCCGGCATTAACCGGATCAGGTTCAACGGGTTCACCCAAAAAACAGGCGTCTCAGGCATTTCGCCGCCCCGAGGAATCGCGCATATTGTACCGCCTCTTCGCGCCTGGCCGGCACACGGAACTCAGCCAGGTCAAATCAATGGGTGCTGCCAGCGCAGTTCGCTGAAGCGGTCGAAATCAGAATCCGTGCTCACCCAGGTGCAACCATGCTCGATGGCCATGGCCGCATGCTGCGCATCCGCAGCCAGCTTGCCCGTCGCACTTGCTTCTCGGCACAGGCGTTCCCAGATCTCCAGATGCCGCGGTCCGGGTGCAAGCACCCTCGCATTGGGCCGGCCGACCAACTCCCTGATGAACAGGAAAACTTCGTCCAAAGTGGATGGGTGGCGAAAAATTTTTGGATTGGTCACGATTCGAACCACTCCGACCAAGGACAGCACCGAAAGTGCAAAGGGCTCGTCGCCGGTCGCCAGCGATTCCAGCCAGGCGGCGTAGGCAAGATGCTCGTCATGCGAGTCACGCCGATGGGCGTAGATCAGCACGTTGACATCCGGCATCAACATCGAAACTACGGACCCCTGGACCAGGCGGACTCATCCTCGTCGGTCTCAATCTTCCTTGGCTGGTCAAGATCGGTGCCCTTAGCTACCCCCGGCCCGCCCACGGTCACCAGGCGAAACGGACTTTTGGGTTCAGGTTCCCGTCGCTTGAGATTGTCGTCCAGGGTCCGGGCGATGAAGGCGCTCACACTCATTCCTTTGGCTGCCGCGCGGCGGCGAACCTCTTCGGCCAGTCGATCATCGAGTGAGATAGTGGTACGCATATTCAAAGCATAACATTGCCGCATCACTGCATCAAACCGTTCTTCAACTCGCGGCAACCCCCGCCGGAGGCAAGGGCAAGGCACACTGTCGGCATGGAATCAACACCCCAACCCGGCTCGCCCCACCCGTTCGACCGGCTGCAACCGGAAATCATCCTGGAGGCCGCCGAGGCAGCCGGGCTGGTGACCGACGGGCGGCTGCTGGCGCTGAACAGTTACGAGAACCGCGTCTGGCAGATCGGCCTGGAAGATGCCGATCCGGTCATCGCCAAGTTCTACCGGCCCGGGCGCTGGAGCGACGCGGCCATCATCGAGGAACACGAATTCGCCGCCGAGCTGGCCGATACCGGCCTGTCGGTGGTCTCACCGCTGATATTCGGCGGCAAGACCCTGCTCGAACACGACGACTTTCGCTACGCCCTGTTTCCGCGTCAGGGCGGCCATGCGCCGGAGCCCGAGGACGAGCAGACCCTGCGCGCGCTGGGCCGGGCGCTGGGCCGAATGCACGCGGTCGGGCGCGTGAGCGCGTTCAGCCACCGGGGAGAAATCTCCATCGACACCATGGGCACCGAAGCGCGCGACTGGCTGCTGGCCAACGACTGGATTCCGCCCCACCTGGAAACCGCCTTCCGTACCCTGACCGACGACCTGCTGGTCCATGCCCGAGCCGCCTGGCAGCGCGCCGGCAACTTCGCCGGAATCCGGCTGCACGGCGACTGCCATCCCGGCAACATCCTGTGGCGCGACGGGCCGCATTTCGTCGATCTGGACGACTGCCTCACCGGCCCGGCGGTCCAGGACCTGTGGCTTCTGATCTCGGGCGAGGCCGACGATCGGCAGCGCCAGTGGCAATGGCTGCTGGACGAATACCGGATGTTCAGCGACTTCGATCCCCGCGAGCTGAACCTGGTCGAAGCCCTGCGCGCACTGCGCATGATTCACTACGAAGCCTGGATCGCCCGGCGCTGGGACGACCCGGCATTCCCCAGGGCCTTCCCGTGGTTCGCCGACGAACGCCACTGGGAAACCGCCATCGGCCAATTGCGCGAACAGCTCTCGGAAATGCAGGAACCCCCGATCACCATCGACCGGGGTTGACCCGGGCCGGAGCCGGTTTTTTTTGGCCACGGATGGGCGCAGATGAACACGGATAAAGGCGAAAGGAAAAAGCGGAACACTCAGCTTTTTAATTTTTATCCGTGTTCATCCGCGGCAAAAGCCAATGACCACTACAAACCGACGCCGGCCAGTTCGATTGCCGGCCGCGTGGGGCCGGCCTACTCGGGGGTTGGGCGCATCGCAACACGTAATCTCCTACGAGGGCCCTTCCTGCCCGATCAAACGGAAATGGCGCACGCTTGAAACTTCCCCAGGCGCGGCCAGCCAGCCGGTGAGGCCGGGCAGGTTCTGAAACTCGATCAGCGACCATTGCCCGGGCGCGGCCCAGCCGTCGGGCAGTTGCAGCAACCTGTTCGGATTCTCCGGATGCGCGGCGATCCGGCCGGCGCTGCCCGCCATGGTCATGCCGGCGGCCTTGACCAGCGCCTCGCGCAGGCTCCAGCGGCGCAGGAATTCGCGCCTTGCCGGTTCGGCTTCCATGCCGGCCAGCGCCTCGCACTCGGCCGGGCTGAACCAGCGCCGCGCCAGGCGCGGCCAGCGGACATCGCGATCGGCCGGCTCGATGTCTATGCCGACCTCGATGCGTCTTGCCACCGCGATCGCCAGCCACCCGCCGGCATGCGAAAGATTGAATTGCAGATCGCTGCCGGCAAGCTCCCCGGCCAGTTCCGGCTTGCCGTGCCTGCCGCGCACCAGCCGGACATCGCGGCCGGGACAATCCAGATAAGCACCCAGCAGCAGGCGCAAAAGGAACTTCTGGGCAATGCGTTCGCGGCGGACCCGGTCGACGCGGCTTTCTGGCCGGTTGCCGGCCCACCCCGCGGCCGAAGGATCGGCCGAATGGTCCGTCGCGTTGCTGCCGGAGTTGCTGCCGGAGTTGCTATTGGAATTGCTATCCGAATTTCTATCGGAATTGTCACTGGAATTACCCCCGAATTCGCCGGCCGGCACCACCCCGGGCATCGGCATCCCGGTCGGCCGGGCCAGCCAGACATGCACCTGACCGGCCTCCAGCGCCGGCGCTTCGCGCAGCGGCAGGCTAACTCGCTGCAGACCAACGCGCTGCATCAGTTCCACCCGAACGCCCGCATGCCGGCCACCCCGAAAGCCCCCGCCGCGCGCGCCCGTGCCCAGTCATCCGGTTTCATGCCGCCGCGCGCCAGAACCGGCAACGGCGACCAGGCCAGCAGACGCTCGAAATCGCCCCAGCCCATCGGCACGATTTCCTTTCGGTCTGACGCCTGCACCGGCGCCAGCGTGACCAGATCGGCCTCCAGCGCCTCTGCCATCCGGATTTCCTCCAGGTCGTGGCAGGAGGCCAGCAGCAGCTTGTCGGCCGGGATCGGGCGCCGCGACAGCATGACCAGTTGCCGAGTGTCCAGGTGCACGCCGTCGGCGGGCCAGTCCAGGCACTGTTCCAGCGCGCCGGAGACAATCCAGCGCGCACCGGCCTTGCGGGTCATGCGCGTGATTTCGTCGATCAGACCCTCGGCAACCTTCTGCTCCGGCTCCAGCCGCAGTTGCACCAGGCGGAAGCCGGCCGCCAGGCTGTCGCGCCAGGCCTGCACGAATGCAGCGTCCGATTCGAAGGTACCCGGAGACGGCGAGACCGAGTAATAGCCATCCAGCGCCAGCAGGCGCACCAGCGGCCGGTCGGCGGCCGGCATTTCCAGCCCGGCCATGGCAGACGGTTCCACCCACTCGATCGCCTGGCCCTCGACGCCGCGCGGCGTGCCCTCGAACGAATGCACCTCGAATAAACGCAATCGCACGGTCTTTTCCGAATAGGCATGGGTGACCGACACCAGCGGCCGGCACGGCCCGATGCGGATATCCAGTTCCTCGGCCAACTCGCGTGCCAGCGCCTGTTCGGGGGACTCTCCGGGATCGACCTTGCCGCCGGGGAACTCCCACATGCCGGCCAGATGATGCTCCGGCAGTCTACGGCTGAGCAGCACCTGCCCCCGCTCGTCGCGCAACACCGCGGCGGAGACCTCGATTTTGTCGCCGTGTATCATCCCGTCTTGATCCACGCAGTCCGAACCCGTAGTGAATACCCAGTGAATATCCAATTCTCCCACCTTCAGCGCAAGCCTGCCGTAGCGAACAACCCGGACAGGCCGGGGCTGCGCAATGATTGACGCCGGGTCCAATCTTGCCGGCCGCATCCACGCCGCCATTGCCGACGGCCGCACGCTGGTCATGGGCATCCTCAATGTCACGCCGGATTCGTTTTCCGACGGCGGTCGCTTCGACGCACCGGAACGCGCGCTGGCGCATGCCCGGGAGATGCTGGCGGAAGGCGCCGACATCATCGACATCGGCGGCGAATCGACCCGGCCGGGCGCCGAGCCGGTCGACGCCGACGCCGAGATCGCGCGTGTAGTCCCGGTCATCGAGGCGATCACCGCCGAACTGGACGTGCCGGTTTCCATCGACACCATGAAACCGGAAGTCATGCGCGCCGCGGTCGCGGCCGGTGCGACCATGATCAACGATGTCAACGCGCTGCGCGCACCCGGCGCGCTGGAAGCGGCGACCGAACTGCAGGTTCCGGTCTGCCTGATGCACATGCAGGGCCAGCCGCGCACCATGCAGCATGATCCGCATTACGACAATGTCGTCGAGGATCTGCTGCAGTTCTTTCATCAGCGCATCGCGCAATGCGTAGAGGCCGGGCTGGACCAGCGGCTGCTGATTGCCGATCCCGGCTTCGGTTTCGGCAAGACCCTGGAACACAACCTGGCGCTGCTGGCCGGGCTGGATCGCTTCGCCACGCTGGGCGTGCCCATCCTGGCCGGCATTTCACGCAAGTCCATGCTGGGGAAAATCACCGGGCGCGAAGCCGCCGATGATCGCCTGCCGGCCAGCATCGCCGCGGCGATGCTGGCCGCCGAGCGCGGCGCGAACATCATTCGCGTGCACGACGTCGCCGAAACCGTCGATGCGCTCAAGGTACTGCAAGCGGTGCGGGTCCATCAATCTTCAGCAAACAGCGCGTTGAGATAGGCCGCGATGCGCACGCCGCCCTGCGACATCCGCAAACGCACGGTATCCATCCACTCGAACGCATAATCCCAGCGCAGGTTCGCATTGTCTTCCTCGGGATAGATGCGATCCCGCAGGGCGGCGCTTTCGGCGATCCAGACCTTGGGGTCGGGGTTGTTCCAGGCGCGGAATTCATCCGGCCCGATGCGCGCCATCAGCCAGTCGGTCCATTCGGTATACGACAGTTGCTCATGGTCGACGATGTGGCTGTCCCAGACCCGGTGCAGGTTGGTCGCTTCGCCGAACCACGACACGCGCACGTCGTTGCCGCCGCGATCGGTGCCGTTGCCGGCGTGCAGCGGCTGGTGCAGGTCGCCGATGATGTGGACGATGAAACGCAGCGCCAGCGCGCGGTCTTCGGCCGAAGTTTCCGGATCACGCAGATCGGCGGAAAACTTCTCCAGCGCGGTGAACGCATCGCCCTGCTCCGGCGCGCCGACCTCGGCATAAGTCTTGCCTTCCGGCACGGTCACGTAGTGAAAAGGGCTGGCGGTGCGCTGCCAGAACTCCGACGGATGCGCGCGCATGAAATCCGGCCAGGTCGAGGCCTCGGCCAGCGTCTCGACGCCGAGAATATCGCGAACCGCCAGATGCGCTTCCGGCGACAACCAGGCCTCGGCAATCTCGCCGGTCACCCGATGCGCAGTACTCCCCCACCCGAACGCCTGGCCGGACACGGCGGCCAGCAACAATGCAATCAACAATTTCTTCATGACTTCCTCGCGGTTTGTGATTACGGACGTGGTTCGGAGACCCTTGAAAAGCGAACCACAGATTACACAGATTCACACAGATTATTAATATTTAAGTTGGTTCTTGGCTCACGGCAAACGGCTCACGTGATCTCATACGCGCGGACCACATGACGATTCCGCGAAACGGCCCACCAGCAGAAAGCGATCGACGGCGGCGGCGACTTCGCGCGACAGCACCAGGCCGGTGTGCGAGACCGGAAGTTCGATGTGATCGGCAAGCTCGGGGTGGCGGGTTTCGGCCACGCTGACGGTGCCGTCGTGCGGCTTTTGCAGGCGGCCCAACAACTGACCGCCGCCAAGCGATGAGGTGCCGGCAATGGCGCCGATCTCACGCCCCGCGGGCCACTGCCCGGCTCCGCGTTCCAGCAGCTCTTCGGCCCTGCCGATCAACGGGCGCAGCAGCCGATTGACCGCCATCCGCCGTGCGACTTCGGAGCCCTGAAGCGGACTGCCCAGCAGCACCACCCGGCCGGGCGGCAAGCGCTGGCCGTGCTCGGCCAGCATCGCCAGCGTCAACAGGCCGCCCAGGCTGTGGCCGACGAAATCCAGCCGGTCGGCCTCAAGCCCGGCCGCCCATTCAGCCAGGCGCGCGATATTGGAGCGCGCATCGCGATGCACCGCGGCATAGCCGAACGATTCGCACCACCAACCGCGCGCCGACAGTTTCCGCTTTAGCGGCCACATCGCCGGGCGGCCGTACCACAGGCCGTGCACCAGGGCGACGCGAGCAACCTGGACCACGGTTTATTCCCGCGTCTTGACCTGGATGTGCAAATCATCCAGTTGCCCGGCATCGATGGTCGACGGCGCACCGGTCAGCGGGCAGCCGGCCGTGGTGGTCTTGGGAAACGCGATGACTTCGCGGATGGAGTCCTCGCCGGCCATCAGCGCGGCAATGCGATCGATGCCGAAGGCGATGCCGCCGTGGGGCGGGCAGCCGTATCTGAGCGCTTCCAGCAAAAATCCGAAACGTGTCTTCGCCTCGGTCTCCTCGATCCCCAGCACGTCGAAAGCGGCCTGCTGCAGGGCCGGGTCGTGGATACGGATCGAACCGCCGCCGATCTCGGCGCCGTTCAGGACCATGTCGTAGGCGCGCGACAGCGCCCCAGCCGGATCGGCCTTCAGCGCCGCCGCGTCAGCCACCGCGGGCGCCGTGAACGGATGATGCAGGGCGTAGTAACGATCGTCCTGCTCGTCGAACTCGAACATCGGGAAATCGACCACCCACAGCGGCTCCCAGCCGTCCTCGACCAGGCCGTGCTCGTGCCCGACCCGGACCCGCAGCGCGCCCATGAACGCGGCCACCTGCAACTTCGGCCCGGCGCCGAACAGCAGCAGGTCGCCATCGGCGGCCTGCAGCCGCTGAACGATGGCATCGACGGTCGCGTCATCGAGGAACTTGGCAATCGGCGACTGTACGCCCTCGATCCCGGCCCCGGTCTGGTTGACCTTGATCCACGCCAGTCCCTTCGCGCCGTACTTGCCGGCAAACGCGGCCAGGTCGTCGATCTGCTTGCGCGAAAGATCTGCCCCGCCGGGTACTTTCAGCCCGGCCACGCGCGAACCGGCATCATTGGCCGGCCCGGAAAACACCTTGAACTCGACCTGCCCGACCAGGTCATCGATATCGACCAGCTCCAGCCCAATGCGCAAATCCGGCTTGTCGGAACCGAAGCGCTGCATCGCATCCTGCCAGGTCATGCGCGGGAACGGCTCGGGCAGGTCCACGCCCAGCACCTCGGCGAACACCTGGCGCATCAGGCATTCGGCGTTTGCCTGCACATGGGCCTCGGTCACGAATGCCATTTCGATGTCGAGCTGGGTGAACTCCGGCTGGCGGTCGGCCCGGAGATCCTCGTCGCGGAAGCAGCGCGCGATCTGGTAGTAGCGGTCCATGCCGCTCATCATCAGCAACTGCTTGAAGATCTGCGGCGACTGCGGCAGAGCATAGAAACGGCCGGCATTGACCCGGCTGGGCACCAGGTAGTCGCGCGCGCCCTCGGGCGTGGCCTTGGTCAGGATGGGTGTTTCCAGGTCCAGAAACTCGCGCCCCTCCAGGAAGCGGCGGATGGCCGAGGTCAGCTTCGAGCGCAGGCGCAGATTTTTCTGCATGCGGTCGCGGCGAAGATCCAGGTAGCGGTACTTCAACCGCACTTCCTCGCCGTCCTCGTCGCTCATCAGCAGCGGCAGCGGTGCTGCGGCGTTGAGGATCTCGATCTCGTCGGCCAGCACCTCGACCTTGCCGGTGGCCATGTCCGGGTTCCACTGGCTTTCAGGCCGCAGCCGCACCCGGCCCGAGACCCGGATGCAGAACTCGTTGCGCAGCTTTTCGGCCACCGGGAAGGCCGTCTGATTGTCCGGTTCGACAACCACCTGCACGACGCCGGCATGGTCGCGCAGCCCGGTAAAGACGACCCCGCCAAGATTGCGCGCGCGCGCCACCCAGCCGCACAGCGTGACCTCGCGGCCGTCAAGTTTCTCGTCGACGCGTCCACAAAGGTGAGTGCGCATGAAAATCTCCGTAATGATGAAGCACCGCCGGGCCAGGCCCGACGGCGGCAGAATGAATGCTCAGGCCGCAGCGCCTGCGGCCGCGGGTTTCGGCTTGGCGGCCGAATCCGTCTTGGCAGAAGCCGTCTTGCCCGCGTCCGCCCCGGCTTTCTCGGGCTTCTTCGAGTCGGACTTCGCCGCATCCGGGCCGCCGCTGTCACCGGCCAGGTTGCGCTTGCCGTCCTTCTTGAAGTCGGTCTCGTACCAGCCGCCGCCCTTGAGCCGGAACCCGGCCGCGGACACCAGCTTGACCAGCGCGGGCCGGCTACAAGCCGGGCAATCGGTCAGCGGGGCATCGGAAATCTTCTGCAGTTTTTCCAGCCGGTGATCGCATTCCCGGCACTGATATTCGTAGATCGGCATCGAAAAATCTCCATGTGCGCTCGATTCTTGCCGTTATGGGGGCTAGCAACGCCCAATTCGAGAGTATGTTGGCCTATTGTACTTTTTCGTACCGGCAGATCGCGCCCCATGACCGCAACCGCACGCAAGATCGAACAGGCCCTGAGCACCGGCGCACTGAATGATGCGCCGCTGATCGCGCGCAGCAACCAGGGCGAAATCCACCGGCTGGAGATCGACGGGCAGGCGCTGGCCATCAAGACCGCCGCCGGGCACGGCCCGCTGGCGCTGGCCAATCGCATTGCGCTCAAGCGCGAAGCACGGGCCTATGAGCGGCTGGAACAGGTCGCCGGCATCCCGCGCTGCTTCGGATTCTTCGGCAAGCGCTGCCTGGTGCTGGAATTCGTCCAGGCCAGCCCATTTCGCGATCACCAGGTGCCCGAGGAATTCTTCGACAAGCTGTTCGACACCATCCGCGCCATGCACGCCCTGGGCGTCGCGCACGGCGACCTCAAGCGCAAGTCCAACCTGCTGGTCGATGCCAACGGCGATCCGCTACTGGTCGATTTCGGCGCCTCGGTCACCCTGCGCGAAGGCTTCCATCCGCTCAACCGGCAGCTTTTCCAGTTCATGCGCCAGACCGACATCAACGCCTGGGTCAAGCTCAAGTACGGCGGCTACGAAGCCGTCGCCGAACCCGACCGCCCGCTGCTCAAGCGCTCCCGCCTCGAACGCCTGCTCGCCCGCCTGCGGCGTTGATCCGGAAATCGACTGGAACCGCAAATCAAAATCTCTTGAAAAGCTTTAACCACGAAGGACACGAAGAGCACGAAGAAAAACCCGAAAAACCAGAGCGCCTCTCTATTGGCAGCTGTAGACATCATGGATTGACCTGTCCAACCTCGAACACTTGGGTTACGTTTCGGGGTTGGAAAATAACACCTTCAACACAGAGCCATAATCGAGGAGGACA
>SR_TP_S13solDRAFT_1000448_pt1 | contig 17178 bp, 17 predicted proteins | sample SodReaTP_S13sol_FD_11159 | JGI IMG/M metagenome (IMG submission 11159)
AGCTGATCCACGACATCGCCATCCAGAACCTGCCGGTGCTGCTGGCCATCGACCGGGCCGGCGTGGTGGGGCCCGACGGCCCCACCCACGCGGGCAGCTTCGACCTGAGCTACCTGCGCTGCGTACCCAACCTGACCGTCATGGCCCCCGCCGACGAGGACGAGTGCCGGCGCATGCTGAGCACCGGCTTTCACCTGGACGGCCCGGCGGCGGTGCGCTACCCCCGGGGCAAGGGGCCGGGCGCGGCCCTCGACCCGGGCCTTGACACCCTGCCCGTGGGCAAGGCGCAACTGCGCCGCAAGGGCCGGGGTGTCGCCCTGCTGGCCTTCGGCGCCGTGCTGCCGGCGGCCCTGGCCGCGGCGGAACCCCTGGATGCCACGGTGGTCAACATGCGCTTCGTCAAGCCCCTGGACGAGGCCCTGGTGCGGGAGATGGCCGAGGGTCACGACCTGCTGGTGACCCTGGAAGACAACGTGGTGGCCGGCGGCGCCGGCAGCGCCGTGGCCGAGAGCCTGGCTGTCCAGGGCATTACCGTGCCCCTGTTGCACCTGGGCCTGCCGGACCGTTTCCAGGAGCACGGCAGCCGGGAAGAACTGCTCTCCGAGGCCGGCCTGGACGCCGAGGGCATCCTCGCGGCCGTGCGCGCGCGGCTGAACGATGTACCGTCCCGGTCCGGGCGTGACGATTGCCTGTCCGCGCCCACTCGGGTAATATCCAAGTAATTTACTAAGTTATTAAATTGTAAACATGGCCGCCCAATACACCCTCAAGGTCCTCACCGACTTCGCCTCCGCCCACACGCTGCGGGACTACCCCGGCGCCTGCGCGCGCATGCACGGTCACAACTGGAAGGTGGAGGCCGAGGTGATCGCCACGCGCCTGGACGACATCGGCATGGGCATGGACTTCCGGGACATCAAGCAGATCGCCCGGGAGATCGCCGGGCGGCTGGACCACCGCTATCTCAATGAACTGGAGCCCTTCACCGAGGTCAATCCCACGGCGGAGAACATCGCCGCCTGGTTCTTCCGGGAGATGGCGGCCCAGATCAACGGCCCGCACCGGCGCATGCACGCGCTGACCCTGTGGGAAACCGAACGGGCCTGCGTCCGTTACACTGAAGACTAGTGTCGAAAGCGACACTGCCCCGGACACACCGAGGACAATGAATACAATGAGCAACATCGCACCCAAGGCCATCTCCGGCGGCATGCCCGACGTGCAGGCCAGCGCCGACACCCGCCAGATCCCCATCAACAAGGTGGGCATCAAGGACATCCGCCACCCGGTGCGGGTGAGCGATCGGACCGGCTCCGAGCAGCACACCGTGGCGCGCTTCAACATGTACGTGAACCTGCCCCACAACTTCAAGGGCACGCACATGTCCCGTTTCGTGGAGATCCTCAACAACCACGAATATGAGATCACCGTGCAGTCCTTCAAGCAGATGCTGCACGAGATGGCCGAGCGCCTCGAGGCCGGCTCCGGCCATATCGAGATGAGCTTCCCGTTCTTCGTCAACAAGCGCGCGCCGGTCTCGGGCGTGATGAGCCTGATGGACTACGACGTGAGCTTCATCGGCGAGATCCACGACGGCGTGGCGCAGATGAACATCAAGGTGGTGGTGCCGGTGACCAGCCTGTGCCCCTGCTCCAAGAAGATCTCCGACTACGGCGCCCACAACCAGCGCTCCCACGTGACCATCAACGCCCGGGTGGGCGAGTTCGTGTGGATCGAGGAACTGATCGACCTGGTGGAGAGCGAGGCCTCCTGCGAGCTCTACGGCCTGCTCAAGCGCCCCGACGAGAAGCACGTCACCGAGCGTGCCTACGACAACCCCAAGTTCGTGGAAGACATGGTGCGCGACGTGGCCGCCCGCCTGAATGCCGACGAGCGCATCCGCGCCTACGCGGTGGAATCGGAGAACTTCGAGTCCATCCACAACCACTCGGCGTATGCGCTGATTGAGAAGGACAAGGACGCGTAGGAGCGGCGACTTCGCCGCGAATCGACGCGCCACCGCTGTTCGGCCCGGGGTCGGGCCTCCTACACCGGGTCGTAGGTCGGGCTTCAGCCCGACATTGCGACGTCTCCATGAGCGCCCGGCGTCGGGCTGAAGCCCGACCTACGTCAGGCATCCCTCCAGCCAAACCCCTCCTCCTGCCGCGCCACGTCCAGCCACTGGGGCGTACACCCCAGCGCCCGTGACAGGGCCTCCAGGGCCAGGGCCTCGGTGTTGTTCTTCTCCGACAGGTGCATGGCCACCAGGTGAGTGAGCCGGCTGGTGTCCATCTCCGCCAGCAGGGCCTCGGCCTGGGTGTTGGCCAGGTGGCCGTAGTCGCCCCCCACGCGCCGCTTCAGGGATTCCGGATACGGGCCCGTGGCGAGCATCTGCACATCGTGATTGCACTCCAGCAGCAGCGCGTGACAGCCGTCCAGCACCCGGCGCATGTGGGGCGTCACCGAGCCCGCATCCGTGAGCAGACCCAGGCGGCGGTCGCCGTCACTGAGCACGAACTGGCAGGGCTCCCGGGCATCGTGGGGCACCGGGTAGGGATCGATGGCAAGATCGCCCAGGGCCAGGGGCTCATGGGCGTGGATGATGCGCAGGGCGTGGAAGTCGGTATCACGCAAGGCATCGTAGGTGCCGGCGGTGAGCCACACCTGGCGGCGGTGGCGCCGCGAGAAGGCCGCGGCGCTGCCCACGTGATCGCTGTGCTCGTGGGTGATGAGCACCGCGTCGATGTCCTCGGGTGCAAGCCCCAGGCGGGCCAGGCGGCGCTCGGTCTCCGCAACCGAGAAACCGCAGTCCACCATCACCCGGGTGCGGCCCGCCTGCACCACCAGGCAGTTGCCGCGGCTGCCGCTGCCAAGGGAGGCGAAGCGGATTCCCCGAACCGGCTGACCCGCCATGGCGGGTCTAACGCAGTTCTTCCTGCAGACGAACCAGCACGCTGCGCGCCTCGGGGGCCCGCAGCAGCTCACCCTCGCGACTGCGTACGGTCACCCGGGTCCAGTCGCCCTCCTGCACCAGGTGGATCTGGTAGCGGGCGCCGGCGTCCAGAGTCTCACGCCGGAACATGCGGCTGAAGAAGCCGCTCTGGGTGGCCGTGTCGGGGTTGTAGGTCACGTGGAAGACGCGACGGCTACGGTCCTGGTCATCCACCAGCAGGCCGGCGCGATCCAGGGCCAGGCCCACACGACGCCACACGGAGGTGAACTCGCCGCTCAGCTCGATGCCCGGCTGGCCATCCACCTCGCGCTCGCGTATCTGAGTGCCGTGATCGGCCGCATCCAGGGCGGTGCGGGCCGCGGCATCCTCCTGGCCCAGGAACACCAGCAGGCGGGTGAGCATCTCCGCCTCCAGTTCAGGATCCGCGGGCCGCGGTACCCAGCGCATGCCGGCGCCTTCCTGGGTGGTGGCCACGCTCTCCACGCCCCGATGGCTCAGGAACAGGGCGGTCACGCCCTCGGACTCCCGCTCCAGTCGGACGCGGTACTGATCGCGCAGTCCGGCGTCATAGAGGGTGCCCAGGGTGCGGCCCAGGGTGGCCCGGAAACCGGTCACGGGCGCGCCCAGTCGGGTCTCCTTCCAGTCGGTCTCCATGATGCCGATGCGCGGCTCGTCCCGGCGCAGCTCGAAGTCCTGCTCCTGCCAGAAGGCGCGCAGCGAGGGCCAGATCTGCTCGGGCTCGGCGCGGATCTCCAGCCAGCGCACGGCGCCGTCGCGGCGCACGGCCACATCACCCAGCTCCCGGGGGGCCACCTCGGCGACGGTGCCATCGGCGGAGACACCGGCGCCCAGGATGCCCGAGGGCTGCTGACGACGCTCGGCCTCCACGGCGCTGACGCGGCCATCGCCTCGGGCCGGGATGCGGTAGGTGGCGTCCACCTCCGGCGGCAGCAGATCCGGCGGCACCTCCAGGGCACGGCCGGTGGTGGCGCCGTGATGGGCGGTATCGCGTCGGTCGCCCAACATGCCGCAGGCACTCAGACTGATGACCAGGAGGGAAACAACAAGGACAGGGAACGACTTGGACAGCAAGGGCTTCAGGGACATGGATTCGGGTATCAGGCGTTGAGGGTGATGCCCGCGGCGGCGAGGGCCTCGCGCACGGGGGCATGGAAGCGTTCGGACAGGCGGGTCAGGGGCAGACGTATCCCCGGGGGGATCAGACCCATCTGCTCCAGGGCCCACTTCACGGGGATCGGATTGGCTTCCAGGAACAGGTTGCGGTGCAGCAGGTCGATGCGGGCATTGATGGCCTCGGCGGCTGCACGATCGCCGCGCATCGCCGCCTCGCACATCTGGTGCATCTCGGCAGGGGCCACGTTCGCGGTCACCGAGATCACGCCCTTGCCGCCCAGCAGCAGGAACTCCATGGCGGTGGCGTCATCGCCACTGTAGAGGTCGATCTTCCCGCCGCAGCGGGCCACCAGGTCCCGGGCGCGGTCCAGGTCGCCGGTGGCATCCTTCAGGCCGACGATGTTGGAGATCTCCGCCAGGCGCACCACGGTGTCGTTGTGCATGTCCACTGCGGTACGGCCAGGGACGTTGTAGAGGATCTGCGGGATGGGCACCGCCTCGGCCACGGCCTTGTGGTGCAGGTACAGGCCTTCCTGGGTCGGCTTGTTGTAGTAGGGGGTCACCAGCAGGCAGGCATCGGCCCCGGCCTGCATCGCGCAGCGGGTCAGTTCGATGGCCTCGGAGGTGGAATTGGCGCCGGTGCCGGCGATCACCGGGATGCGCCCCGCCACCCGATCCACCACCTTGCGGATGACCTCGCAGTGCTCGTCGAAATCCAGGGTCGCGGACTCGCCGGTGGTGCCCACGGCGACGATGGCGTCGGTGCCCTTCTGAATGTGGAACTCAACCAGCTCCGCCAGGGATGCGTCGGAGACGGAACCGTCTGCCTCCATGGGCGTCACCAGGGCCACCATACTGCCGTGAAACATCGAAACCTCCGAGGCCAGACCAAGTGGGACATGGTACTCACCGCACCCCCGCGGGATCAAGCAAGACCCCGGTCCGCGGGCCGTTCAGGCGGGCATGGCGCCCCGGGTCTGTGACCTGATACTCTTACAGCAACCTTCCATCCGAGCCCGAAGATCCTCAATGACCCGCAAACCGGACCCCAAGCACAGCACTCACCTGGTCATCTCCGCCATCGGCGAGGATCGTCCCGGCCTGGTGGAAAGCCTGTCCAGGGCGGTGCTGGAGAGCGGTTGCAGCATCGAGGACAGCCGCATGAGCGTGCTGGGTGGGCATTTCGCCGTGATCATGCTCGCCTCCGGCAACTGGAACACCCTGAGCAAGCTCGACAATGCATTGGATCAACTGCGCAAGCAGCAGTTCCTGGAGATCATCAGCCAGCGCACCACCCAACGCTCCCCCAGCGCCCGGGCCCTGCCCTATGGCGTGGACGTGGTGGCCCTGGACCAGCCTGGCATCGTGCACCAGCTGGCGGGGTTCTTCTCCGCCCGGGGCATCAACATCCAGGAGATGAGCACCCACGCCTACAACGCGGCGCACACGGCCACCCCCATGTTCGCCGCCCACCTGACGGTGGAGTTGCCCGCCACGGAGCACATCGCCAGCCTGCGGGACGATTTCCTGGATTTCTGCGATGAACTGAACCTGGACGGGGTGATCGAACCGATTAAAGGATGAACAAGTAAGAAGTGTGAATTGGGAAGTGGGAAAGAAAGCCTTTACTTCGCACTTCCCAATTCACACTTCTCACTTGCCTTCAAAGCACCAGGACAACCAACATCAGAAGAGGCCCCTCATGCCCCAAGTCGCCCTCGACAAACCCGTCCCCGACTTCGAACGCCCCGCCACCGGCGACAAGACCGTGCGTCTCTCGGACTTCAAGGGCAAACAGCACGTGGTGATCTACTTCTACCCCAAGGATGACACACCCGGCTGCACCACCGAGGGCAAGGACTTCACCGAGCAGTACGCCAGGCTCGGCAAGCAGGGCGTGGCGGTGCTGGGGGTCTCCCGGGACAGCCTCAAGTCCCACGAGAAGTTCAAGGAGAAGTATGGTTTTCCCTTCGACCTGCTCTCCGACGAGGACGAATCCCTGTGCACCCTGTTCGACGTCATCAAGATGAAAAACATGTATGGCAAACAGGTCAGGGGGATCGAACGCAGCACCTTCCTGATCGACAAGCAGGGCGTGCTGCGCCGGGAGTGGCGCAAGGTGAAGGTGCCCGGCCACGTTGACGATGTCCTGGAGGCCATCAAGGAGCTTTGACACCGCACATGCCGCGAACCCCGCGCAGATCCAGGCAGTCCACCGCGTTCCACACGCCGCAGCGCCCCTCGGGGTTCTGCGGCGTTTTTGTATCCACGCACCCACAGTCCACGCACACAGTGCCAGGAGCCCTTCCATGGTGAAGAAAGAAATCCGCGGCAAACGTCTGTTCGTCCTGGATACCAACGTGCTGATGCACGACCCCACCGCCCTGTTCCGTTTTCAGGAGCACGACATCTACCTGCCCATGGTGGTCCTTGAGGAGCTGGACCGCAGCAAGAAGGGTGTCTCTGAAGTGGCGCGCAACGTGCGCCAGGTGAGCCGCTTCGTGGATGAACTGATGGCCGACGCCACCCATGCGGAAATCGCCAAGGGCCTGCCCCTGGTGAGCGAGAGCCTGGCCGAGAGCGCCTTCGGCAGCAGCGGCCGGCTGTTCTTCCAGACCCGCGCCATGCCCGTGAGCCTGCCCGACAGCCTGCCGGGCAACACCCCGGACAACACCATCCTGGGCACCGCACTGGCCCTGCAGCAGGAACGCCCGGACGTGGACGTCACCCTGGTGTCCAAGGACATCAACCTGCGCATCAAGGCGGCGGTGATCGGCATCCACGCGGAGGACTACTACAACGACCAGGTGCTGGACGACGTCAACCTGCTCTACAGCGGACGCTGCGAACTCAACACCGACTTCTGGGAACAGCACGGCAAGCGCATGGACTCCTGGCAGGAAAGCGGTCGCACCTTCTACCGCGTGCACGGGCCGATGGTGACCCAGTGGCATCCCAACCAGTTCCTGTACCTGCAGGGCGAGGAGCCCTTCACCGCCATGGTGCGGGAGGTGGCGGGCGAGGAAGCGGTGATTGAGATAGCCGGGGACTACATGAACCCGCGCCACACGGTCTGGGGCATCAACGCCCGCAACCGCGAGCAGAACTTCGCCCTGAACCTGCTCATGGACCCGCAGATCGATTTCATCTCCCTGGTCGGCGCCGCCGGCACCGGCAAGACCCTGCTGACCCTGGCGGCGGGCCTGGCACAGACGCTGGAGGACAATCTCTACAAGGAGATCATCATGACCCGGGTGACGGTGCCCGTGGGTGAGGACATCGGCTTCCTGCCCGGCACCGAGGAGGAGAAGATGACGCCGTGGATGGGCGCGCTGATGGACAACCTGGAGGTGCTCACCAAGTCCGAGGTAGGCGGCGACTGGGGCCGTGCGGCCACCAACGATCTGCTGAAAAGCCGCATCAAGATCCGTTCCCTGAACTTCATGCGCGGACGGACCTTCCTCAACCGCTTCATCATCCTCGACGAGGCCCAGAACCTCACTTCGAAACAGATGAAGACGCTCATCACCCGCGCCGGCCCCGGCACCAAGGTGGTATGCCTGGGCAACATCGCCCAGATCGACACGCCGTATCTCACCGAGACCACCTCCGGCCTGACCTTCGTGGTAGACCGCTTCAAGGACTGGGCCCACAGCGGCCACATCACCCTCACCCGGGGCGAACGTTCACGGCTGGCGGATTACGCGTCGGCGACGCTGTAAGGATGGAATGATTGCCGCAGGGACGCTGAGGCGCAGAGGCAAAAAAACCAAGAAATCGACGGGATTTACATGATTAACGGGATTAAATGACAAAAGCCCAAATGATTTTTTGACATCCTGTGAATCATGTAAATCCTGTCCGATATTTTCGTTCCTCCGCGCCTCTGCGGCAAAGGGAATTTCAGGCCTTCTCTTCCGAGCTCGGCACCTCACCGTGCCGTGGCCAGGAACGGATCACCGCCTGGATGAGGGTGGCCAGGGGGATGGCGAAGAACACGCCCCACAGGCCCCAGAGGCCACCGAACACGATCACCGCGGCGATGATGGCCACCGGGTGCAGGTTGACCACCTCCGAGAACAGCAACGGCACCAGGACGTTGCCGTCCAGGAACTGGATGACGCCGTAGGCCACCAGCACCCAGACGAACTCGCTGCCCAGGCCCCACTGAAAAAAGGCCACCATGGCCACGGGGATGGTCACCACCGCCGCGCCGATGTAGGGGATGATCACCGACAGCCCCACCATCACCGACAGCAGCATGGCGTAATTGAGGCCGAACAGGGTAAAGGTGACATAGGTGACCGCCCAGACGATCAGGATCTCGATGAACTTGCCGCGCACGTAGCTGGCGATCTTCACGTTCACCTCGGCCCAGACCTCGCTGGCCAGGCCGCGGTCACGGGGCAGGAAACCGGTGATCCAGGCGAGGATGGCTTCCTTGTCCTTGAGCAGGAAAAAGACCATCAGCGGCACGATGATCAGATACACCAGGAAGGTCACCAGGTGCATGGCCGAGGACAGGGACAGGGACACCATGCGCTGGCCCAGCAGGGTCGCCTCGGCGCGGATCGCGACGATCAGGTCGCGCACCTGCTCCTCGGAGATGAACTGGGGATAGCGCTCCGGCAACTCCATCAGAACGTACTGCCCCTGGGCGATCATTGCCGGCAGCTCGCGCACCAGCTGCGTGACCTGCTGGGACAGGAGCGGGATCAGGCCCAGCAGGGTGATGATGAACAGGGTGACGAATACCACGAACACCAGGATCACGGCCGCCAGGCGCGGCATGTGCCAGCGCTGCAGCTTCTGCACCGCACCATCCAGCAGATAAGCAAAGATCAGGCTGGCCAGCAGCGGTGCGATGAGCCGCCCGGCGAACACCACCACGGCCGTGCCGAAGATCAGCAACAGGGCCAGGATGACCACCTGGGGGTCAGAGAAATGCCGGTCGTACCAGGCGCGCAGCGGACCGATCACCTGGCCTTACTCCCGTCCGGTGACGCGCTTGTAATGCATCTCGAACACCACTTCCAGCTCGTCGATCACTTCCTCGGCGGGCCGACCCTGCATGACGTGCTGGGCCATGAGCGCGGAGGTCTCGTTGAGCAGTTTGGACTTGTCGAGCATGTGGTAGGTGGCGGAGAGACGCTTCATGGCCTTGACCACGCTCTCCCCCTCGGGACGGGGGATGGCCTCGGGCTCGGGGATCTCGCGGGGTGCCTGCTCACCCTGGCTGGCCAGGAACTCGGCAAAGGACAGCAACGTGCGCTGCTGTTCCTCGGACAGTTCACGGAACAGCTTGAGCAGGCGCTTGCCCTGCTCTCCGGCACCGCCCGTCATGCCAACGGATGGGATCACTGGGTCTCCACCCTGAGGTTGAACACCGGCATCTTGCGCCGTTCCTGCATCAGGGACAATCCGGTCACCAGGCCCTTGAGCACCAGGGCGGTGGTCTCCTGCATCTGGTTCCACTCCATGCGCGCCTCGCCGAGCAGCTCGCCGATGTGGGGCGGCGGGTTGTGCCTGGCCTCCATGATGATGTCCTCCAGCATGCCGGGCTTCATCTCGGGACGGAACAGCAGGCCATAGCTGAGCGGGTCCGGGCGCACGGCCAGCCAGTGGCCATCCTCGTCCACCAGGATGGGCTCCAGGCCTTCGGGCAGGGCCACGTCGCCGTTGTACATGACCAGCACGCGGCGCCCGTCCAGTTCCTCGGCGATGGGGTCGCCCTCGCCTGCGGCGGTCTTGCTGGCGGTGACGAACTTCGCCGTGTGCATGGGTTCCGCCTTCGGCGTGCCGCCGGCAGCCATGGCCACCAGCTGGCCGCCCATGCCCAAGCCCACGATGGGCCGCCCGGCCTTCTGGAACACCCTGATGAGGTTGAGTTCGTCGCTCACCTGGGGATTGTGCTCCTCGTCGGTGAGCGGCCAGGCGCCGCCCAGCAGCCAGAGGCCGTCGAACTGGGCGGCGGAGCCGGGCAGTTCCTGGCCCACGAAGGGGCGGAAGTAGCTGAAGCCGATGTCGCGCTTCTCCAGCTGGCTCTCCACCAGGCCGAGGAATTCTGAATAGGTGTGCTGAACGACCAGATAGTTCTTCATTAAAGACTCCGTGGCGATCTGTGCAAATGTCGCGGACGTGCCGGTTCAGGCGTCGGTCCGCGGGAGATCGCCAGCATGGACCTGGCAATAATTGCGTGCAAATTCCAGCAATTCCTCCATGGCCCGCAGACGGAACTTCTGCCGCTGGCGCACGAAGGAGAACGGGCGTTCGAGGGGGGGCGCCAGGGGGATGGCCACCAGGCGCTTGAGCGCCAGCTCCTTTTCCACCGTGGCCCGGGACAGGATAGAGACCCCCATGCCCGCCTCCACGGCACCTTTGATGGCCTCCGGGCTGCCCAGTTCCAGGCACACCCCCAGGGCGTTCTTATCCACGCCCTGGCTGGCCATGTAATCCACGATCACCTCCCGGGTGCCGGAGCCTTCCTCCCGGCAGATGAACGGCTGGAGCAGGATCTGATCCAGGGTGGCCTTTTTTTCACCGGCCAGAGGATGGTCCGGCGGCACCACCAGCACCAGCTGATCCTGCTGGCAGACCTCCACCAGCAGGTTGCGGTTGCTCACCGGTGATTCCACCACACCCAGGTCGATGATGTTGTTCTCCACCATGGAGACGATGCCCTCGGAGTTGGACACCTTGAGACGGATGTTGATCTCCGGGTACTTCTTCTTGAAGTCCCCCAGCAGGGAGGGAAGCATGTACTCGGCGATGGTGGTGCTGGCCCCCAGGGTCAGGGCGCCGCTCACGTCGCCGGTCAGCTCTCGCACCGAGTTCTCCATCTCCGAGTAGAGTTCGAAGATGCGCTCGGCATACTCGTAGACGGTACGGCCGGCCTCGGTGAGACTGACCCGGTTGTGGGTACGGTCGAACAGCCGGGTGTTGAAGTAATCCTCCAGCTGGCGCACCTGGAAGGTCACCGCGGGCTGGGTCATGTGCAGGGCATCCGCCGCCTTGGTGAAGGACAGCAGACGCGCCACGGTGTAGAAGACCTGTAGTCGGCGATCAGCCATGAAAGACCCTGATACCCTGTGCTTGGCAATAAGTATGGTTAATCGGCTGAATATTAGCATAGCCGCAAGCACGGCAATGCCACAGTAACCGTCGAACCGCCGGGGTCAATGGGCAGACGGGCCGTCGACCGCTACACTCCTCCCTCTCCCCAAGCCCCGGAATAAAAGCCCACATGAGCGAAGCCTGGAAGAAACTGGATCTGGAAGGCGCCGGCCTGCAGCGCCTGAACATGACCCTGGCCCAGGAGATGAAACGCCGGCCGATGGCCTACGGCCTGCTGGTGCTGTTTCCCCTGGGCCTGCACCGCTTCTACCTGGCCGAGCGCCGGGGCGGGTTTGTCTACCCGGGCCTGAGCCTGCTGGGCCTGGTCCTGGCCCTGACCCTGGCCCCGGTCTGGATCCTCGCGGGCCTGGTGCCGGCCCTGCTGTTCGCCGCCTTCGACCTGGTGTGGATCGACCGGCGTGTGACCGCCTACAACAAGGCCCTGCGCATGCAGCACTTCCTCAAGCCCGGCACCCGCCCGCCCCAGGGATTCCGGGGCCGATACACCGACGACGACGCGGGCCTGGATGAATACGTGCGCATCAAGGAATCGGAACGGGCCGGCCACCAGCCCGTGGGCAAGGATGCGGACGAGACCGGGCGCAAGCACATCCCCTCCTTCAACGAGCAGGAGGCGATGCTGCGGGAACTGACGAGGACCAACAAGGGGAGGAAGAACAAGTAGGAAGTGTGAATTTGGAAGTGGGAAGAAAAGCAACTTCGCACTTCCCAATTCACACTTCCCACTTCAATCAAGCGTCCCCCGGTCTCCACACCCCCGAGGCCTCCTGGGCCGGCGGGGCGGCGGGCTTGCGCTGCTGGGAGACCACGTCGTTGAACACGTGGTGCAGGAAACCGGTGAGCTGCTCCAGGTAGTCCCGCTTCTGGTCCTCGGCCATGGACTGGCTGGCCAGCATGTAACCGGTCACCGCCGCCAGGTACTGCACCGCCACCAGCGGGTCCTTGCAACGGAGGTCATTGGCGGACAGGGTGTCCTGGATCCGCTGGACCAGTTCACCGGACAACTGCAATGCATCATCGCTCATGGATCGGACTCCCGGGTTAAATGGTCGGGCAAGTCTAATACAGATGGCCGGCGCGGGCGGAATTCACACAAGAAAAACGCAGGGTCCGCGAATGAACGCGAATCAACGCCAATAAAACACGGAACATCATGCGATCCTGGCCTCAACGGCTGACCCCAGACACCTGCGGTAGCTGCCTTGATCCAGTAACCAGGCCTTCGGAAACCTTCGAGCTTATGGTTTCAGTCATTCATTTGCGTTGATTGGCGTTCATTCGCGGACCCCGCTCTTTACCCGCCCTTGGAGAACGTCAGCCCGTCGCCCGCCACGTCCACGCGCACGGTGTCGCCGGGCAGGAACCGGCCGGACAGGATGGCCTGGGCCAGGGGGTTCTCCACCTGGTGCTGGATGGCGCGCTTGAGCGGCCGGGCACCGTAGACCGGGTCGAAGCCTGCCTCGCCCAGGCGGTCCAGGGCGGCCTCGGAGACCTCGAGCTTGAGATCCCGCTCGGCCATGCGCTTGCGCAGGTCGTCCAGCTGGATGCTGGTGATGGAGCGGATCTGCTCGCGGCCCAGGGGATGGAACACCACCACCTCGTCCACCCGGTTGATGAACTCCGGGCGGAAGTGGCTGCCCACCACCTCCATGACCGCCGCCTTCATGGCCTCGTAGTGCTCCTCGCCGGCCATCTCCTGGATGATCTGGGAACCCAGGTTGGAGGTCATCACGATCACCGTGTTGCGGAAGTCCACGGTGCGGCCCTGGCCGTCGGTGAGCCGGCCATCGTCGAGCACCTGCAGCAGCACGTTGAACACATCCGGATGGGCCTTCTCCACCTCGTCCAGCAGGATCACACTGTAGGGCTTGCGGCGCACCGCCTCGGTCAGATAACCACCCTCCTCGTAGCCCACGTAGCCGGGGGGCGCACCGATCAGGCGGGCCACGGAGTGCTTCTCCATGAACTCGGACATGTCGATGCGCACCATGGCCTCTTCAGTGTCGAACAGGAAGGCGGCCAGGGCCTTGGTGAGTTCGGTCTTGCCCACGCCGGTGGGGCCCAGGAACAGGAACGAGCCGTTGGGCCGGCGCGGATCGGAGAGCCCCGCGCGGGAGCGGCGGATGGCGTTGGAGACGGCCTTCACCGCCTCGCTCTGGCCCACCACCCGGGTGGTCAGGGCCTCCTCCATGCGCAGCAGCTTCTCGCGCTCGCCTTCCAGCATCTTGGACACGGGGATGCCGGTCCAGCGGGAGACCACCTCGGCGATCTCCTCGTCGCTCACCTTGTTGCGCAGCAGGCGCATCTCGTGCATCTCCGCCTGGGCGGCCATGTCCAGCTGCTTCTCAAGCTCCGGGATGCGCCCGTACTGCAGCTCGGACATGCGCGCGAGATCCCCGGCGCGGCGCGCGGTCTCCAGTTCCAGGCGCGCCCGCTCCAGCTCCTCCTTGATGTGGGCGGTGCCGGAGAGCGCGGCCTTCTCCGCCTTCCAGATCTCGTCCAGGTCCGCGAACTCGCGTTCCAGCTTGTCGATCTCCCCTTCCAGGGTATCCAGGCGCTTGCGGGAGGCCTCGTCGGATTCCTTCTTCAGGGCCTCGCGCTCGATCTTGAGCTGGATCAGGCGACGCTCCAGGCGATCCATCTCCTCGGGCTTGGAGTCGATCTCCATGCGGATGCGACTGGCCGCCTCGTCGATCAGGTCGATGGCCTTGTCCGGCAGCTGGCGATCGGTGATGTAGCGGTGCGAGAGCATGGCCGCGGCGACGATGGCCGGGTCGGTGATCTCCACGCCGTGGTGCACCTCGTAGCGCTCCTTCAAACCGCGCAGGATGGCGATGGTGTCCTCCACCGAGGGCTCGTCCACCAGCACCTTCTGGAAGCGGCGCTCGAGCGCCGCGTCCTTCTCGATGTACTTGCGGTACTCGTCCAGGGTGGTGGCGCCGATGCAGTGCAGCTCGCCGCGGGCCAGGGCGGGCTTGAGCATGTTGCCCGCATCCATGGCGCCCTCGGCCTTGCCGGCGCCCACCATGGTGTGGATCTCGTCGATGAACAGGATGATGCGACCTTCCTGCTTGGAGAGGTCATTGAGCACGGCCTTCAGGCGCTCCTCGAATTCGCCGCGGAACTTGGCGCCGGCGATCAGCGCGCCCATGTCCAGGGACAGCAGGCGGCGGTTCTTGAGGCCTTCCGGCACCTCGCCGTTGACGATGCGCTGGGCCAGGCCCTCGACGATGGCGGTCTTGCCCACGCCGGGCTCACCGATCAGCACCGGGTTGTTCTTGGTGCGCCGCTGCAGCACCTGGATGGCGCGGCGGATCTCGTCGTCGCGGCCGATCACCGGGTCCAGCTTGCCCTGTTCGGCGCGCTCGGTGAGATCGATGGTGTATTTCTCCAGGGCTTGGCGCTGTTCCTCGGCGTTGGGGTCGTCCACCCGCTGGCCGCCGCGCATGGCCTCCACGGCCTTCTCCACCGCCTGCCTGTCGGCACCGGCCTTCTTGAGCAGTTCACCCAGGGTGCCCTTGTCCTCCAGGGCGGCGAGCAGGAAGAGCTCCGAGGAGATGAACTGGTCCTTGCGCTTCTGGGCCAGCTTGTCGCAGACGTTGAGCAGGCGGCCCAGGTCGTTGGAAAGGTGCACCTCGCCCTCGGCACCCTGCACGCTGGGGAGGCGCTCCAGGGCCTCCCCCAGCTGGGAGCGCAGCAGGTTCACGTTGGCACCGGCCTGGGTGAGCACGTGCCGCACCGTGCCGCCCTCCTGGTCCAGGAGGGCGATCATCAGGTGCGCCGGTTCGATCATCTGGTGATCACGGCCCAGGGCCAGGGAATGGGCATCCTGGAGGGCCATCTGAAACTTGCTGGTGAGCTTATCCATTCGCATGAGCTGAATTCTCGCTGGGCAACTTTGGCAATACCCCTAAGATGGGTGGGGCAGGCGGGAATTCAAGATTCAAGATTCAAAATTCAAAGGGTGATGGCGACTGACCTTTGAATTTTGAATTTTGAATTTTGAATTTTGAATCTTGAATCTGCCCTACCGCCCTCACGGCCTGATCCAGATCAGGCTGGCCATGCGCCCGGTGGTCGCGTCGCGCCGGTAGGAGAAGAAGCGCTCGCGCTCGGTGCAGGTGCACAAACCACCGCCATGCACGGACCTGACGCCGCAGGCAGCCAGGCGACGCCGCGCCAGGGTATAGATGTCCGCCAGCCAGCGCTCGCCATCGGGCCGGAAGGCCCCGGCCGCACCCGGATCTGCGTCCAGGAAGGCCGCGCGCACCTCGGCGCCCACCTGGAAGGCATCGGGCCCGATGGCCGGACCCAGCCAGGCGATCAGGTCCCCGCCACCACCCAGGGCCTGCACCGTGGCCTCCAGCACCCCGGCATGCAGACCCCGCCAGCCCGCATGGGCAGCGCCCACCTTCGTCCCCGCCGCGTCGCAGAACAGCACCGGCAGACAGTCGGCGGTCATCACCGCGCACACCACCCCGGGCTCGAAGGCCACGGACGCATCGGCACGCACGCCGGCCGTGCCGCGCGCCGCATCCACCACCGTGGTGCCATGGACCTGGGTGAGCCACAGGGGATCGGCGGGCAGGGACAGCGCGTCCACCAGGAGGGCCCGATTGGCGGCGACGGCGGCGGGATCATCACCCACGTGATCGCCCAGGTTCAGGCTGTCGTAGGGCGCGCGGCTCACCCCACCCTGGCGGGTGGTGGAGGCGGCGCCGATGCGATCGGGGGCGGGCCAGTTGGGGAGGAGGAGGTCAAGCATGGTGAAGCGGGAATGTGAATAGAGTTCGAAGTGTGAATTGGGAAGTGGGAAATGAAAATCCGCCATCTGCGCATGAAACTTGTCTTGCCGACGACAGCATTGTCACTTTCTCGCCGGACTGATCCCGGGCTGGCTGTTTTGCACTTCCCACTTCCCAATTCACCCTTCGCATTTCAACACAGCGCCTCCAGCAGCGCCGCGAAATCCGCAGGCATGGGCGCCTCCCAGCCCATCTCCTCGCCGGTGACGGGATGCACCAGCTCCAGGCGCGCCGCATGCAGGGCCTGGCGACGGAAGCCGCGCAGGACCGCCTGGTCCGCCTCGGACAGGCCTGCGGGCACCTTGAGTCTCCCGCCGTAGACCGGATCGCCCACGATGGGATGATGGACGTGGGCCATGTGCACCCGGATCTGGTGGGTGCGGCCGGTCTCCAGTCTCACCCGCAGCAGGGTGTGGTGGGGGAGGCGCGCCTCCACCCGGTAATGGGTGATGGCCTCCTTGCCGCCGGCGACCACCGCCATGCGCTTGCGGTCCACCGGGTGGCGCCCGATGGGCGCATCCACGGTGCCGCCGGCCACGATCACGCCCTGCACCAGGGCCAGGTATTCCCGGCCCACGGTGCGCGCCTGGAGCTGGCGCACCAGGTCCGTGTGGGCCTCCAGGGTGCGCGCCACCACCAGCAGACCGGAGGTCTCCTTGTCCAGGCGGTGCACGATGCCCGCCCGGGGCAGCGCGGCGAGATCCGGGGCGTGGTGCAGCAGGGCATTGACCAGGGTGCCCTCCCGGTTGCCGGCGGCGGGATGGGTCACCAGGCCCGGCGGCTTGTTGATCACCAGCAGACTGTCGTCCTCGTAGATCACCTCCAGGGGGATGTCCTCGGCCCGATCCTCGGAGGCCGCCTCCACCCGGGCCTCGATCACCACCCGGGCACCGCCCAGGGCGGTGTCCCGGCGACGCGGCGTCTCGCCGTCCACACGCACCCAGCCCGCCTCCATCCACTGCTGGATGCGGCTGCGGGAATAGCTGGGGAACATGCGCGCCAGGGCGGCGTCCAACCTCTGACCGGACAGCGCCTCGGGCACTTCCCCCTGTAAATGAATGACTTCAAGCTCTCCGGACAAGCTCACGGCCCTCTCGTTGGGAAGCGCTGAACAAGTCCGTCCAGGACTTGTTCAGCGCGCGCCGCGCCCGG
>SR_TP_S13solDRAFT_1000449_pt1 | contig 17169 bp, 14 predicted proteins | sample SodReaTP_S13sol_FD_11159 | JGI IMG/M metagenome (IMG submission 11159)
CGAGCAGGTCACCGCCTGGGTCGCCACCAGCACCGGCGCCCCCCCCTACGGCGCCATGACCCAGTACAACCTCGGACTGACCTTCGAGGACTCCGATACGGGCCGGTCCCATACCGCCATGTTCCCCGCCTCGACCACCGGGGAGGCCATGGGCCTGTGGGAGGCCATACGCCGCTACATGGAGTACGGACCGGGAAACCTTGAGCGGCCTACAAAAACCCTGTCCGGGCAACCCATCGACCCGCGCGAATATCTCCCCTACGACGGCGAGCATACCTTCGAGATCGCCCGCCACAAGCTCCACGAAGACCTTCGCGACGGCTTCACCAGCCGAACTTTTGTGTTCTTCTGGTATCTCTACCACCTGATCACTTTCTGGAAGCTTCCCTTCCGCCTGGCCGAGTGGGAATACCGCCAGGGCCGCGCCCCGATTCCGCCGGACATGCAGGCCTGGTCGCAGCCCATCCCGGAGCCGGAATGGGCCACCCCCAGCCCGGCGCTCGAGGCCGCCACCCGGCGCGCCGCGCAGGCACTCGAGCAAACCCCCGGCATCACCATGCCCGAAATGCTCACCACCGCCCTCGGCGACTGGCAGCCCCCAATAACCAACCCCAACGGCGAGGGGAGCCACCCGAAACCATGAGCAGGAAGCCAGCAGTCGATCCGACTCCCGACCTGCTCGAGCGGGTGGTCCAGCGTGGCGGTATCTTCTACCGGCTGATGTTCGTGCACCGCTACACCGGTGAGCGGTTCAACCAGACCTAGCTGAGCGGGGTGGTCGATCACCACCACGAGGTGCGCGCCCTCTGGGACATGATCCAGCGCTACATGGACATCACCCAGCCACTGCCCGACGTACCCCGCCTGGAGCCCTTCCGCGCCCGCGACCCGGTGACCGCCGAGCACGACCGAAAGACCGGCCGCAATCCAGGCTTCTGGCGCGATCTCGACCTGGAGGCCTGGAAGGCCGACGAGGGAATGAAACTCAGCAACGCCCAGGCCCGCTTCCCCTGGCGCCGCCAGCGCTGCGAACTCGCCCCGCAGATCGGCCGCATCGAGATGGACGCATACCGGCAAAACCAGGCGAGGCTGCGGCCAGACGCGGCGGCATGAGCCGCCATCCCTCCATGATGAACCCGACCGACGTTTCCACCGCCTCGTTCGCTGACCGCCTGCGGATCGCCATGCAGACTGGCGAAGTCCAGAACCACGCCGAGCACCACCTCGACCTCGCAACAGGAAACGCAAGGGGGATGTGAATCGGGCATTGGGAGTGCCTGCTCGGCGCCAGCATCGGGGCTCCCTGCCTGCCTCGACAACTCCATGGGCAGGAGGACTCGCCAAAGAGCGTTGCCCTTGGAATACTCGCCCCCCTGGCTGATAATGCCCGGTTCACAGTCACCTCCCCGGGCCCCTGGCGGCGTGGATCGCGCGCGGGCCCCAAGCAACCGGACGGAGTCCCATGGCGCAGTACATCTACACCATGAACCGGGTGAGCAAGATCGTGCCGCCCAAGAAGACCATCCTCGAGGACATCTCCCTCTCCTTCTTCCCGGGCGCCAAGATCGGCGTGCTGGGGCTCAACGGCTCCGGCAAATCCACCCTGCTGCGGATCATGGCCGGGGTCGACACCGAGTTCGAGGGGGAAGCGCGTGCCCAGCCCGGCACCAACATTGGTTACCTGCCCCAGGAGCCGCAGCTGGACGACAGCAAGGATGTGCGCGGGAACGTCGAGGAAGGGGTTGCCGAGATCAAGGACCTGCTGACCCGGTTCGATGAGATCTCCGCCAAGTTCGCCGAACCGGATGCGGACTTTGAGGCGCTGATGGCGGAGCAGGCCAAGCTGCAGGACCGCATCGACGCCACCGGGGCCTGGGAGCTGGACCGCAAGCTGGAGCAGGCCGCCGACGCCCTGCGCCTGCCCCCGTGGGACGCCGACGTGAGCAAGCTCTCCGGCGGTGAAAGGCGCCGCGTTGCGCTGTGCCGCCTGCTACTCTCCGCCCCCGACATGCTGCTGCTGGACGAGCCCACCAACCACCTGGACGCCGAGTCCGTGGCCTGGCTGGAGCGCTTCCTGGCAGAGTTCCCCGGCACCGTGGTGGCCGTGACCCACGACCGCTACTTCCTCGATAACGTGGCTGGCTGGATCCTCGAGCTGGACCGTGGCCACGGCATCCCCTGGGAGGGCAACTACAGCTCCTGGCTGGAGCAGAAGGAGAAGCGGCTGGAGCAGGAGGCCAAACAGGAGGCCGCTCACCGGCGCGCCATGAAGTCGGAGCTGGAGTGGGTGCGCAGCAACCCGAAGGGCCGTCAGGCCAAGAGCAAGGCGCGCCTGGCCCGCTTCGAGGAGCTGCAGAGCCAGGAGTTCCAGAAGCGCAACGAGACCCAGGAGCTGTACATCCCGCCGGGTCCGCGCCTGGGCAACAAGGTGGTCATTGCCGAAGGGGTCAGTAAGGCCTTCGGCGACCAGCTGCTTTACGAGGACCTGAGTTTCAATCTGCCCCCGGGCGGCATCGTGGGTATCATCGGCCCCAACGGCGCGGGCAAGACCACCCTGTTCCGCATGATCACCGGGCAGGATGAACCGGACAGCGGCACCATCGAGGTAGGCGAGACGGTCGAACTGGCCTACGTGGACCAGTCCCGCGACAGCCTGGATGGCAGCAAGACCGTCTGGGAGGAGATCTCCGACGGCCAGGACATCATCAAGGTGGGCAAGTACGAGACCCCGTCCCGGGCCTACGTGGGCCGGTTCAACTTCAAGGGTTCCGACCAGCAGAAGTACATCGGCGACCTGTCCGGCGGTGAGCGCAACCGCGTGCACCTGGCCAAGCTGCTGCGCAGCGGCGGCAACACCCTGCTGCTGGACGAACCCACCAACGACTTGGACGTGGAGACCCTGCGCGCCCTGGAAGAGGCCCTGCTGGCCTTCCCCGGCTGCGCCATGGTCATCTCCCACGACCGCTGGTTCCTGGACCGCGTCGCCACCCACATCCTCGCCTTCGAGGGTGACAGCCAGGTGACCTGGTTTGAGGGCAACTACCAAGAGTACGAGGCGGACCGCAAGAAGCGGCTGGGTGACGAGGCGCTCAACCCGCACCGCATCAAGTACCGCCGGCTGGGGAGCTGAGCCGCGGATGCTGGATGACGCCACCCTGTTGGCCCTGCTGGACGAGGACGCCCCCTACGGCGACCTCTCCACCGAGGCCCTGGGTATCGGCCAGGACCCCGGCCACCTGGTATTCGGTGCCCGGACGGATATGGTGCCGTGCGGCCTGCAAGGTGCCCGCCGGCTCCTTGAGCTGTCCGGGGCCAGTGCCCGGTGCGATGCCCCCGAGGGCACCCCGGTCCGCGCGGGCACCCAGCTGCTGCAGGCGGAGGGCAACGCCGGCGCCCTGCATCGGGCCTGGAAGGTGGCGCAGTACCTGGTAGAACACCTCTCCGGTATCGCGACCGCCACCCGCGCCCTGTGCCGGGCGGCGGACCCGGTACCGGTCGCCTGTACCCGCCGGGGCTTTCCCGGCACCCGGCGGCTGGCCGCCTACGCCGTTCGCACCGGCGGCGGCACCCTGCACCGTACCGGGCTGTCCGATACCCTGCTGGTGACCCCGGAGCACCGGGGGTTCCTGCCCGCCAGCAGCCTCACCCGACGCCTGCTGGCAGCGCCCAGGGTCCAACCCGGCAAGAAGCTGGTGATCGCCGTCAACAACGAGGCGGAAGCATTGCGACTGGCGGACCAGGCCGACATGCTGCAACTGATTCATTTCAGTCCCGATGACCTGGGGCGGGTCCGGCAACGACTGGATGAACGACCGCGCCGGCCACTGCTGGCCCCCGCAGGCGGTGTTTCCGTGGAACTTGCCGCCGCCTACCGGGATGCCGGCGCCGATCTGCTGATCAGTTCACAGCCACTGCTCACCCCACCCCTGGCGATCAAGGCCGTCCTGCAGCCGGCCGGCTGAACCGCAGAGCCCTCCGCGGTGACCCCGCGTCTCGAGAAACCGCCATGCGCCGACCGTTGCTCCTCATCTATTGCCTGACCGCCCTGGCCGCTGGTCTCGGAGCCGCAGCGGCACTGCTTCTTCTGGCAGCCGTCGAGGCCCAACCGCTCCAACTGCTCTCGCCCGAGGTACTCGTCTCCACTCTGATTGGCCTGCTGGCGGGCGTTGTGGTCTACCGCCTGGCCATGGCCCGGTGGTCGTTGCGGTCATTGCGCTCCACCCATGAGGCGGTGCTCCACAGCATGGGGGATGGCCTCTACGTGCTGGATGCCACCGGTCGTATCCGCTACACCAACCCCGCCGCGGAACGCATTCTCGGTTTCGATGCCGACGAGATGATCGGCCGCAATGCCCATCAGCTCTTCCACGACCCAAGCGGTCAGGCCCACCCGCTTCGCTGCCCGATACTGGAGGCCGCTCGAACCGGTGAGCCCTACCAGAACAGCGAGGAGTATTTCCGGCACAAGTCCGGGCGTGCCATCCCGGTGGACGTCACCGCCACGCCGCTGCCCGGTCGCCGTGGCCACGCGGGCGTCGTGACCCTGTTCCGGGATATTTCCGAGCGCAAGCGCTGGGAGGAGGAACTCCGGGCGCTCAACCGCGAACTGCAGGGCCAGGCCCTGCAGGACGGGCTCACCGGGCTGGCCAACCGACGCGCGCTGGAGACCGGCATGCAGCGGGAATGGCGCCGGGCAATGCGCACCGGTCGGTCCTTGAGCGTGATCATGCTGGACGTGGACAAGTTCAAGCCCTACAACGACCACTTCGGCCACCCGCAGGGCGACGAGGTGTTGAAGACCCTGGCGCGAATCCTGGAGGAAAATGCGCGCCGACCCGGCGACCTGGCCGCGCGCTACGGGGGCGAGGAATTCACCCTGATGCTGCCGGGTAACGAGGAGGCGGGTAGTCGCCAGGTGGCGGAGGAAATCCGGCAGGCCATGCTGGATGCACGGATCAGGCAGGCTCCGTCGGGCGGCAGCCCCTATGTCACGGTCAGCCTTGGCGTGGCGGTCGTGGTGGCACCCCGACAGCACAGCCCGGAACAGGCACTGGCAGCGGCCGACGCGGCCCTGTACGAGGCCAAGCAGGCCGGGCGTAACCGCGTCAGGGTGACAGTAATGGAGTGACGCCGGGCGGGGAAAGCGGGCACCGTCCATGGCACCCCATCGCGGGCGCTCAGGGCGCCTGGTAGATCTTGTCCCGGTTCATGTCGGTGCTCCAGGGCAACCCGGAGTTCTGCCAGCCGTTCACCACCCGCTGGCCCTCATGCTCGCCTTCGCTGGCCGGGTCCCCCTGGAAACCGTTTTCCACGTAGAAGACATTAGGGAAACCCGCGTCCCGCAGGTACTCGGCACTGGGCTCTCCCCGGTCGCTGCCGGAGCGGCACATGGTGATGATCGTGGCGTCCTCGGGCAGGCCACGCTCTTCCAGCGCCCGGCCCACGGCGTCGGCAAAATCATCGTTGATCGGCATGGCAAAGTGGTTGTTCTGTTCCATCCAGCCATCGGTATCGACCATCCGGAAGGGGATGTTGGCGTGCACCACGTCGGTAAAGCCAACGAACATGATCTCCACCGGGTCACGCACATCGATGAACAGCAGCTCATCCCCTTCCGCCTGCACGCGCTCGAAAGTCTCTTCCGGGGTCAAGGCCCAGTCTTCGGCCAACACCGGGCCACTCAGGCCCAGCCCCAGGGCCAGGCAGGCGGTCATTATAAATCGATGCATGGTTTCCTCCTGTCGGTCGGGTTGCCACAGCAAATTGCTGAGTCGCCGACAACGTATAACACATTGTAGATTTTTAAATATATTCCTGCCGCGCCGCCCCGCAGAACCGCGGTTTGATGTGGTATAACCGGGGCAGTTGACCACGCCACCCGCCCCGAATGGACCCGGACACGTCATGAGCGAAACCGACCGCCGCACTGCCATCCTGCTCATACACTGCCCCGACCGGCGCGGCATTGTCGCCGCCATCAGCCGGTTCCTCTCCGAGCACGGCGGCAACATCGTGGACCTGGACCAGCACGTGGATACGGAGCAGGGGGTCTTCTTTCTGCGGGCGGAGTGGGAGCTGCGCGGCTTCGCCCTGCCCGCCGACGGGATTGCCGAGGCCTTCCGCCGGGAGCTGGCGGAACCCTTCGACATGACCTGGCGGCTGCACTTCTCAGACGAGCGGCCGCGTATGGCGATCTTCGCCTCCCGCCTGGCGCACTGTCTCTATGACCTGCTGGCGCGCTGGCAGACAGGCGAACTGGCGGTGGATATCCCGCTGATCATCAGCAACCATGACGAACTGCGGCCCGTCGCCAAACGCTTCGGCATTGACTTCTACCACCTGCCGGTCACCCCCGAGACCAAGGCCAAAGTGGAGCGCCAACAGAACGACCTGCTCGCCGATTACCGGATCGACTTCGCGGTACTCGCCCGCTACATGCAAATCCTTTCGGCCGATTTCATCCAGGCCTGGCCGGAACGCATCATCAACATCCACCACTCCTTCCTGCCTGCCTTCGCCGGCGCCCGCCCCTACCACGCCGCCCACGAGCGGGGGGTGAAGATCATCGGCGCCACCAGTCACTACGTCACCGAGGACCTGGATGCCGGCCCGATCATCGAGCAGGACGTCACCCGGGTGACACACCGCGACTCGGTGGCCGACCTGGTGCGCAAGGGGCGTGACCTGGAGCAACTGGTGCTGGCTCGGGCCGTCTGGCTGCACGTACAGCGCAAGACGCTGGTTTACCGCAACCGCACCGTCGTCTTTGACTGACCCCTGGGGACGCAGTGGGGGACGCAACGGCGCCCGCCATTGACTACCTTTCCGGTAACGGCCCGTGACGGCCGTTGTTGTCTGCCTTTCAGACCGACACCCGAGAGAGGTGCACGCCATGTCCCAAACAGTAACAGCAGCCTACGACAACGAGGACGCCGCCCGGAATGCCGTGGATGAACTCATATCGGACGGGTTTGATCAGGAGAAGGTGTTCCTGGACAAGGAGACCATCCAGGTGAAGGTGATGGTACCGGACAGCGGCCAGCGCGAAGCGGAAGAGATCCTCAAACGCCATACCCCGAAAGACATCTGGTCTCGCCCGGTTCAGTAAAACATCAGCCCTAACCGCAATGCCCCCGCCAGCCATCGGACCTGCGGGGGCATTCTTGGGACGCGCCGGCACACGGACCGGAGTAACTATTTGGCCGCCTCCAGCGCCTGGTCAATATCGGCGATGATATCGTCCACGTGCTCGATCCCCACGGCAATGCGCACCATGTCCTGGGTAACCCCCGCCTGCTCCAGCTCCGCCTCGTCCAGCTGACGGTGGGTGGTGGTGGCCGGATGGGTGGCCAGCGACTTGGCGTCACCGATGTTCACCAGACGGGTGATCAGCTGCAGCGCATCAATGAACCTGGCACCGGCCTCCTTGCCACCGCGGATGCCGAAGGAGAGGATGCCCGAGGCCATGCCGCCGCGCATGTACTTCTGCACCAGCGGGTAGTCCGGGCTGGACTCCAGACCCGCGTACTTCACCCAGTTCACCTGCGGGTGGTTCTGCAGGTGCTGCGCCACCGCCAGCGCGTTCTCGCTGTGGCGCTCCATGCGCAGGTGCAGGGTCTCGATGCCCTGCAGCAGCTGAAAGGCGTTCATGGGTGAGAGGGCCGAGCCGGTGTTGCGCAGCGGCACCACCCGGCAGCGACCGATAAAGGCGGCCTCGCCCAGCGCCTCGGTATAGACCACACCGTGGTAGGAGGGGTCCGGCTCCACCATCATCGGGAAGCGCTCGCCGTGGTCGGCCCAGGGGAACTTGCCCGAATCGACGATAACTCCGCCCACGGTGGTGCCGTGCCCGCCCATGAACTTGGTCAGGGAGTGGACAATAATATCGGCGCCGTCATCGATGGGCCGCCAGAGGAAGGGCGTGGGCACGGTGTTGTCCACGATCAGCGGCACCCCGTGGCGGTGCGCGATGTCCGCCAGCCGGCCGATGTCCACCACCTCGCCGGAGGGGTTGCCCACCGTCTCGCAGAAGACCGCCTTGGTCTTTTCGTCGATCAACCCTTCCAGCCGGTCGAAGTCGTCGTGGCTGGCCATGCGCACCTCAATGCCGAAGTTGGGCATGGTGTGCGCAAACAGGTTGTACGTGCCGCCGTAGAGCTTGCTGGTGGAGACGATGTTATCGCCCGCTCGGGTGATGCACTGGATAGCGTAGGTGATGGCCGCCATGCCGGAAGCCACCGCCAGCCCACCGATGCCTCCCTCCAGCTCCGCAACACGCTGCTCCAACACCGCGTTGGTGGGGTTCATGATGCGGGTGTAGATATTGCCCGGCACCTTCAGGTCGAACAGGTCCGCCCCGTGCTGGGTGCTATCGAAGGCGTAGCTGGTGGTCTGGTAGATGGGCACCGCCACGGCCTTGGTGGTCGGGTCCGGGCTGTAGCCCGCGTGGATGGCCAGGGTTTCCGGTTTCACGTCCTGCTCCCCTCTTCTCGTTCGCTGTGCTTGCCTTGGGGCACCGCCCCGAACGGCCGGTGCGTGATCGGTACCGCCATTCTGCGCAGCCCGGTCCGGGAATAAAAGCCTGGAGCTTGTAACAAATGGGCATACCGTTAAGCGGGTGCGGCCGGCGCCGCGCTCCGCCGAATCCGACCAACCCCTGTTGCAGCATAGCGCAACCACAGTCACGGGCGACCCCCGCCGGGCGACCCTTGCACTCCCGGCCCTCATCCCATATATTGCGAACCGTCCTCGCGCCCACTACGAAATATGGGCCATGGAGGGGAACACCGGTGAGAATCCGGGGCTGTCGCGCAACGGTGTGACGGGGCCAGCCAGGCCACTGTCGAGCCCGAATACCTCCGAGGACCGGCCACCCCCGGTGGGTGCGCCGAGCCCGGAACCTTCGCGTCAAAGGTGCCCGGGGACAGGACGCCCTTGCTGCAGCCGGCCGCCCGCCAAGGCCGCAACGCGCTGCGCGTGTGCCCTGCCCTCACATCCCTCGCGTCGGTTCCTCCCGGTTCATCTGGACGAGCAGGAGGAATCCCATGTCCGCCAAGGCTGCCGAGGCCGCACCAACGGCCCAGAGCAACACCCAGCAAGTCATCCGCCGCAACGGCGCACTGACCGCCTTCAACCCTGACAAGATCCAGCTGGCCATGAAGAAGGCCTTCCTGGCCGTGGAAGGCGAACAGACCGCTGACGCCGCCCGCATCCAGCAGGTCACCGCCGACCTCACCGCGCAGGTGGTCCAGGCCCTGACCCGGCGCCCCACCGCCACCCCGATCCATATCGAGGATATCCAGGACCAGGTGGAGCTGGCACTGATGCGCGCCGGCGAACACAAGGTGGCCCGGGCCTACGTGCTGTACCGCGAGGAACACGCCCGCAAGCGTCGGGAGGAGCAGGCTGCCGCCCGGGACACGCCCACCCTGCACATGACCCGCGCCGACGGCGAAGAGGCGCCGCTGGATGAGTCCATGCTGCAGCGGTTACTTGCCCATGCCTGCGAAGGGCTCGCCGACACCGACCCGCAGCGGGTGGCGCGGGAGGCCTGGCGCAACCTCTACGACGGGGTCACCGAACAGGAGGTGCACAAGGCGCTGATCCTCAGTGCCCGCAGCCTGATTGAACGGGAGCCGGCCTACGGCTTCGTGGCCGCCAGGCTTTTGCAACACCAACTGAACGGCGAGGCGCTGCACTTTCTAGGCCGGCCCTACGCCGCCGAACCGGGGTGCGATCCGGGCTATGCGGATTACTTTACGGACTATATCCGGCGCGGGGTCGAGCTGGAACTGCTGGACGAGCAGCTACTGGACTTCGATCTGGCCCAGCTGGCCGCGGCCCTACGCCCGGAGCGCGACCTGCAGTTCAACTACCTGGGCCTGCAGACCCTGTATGACCGCTACCTGCAGCACTGGGACGGCACCCGCTTCGAGCTGCCCCAGGCCTTCTTCATGCGCGTGGCCATGGGCCTTGCCCTGCAGGAGCCGGAGCGCGAGGCGCGTGCCATCGAATTCTACCGGCTGCTCTCCAGCTTCGATTTCATGAGCTCCACGCCCACGCTGTTCAACAGCGGCACCCGGCGTCCGCAGCTCTCCAGCTGCTACCTGACTACCGTGCCCGACGACCTGGGCGGTATCTACGGCGCCATCCGCGACAACGCCCTGCTGTCCAAGTTTGCCGGCGGCCTGGGCAACGATTGGACCCGGGTGCGGGCCATGGGCGCCCACATCAAGGGCACCAACGGCCGCTCCCAGGGCGTGGTGCCCTTCCTCAAGGTGGCCAGCGACACCGCCGTGGCGGTGAACCAGGGGGGCAAGCGCAAGGGTGCAGTCTGCGCCTACCTGGAGACCTGGCACCTGGACGTGGAGGAGTTCCTGGAGCTGCGCAAGAACACCGGCGACGACCGCCGCCGCACCCACGACATGAACACCGCCCACTGGGTGCCGGACCTGTTCATGCAGCGGGCGGAGGCCGACGCCGACTGGACCCTCTTCTCGCCGGACGATGCCGCCCACCTGCACGAACTCTACGGCCCGGCGTTCAAGGCGGCCTTCGAGGAGTTGGAGGCCCGGGCCGCGCGTGGTGAGATCCGCAATTTCAAGGTGGTCTCCGCCAAACAGCTCTGGCGGCGCATGCTGGGTATGCTGTTCGAGACCGGCCACCCCTGGATCACCTTCAAGGACCCGTCGAACCTGCGCTCGCCGCAGCAGCACGCCGGCGTGGTGCACAGCTCCAACCTGTGCACGGAGATCACGCTGAACACCTCGGACGACGAGATCGCCGTCTGCAACCTGGGCTCGGTGAACCTGGCCGCCCATACCACCGCCGAGGGCATCGATCACGAGCGCCTGCGCAACACGGTCCGCACGGCCATGCGCATGCTGGATAACGTCATCGATATCAACTACTACAGCGTGCCCCAGGCCCGGCAGTCCAACCTGCGCCACCGACCGGTGGGGCTGGGGGTGATGGGCTTCCAGGATGCGCTTTACGCCCAGGACCTGCCGTACGCCAGCGACGAGGCGGTCGCCTTCGCCGACCGCAGCCAGGAGGCGATCAGCTACTACGCCATCGAGGCCTCCGCGGACCTGGCCCGCGAGCGCGGCACGTACGGCAGCTTCGAGGGCTCGTTGTGGCACCAGGGTGAGCTGCCCATCGACTCGATCCGGCGCGTGGCGGAGAGCCGGGACGGCGATTGCACCATGGACACGCAATCCACGCTGGACTGGGACGCCTTGCGGAAGAAAGTGCGCGGCGGCATGCGCAACTCCAACTGCCTGGCCATCGCCCCCACGGCCACCATCGCCAACATCGTCGGTGTCTCCCAGGGGATCGAGCCGGCGTTCAAGAACCTGTACGTCAAATCCAACCTCTCCGGCGAGTTCACGGTGGTAAATCCTGCCCTGGTCCGCGCGCTGAAGGCGCACGGGTTGTGGGATGCGGTGATGGTCAACGACCTGAAGTACTACGACGGCAGCGTGCAGCCCATTGGCCGTGTGCCGGATGAACTGAAGCAACGCTTTGCCCCCGCCTTCGAGCTGGACTCGGAGTGGCTGGTCCAGGCCGGCAGCCGGCGGCAGAAGTGGCTGGACCAGTCCCAGTCGCTGAACCTCTACATGGCGGAACCCTCGGGGCCGAAGCTGGACGCCCTCTACCGCCAGGCCTGGCGCTCGGGGCTGAAGACCACCTACTACCTGCGCAGCACCGGGGCCACCCAGGTGGAGAAGAGCACCATGGACCCGGCGCGGGCGAACCGGTTGAACGCGGTGAGCGCGGCGCCGGGGGGTGGACAGAGTTGCTCCGTGGATGATCCGGAGTGTGAAGCCTGCCAGTAATGCCTGGCCGCATGCACGGCTGCTGATTCAACAGCAAGAACCCAAGGAGAGCACCATGCAAAACCAGAACACCGCCGCCACCGGCCTGGAGGCCATTGAGGCGGGTGCCCACCGCGTCAGCGTGGATGAAAAGCGCATGATTAACTGCCGCGCCGACGTGAACCAGCTGCTGCCCCTGAAGTACGAATGGGCCTGGGACAAGTACCTGGCCGGCTGCAACAACCACTGGATGCCCACCGAAGTCCCCATGGGTGCCGACATCGCCCTCTGGCGCCGCCCTGACGGCCTCACCGCCGACGAACGGCTGATGATCAAGCGCAATCTGGGCTTCTTCGCCACCAGCGAGTCCCTGGTCGCCAATAACATCGTGCTGGCCATCTACCGCCACATCACCAACCCCGAGTGTCGCCAGTACCTGCTGCGCCAGGCCTTCGAGGAGGCCATCCACACCCACACCTTCCAGTACATCGTCGAGAGCCTCGACCTGGACGAAGGGGAGCTGTTCAACATGTACCGTGAGGTGCCCAGCATCACCGACAAAGCGGCCTGGGCGCTGAAATACACCCAGAACCTGGAGAGCGGCCAGTTCGACACCACCACCAGGGCGGGGGCGCAAAGCTTCCTGCGCGACCTGGTGGCCTTCTACGTGGTCTTCGAGGGCATGTGGTTCTACACCGGCTTTGCCCAGATCCTCTCCCTGGGCCGGCAGAACAAGATGACCGGCATTGCCGAGATGTACCAGTACATCCTGCGCGACGAGTCCATCCACCTGAACTTCGGCATCGACGTGATCAACCAGATCCGCCACGAGAACCCCGAACTCTGGGACAGCGCGTTCGAGCAGGAGGTGCTGACCATGCTGCGCGAGGCCACCGAGCTGGAAGTGGCCTATGCCCGCGACACCATGCCCCGCGGCATGCTCGGGCTGAATGCCGACATGTGCGAGGAGTACATGCACTTCATCACCAACCGCCGCTGCACCCAGTTGGGCCTGACCGAGCTCTACCCCGGGGCCACCAACCCCTTCCCCTGGATGAGCGAGGTGATGGACCTGCAGAAAGAGAAGAACTTCTTCGAGACCCGGGTCACCGACTACCGCACCGGGGGCGCCCTGCAGTGGGACTAGACTGACGCGGGGCGAATGCCGCTCAGTACCCGAAAGGCGGTCTCGCGGGCGGTGCGCAGAAAGTCCGCCATCCAGGGGAGGTGGTCATCCTCCTCCCGGGTGGCGGCGTACAACGTGCGCCAGACGCCCCCCTCACCCAGGCTCAGGGCGCAGACGTAGTCCTGCTCCAGGTACTCGGCCAGCGCCCAGTTGGGCATCCCGCAAACCCCGCGGCCACTGGCCACCAATGGCATCATCAGCACGGCCATGGCGGCGGTGCGCACCCGGTGGGGGCGCACGCCGGCCGGGTCCAGGAACTGGGTGAAGATGTCTTGCCGGGCGTGCTCCACCGGGTAGGTGATCAACGTCTCCTCGGCCAGCTCCGACGGGGCAATCCAGTCCCGGCCGGCCCAACGGTGGTTGCCGCCCACGGCCAGCAGCGACTGGTAGCGGAACAGCGGCTCATAGTGCACGCCGGTCAATGGCCTCGGGTCGGCGGTGACCACCAGGTCCAGCTGCTCGCTCCCCAGCGCCGGCAGGGCGTCAAACTGGTGGCCCTCCGGAATATCGATCTCCACTTCCGGCCACTGGCGGTGGTATTGATCCAGGGTGGGGAGCAGCCACTGAAAACAGCTGTGGCACTCAATGGACAGGTGCAGTCGCCCCGGCCGTTCCCCGCTCATGCGCATCAGATCCTGCTCGGTGGCCCGCAGTCGGGGCAGCACCTCATCGGCCAGGTCCAGCAGGCGTTGCCCGGCGGGAGTGAAGCGCAACGGGCGACTCTTGCGCCAGAACAGCGTCTGGCCTAGGCGGGCCTCCAGATCCTTGACCTGGTGCGACAGCGCGGACTGGGTCAGGTGCAGTCGGGCAGCCGCCGCGCTCAGCGAGCCGGTATCGCGCACCGTGGCCAAGGTGCGCAGGTGGCGCAGTTCCAGCGTGTTCATGAGAAATATTAATCATCCAATTGAAAAAAACGCGATTGATTCATGATACCTCAGCCCGGAAACTGCCGCGAATCATTCAATACCGACGGAGGTTTTCATGAGTACCACTCATGTACTGGGGTATCCGCGCATCGGGGCCCGCCGGGAGCTGAAACGCGCCACGGAGGCGTACTGGAAGGGCGAGATCGACCAGGCGGAACTGGAGCGCACCGGCCGCGAGCTCCGCGCCCGGCACTGGCAGGCACAACGCGACGCGGGCCTGGACTGGGTGACGGTGGGCGACTTCGCCTTCTACGACCATGTACTCAACGTCAGCGCCCTGCTCGGCGCCGTCCCCCCGCGCTTCGGCGATGCGGGCGAGACGGTGGACCTGGACACCACCTTCCGCATGGCCCGGGGCCGGGCACCCACCGGTGAGCCGGCGGCCGCCTGCGAGATGACCAAGTACTTCGACACCAACTACCACTACCTGGTCCCGGAACTGCACGCCGGTCAGCGCTTCCGGTTGGCCTCCCGGCGGCTGTTCGACGAGGTGGCCGAGGCCCGGGCCGCCGGGCACCCGGTCAAGGTCGTGCTGACCGGCCCGCTCACCTGGCTGTGGCTGGGCAAGGCCAAGTCCCCCGGGCTGGACCGCCTGGAGCTGCTGGACGGCGTGGTGGAGGTCTACGGCGAGATCCTCCAACAACTGGGCGAACAGGGCGTGGAGTGGGTACAGCTGGACGAACCGGCACTGGTACAGGACCTGCCCGCCAACTGGCAACAGGCCTACGAGCGGGCGTATCACCGGCTGCAGGCCGGCCCGGTCAAACTGCTGCTGGCTACCTACTTCGGGGGCCTGGGCGAGAACCTCTCCGCCGCCATGGGCCTGCCGGTGGACGGGGTCCACATCGACTGGGTGCGCGATCCCGACCAGCTCACCGCCGTGCTCGACCGGCTGCTGCCGCACAAGGTCCTGTCGCTGGGGGTCATCGACGGGCGCAACGTCTGGCGCAGTGACCTGGCCGTGTTGGCCCGGGCGTTGGACCCGGTGCGCGAGCGGCTGGGGGAGCGCCTCTGGCTGGCGCCGTCCTGCTCTCTGCTGCACGTGCCCGTGGACCTCGACCTGGAACCCGACCTGGAACCGCAGCTGAGGCGCTGGCTGGCCTTCGCCCGCCAGAAGCTCGACGAGCTCGTCGTCCTGGGCCGGCTGCTGGGTGACCGCGCCGGCCCCGCGGACGAACAGGCAGTGGCGGAGGCCAGCGCCGCGCTGGCCGACCGCCAGGCCTCGGCGCACATCCACAAGGCCGACGTAGCGGCACGCCTGCAGCGGGTGAGCCCGGCCGATCGCCAGCGCGGGCAACCCTACCCGGAACGCGCCCGCAAACAGCTCGAACGCCTGTCACTGCCGCTGTTCCCCACCACCACCATCGGCTCTTTTCCGCAGACGGCGGCGATTCGCGCGGCACGCCGCGACCTCAAGGCCGACCGGCTTACGGCCGAGGCCTACGAGGCACGCATGCGCGAGGAGATCGCCTTTGCCGTGGCGCGCCAGGAGGAAATCGGGCTGGACGTGCTGGTCCACGGCGAGCCCGAGCGCAACGACATGGTGGAGTACTTCGGGGAACAGCTCGACGGGTTTGCCTTCACCCGCGCGGGCTGGGTGCAGAGCTACGGCTCCCGCTGCGTCAAGCCGCCCATCATCTACGGGGATGTCAGCCGCCCGCGGCCGATGACGGTGCGCTGGAGCGAATACGCCCAATCGCTCACCGGGCGGCCCATGAAGGGCATGCTCACCGGGCCGGTCACCGTGCTGCAGTGGTCGTTCGTGCGCGATGATCAGCCCCGTTCCGAGACCTGCAGACAGATCGCCCTGGCGCTGCGCGACGAGGTGGCGGACCTGGAGGCGGCGGGCATCCCGGCCATCCAGATCGACGAGCCGGCCCTGCGCGAGGGCCTGCCGCTGCAGCAACGGCAATGGCCGGGCTACCTGGACTGGGCGGTGGACTGCTTCCGCCTAACCGCCTCGGTGGCGCATGCTGCGACCCAGATCCACACCCACATGTGTTACTCGGAGTTCAACGACATCATGGGCGCCATCGCCGCGCTGGATGCGGACGTGATCACCATCGAGACGTCCCGCTCCGACATGGCGCTGCTGGAGGTGTTCGAGGACTTCGAATACCCGAACGAGATCGGCCCCGGGGTGTACGACATCCACTCGCCGAACACCCCGTCGGTGGACTGGATGGTGCGGCTGATGGAGAAGGCCGCCGGTCGCATCCCGGTGGAGCGGCTTTGGGTCAACCCGGACTGCGGACTGAAGACCCGTGCCTGGGCGGAAGTGGAGCCGGCGCTGCAGAATATGGTGGCGGCCGCGGGGATACTGCGCGAACGCTACGGCCAAGCGCAGCCCCGGGTGGCGGTCCAGGGGAAACGCTGAGGAATACCCTGCCCCCGTCATTGCGAGCGTAGCGAAGCAGTCTTCATGTCTTGACCATCACCGGGTAATGGATTGCTTCGTCGCTTTGCTCCCGCACCACCCACCCGGCTGGTGTCTCCCCATTTTTTCCAGGGCGGGTCTGCAAGCTGCTGAAGGTGGGCGGTTATCCGCTGATGAGCGTGGTGGCACGGGCTCTGGGCAGCGGTCAGACTTTGCCCCTGCTCACGCGGCTGCTCTCCTCGGCGCGAGCGGACCATCGCAGTGAGAATACGGAATTGCTCTCGGTGATGGAGACGGTTAGCACCATTTGTCCGGAGCGCCCTTATGGGTGATTGACCGGGGCGGGGATCGGGGCCGGTTGTGGCGCCATTGGCTTGAGCAGGTGATCCAGGTGTACCTGGATCGGTGGGCGTGCGGGGAGGGGCTTCACCAAGCAGGGCTTTCAGCTCGAGGGCGTGCAGGCTCGGCGCAAAAAACGGGGGAACCACCCGATATTTCCCTTCTACTCGCTGCTTGCCCGGCTGGCAGCGGCTCTTCCAGTCCGCACGACGCGTTTACTACCGCTGATAGCGACGACCTCATAGGCCCAAGCCGCCCATTATCCCGACCTGTTTGCTGACAGCCCAACGCTGATGCCAATACGCTCGTAAATAATGGGGAAACGCCAGCCATGTTCTCACTTGACAGCCCTTCGAATCCCTCCCTATTCTGCCTCGAAGCTAACTGAGCGCTTTTATTGCCAACGGACTGGCCATGCAAACGGACAACGGACTGTACCTCGCCCTGTCGCGCCCCGGCGTGGCGGCGGCCGACCTGCCCCGGGTCGCCGGGTTCTTGCTGGATGAGCACCTCTCCCGGCCCTTC
>SR_TP_S13solDRAFT_1000450_pt1 | contig 17167 bp, 14 predicted proteins | sample SodReaTP_S13sol_FD_11159 | JGI IMG/M metagenome (IMG submission 11159)
CCTAACGCCTAACGCCTAACGCCTAACGCCTAACGCCTAACGCCTAACGCCTAACGCCTAACGCCTAACGCCTAACGCCTAACGCCTAACGCCTCACCGATGCCCGGGATTTTCGCCTGCACCCGCCATCCCTGCTAACCTTGCCCTTCCATATCAGCGTCCCCATATCCTCTTGATGAACCACGTCGCCACCGCTCCCGAAGGCATGCTCCCCGCCTCCATTGTCGAAATCCGGCAGGAGACCCCCCAGATCAAATCCCTGCTGCTGGAAGTGGGTGAGGGTTTTACCTACCGCCCTGGTCAGTGGATCGACCTGGTGACCCGGGTGGAGGGCGAGTGGGCCGTGGGGGGTTATTCACTGGTGTCTACCCCGTCCATGGGCGGGCGTATTCAGTTGGCGATCAAGGCGGCGGATCATCATGTGGTGACCCGCCATTTGCACGAGACGGCCCGGGAGGGGGATACGGTTTATGTGTCACCGGCCGGGCAGGGCAGTTTCTATTTCGAACCCGGTATGGCCGAGAAGGTGGTGCTGCTGGGCGCGGGTATCGGCGTCACGCCCCTGGTGGGCATCCTGCGCGGTATTCACGAGACCATGCCCCAGGTACAGACCACCCTGGTGTACAGCGTTACCGAGAGCAGCGAGATCCTGTTCCGGGACGAGATCGAGCGCATGGGTTTGGCGCCCAATATCCGCTGCGTCATCACCGTCACCCGGGACGCCGAGGACTGGCGCGGCCACACCGGGCGCATCAGCCACGACCTGCTGGAATCCATGAACCTGCCCGGGGATGCCCTGTATTACTACTGCGGCAGCCGGGACTTCATCGAGGACATGACCGAACTGCTGACCCACATGGGCATCGAGCGGGACCGGCTGGTGTTCGAGAAGTGGTGGTAGTTGAGGGCAGTGGCTAGTGGCTAGTTGCAAGGACTCCCTCTCCCGCAATGCGGGGGAGGGTTGGGGAGGGGGACTCTTGCTACTGCTCAAACCGCATTGACAGGTCGATGGCTGTCACATCCTTTGTGATGGAGCCCACGGAGATGTAATCCACGCCGGTCTCGGCGATGGCGCGCACGGTCTTAAGATTCACTCCTCCCGAGGCCTCCAGCTTTACCTTGCCCTTGACCCGGGCCACCGCCTCGCACATCTGCGCGGGCGGGAAATCATCCAGCATGATCACGTCCACGCCGGCGGCCAGGGCCTGGTCCACTTCCTCGAGCGTCTCCGTTTCCACTTCCACCATCAGGCCCGGTGCCTGCTGTCGCGCAGCCTGCACGGCGGCGGCGATGGAACCGGCGGCCATGATGTGGTTTTCCTTGATGAGCACGGCGTCGTAGAGGCCCATGCGGTGGTTGAGGCCGCCGCCACAGGTCACGGCATATTTCTGCGCGACCCGCAGGCCTGGAATCGTCTTGCGGGTGTCCAGGATGCGCGCGCCGGTGCCGGCGATGGCATCCACGTAGGTGCGGGTGGCGGTGGCAGTGGCGCTGAGCAGTTGCAGGTAGTTCAGGGCGGTGCGTTCGCCGGTGAGCAGGGCGCGGGCGGGGCCGCGCAGGGCGCACAGCGGTGTGTCGGGCTCCACCCGTTGCCCGTCGCTCACATGCCAGCCCACGGTGACCCGGGCGTCCAGTTGCCGGAAGGCCTCATCGAACCAGTCGGTGCCGCAGATCACCGCCGGCACACGGCACAACACCTGGGCATGGGCGATGGTGTCCTCGGGCATCAGCCCGGCGGTCACGTCACCGCCGCCCATGTCCTCGATCAGGGCCAGCTTCACCGATTCGCGGATGAGCTCCTCGGGAGGAGTCGGGAGTTGTCTGTCGTCGTGGTCGGGCATCGAGGCATCCGGTTCCAGGGGGCTGATTGTAACGTGTGGGTGGGCGAAAGCGGTTCTCTCGCCAAGACGCGAAGGCGCCAGGAAAATCATTTTTTATTGAGCCGTCCTTCGCGGCTTTGCGTCTTGGCGAGAGAACAGGCCTTTACTGCCAAATGCAAAACCACATGTTCTCGCAGAGACGCAGAGACGCAGAGACGCGGAGCACACCCTTTTAAGGCATTTTCCCTGCGCCTCCGCGCCTCTGCGAGAGAAATGCTTTTGCTCAGATCTTGTCCTGATGCTCCCTGAAATACGTGTTCTTGAGTTTCACCGCCACGCCGGCCAGCAGGATCAGGGCGATCAGGTTGGGGGCGGCCATGAGGATGTTGGTGATGTCCGAGAGGTTCCACACCAGTTCCAGGGACAGGGTGGCGCCCACCACGATCAGCAGCACGAATACGATGCGATAGGGCAGCACGGCCCGTTCGCCGAACAGGAAGTAGGCGGCCCGGTCGCCGTAGTAGGACCAGGCAATCATGGTAGAGAAGGCGAACAGCATGAGTCCGCCACCCACCACCATGGCGCCGCCATTGCCCAGGTTGATGGAAAAGGCGTAGGCGGTGAGGGAGGCGCCGCGCATTTCCTCGTGGGCATCCAGGTAGGCGCCGGTCACCACGATGGCCAGGCCCGTGAGGGTGCAGATGATCAGGGTGTCGATGAAGGGCTCCAGCATGGCCACCAGGCCTTCCCGTACCGGCTCCTTGGTGCGGGCGGCGGCATGGGCGATGGCGGAACTGCCCAGGCCCGCCTCGTTGGAGAACAGGCCACGGGCCACACCATAACGAATGGCCTCGCCGATGGCCGCACCGCCTACGGCCCAGGGATTCAGGGCGTGGTTGAGGATCACACCGAAGGCGGCGGGGATCTCTGAGAGGTTGCTCAGCAGGACGATGAGTGCGGCACAGATGTAGAGCACGGCCATGAAGGGCACGATGGTGCTGGCCACCCTGGCGATGCGGGTGATGCCGCCGAGGATCACCAGACCCACCAGCAGGGCCATGCCGATACCCAGGAACAGGGCCACGGTCTGGCGGCCCTCGGGGTTGTCGTGCAGCTCCGGGAACAGGAATACCAGCCCGTCCACCACCGAGTTGGCCTGCACCATGTTGCCGATGCCGAAGGAGGCGATCAGCGCGAAGAAAGCGAACAGCCAGGCCATGCGCTTCATCTTCAGGCCGTGCAGCAGGGTGTACATGGGACCGCCGCTCACGGTGCCATCGGGGGCGATCTCGCGGAATTTAAGGGCCAGGGTGGATTCCGTGAACTTGGTGGCCATGCCCACGAAGGCGGTGACCCACATCCAGAACAGGGCCCCGGGGCCGCCGAAGGCGATGGCGGTGGCCACGCCGGCGATGTTGCCGGTGCCCACGGTGCCGGAGAGCGCCGTGGACAGGGCCTGGAAGTGGGAGACCTGACCCGGCTCGCCCGGGTGGGTGTATTTGCCCTGCACCAGGGCCACACCGTGACGGAAACCGCGCAGCTGCACGAAGCCCAGGCGCAGGGTGAGGTAGAGGCCCGTGCCCACCAGCAGCAACAGGGTGACGGGATTGCCCCAGAGAAACCCTGCCAGCCAGCCGCTGGCTTCGGTCAGCCATTCCATGATCTTCGCCCCCAGATGCCCATGATTATTGTCAATGAACAGATACTAGATTCGTGACAAAAGGTACAGTCCTTTGAAGTCCTTCGTGCGCCTCGGTGCGTGCGGGTGCCCGTCTCGAATCGGCACCGCGCTATGCTATGGTTGTGCCAGTGAGCACAGCATGGGGAGAGGCGCCATGACTAAGGCAATGCTGCTGGTTGCCGTGGTGGCGGATGCACTGGAGGAGCAGGCCGAGGCCATCATCCGCGAGGAGGGTGGCCAGGGCATCACTATCCTGCCCGGACGCGGCCTCGGGTTTCCCGAGCACAAGACCTTTTTCGGGCTCACCTACCGGGGGCTCGAGAAGATCCTGCTGTGCACCCTGGACGCACAGACCGCCGAGCGCGCGGCCGGGCGTCTGAACCAGGAGCTTAATCTGCTGCGTCCCTTCCAGGGTCTTGCCTTCTCCCTGAAGCTGGGGGTCGCGGGGGGCATGGATGCGGACGAGATCCGGCGCTTCCTCGAGGCTGGGCAGTCGGGCCTGCCCAAGGATGCCGGCCCTGCACAATGAATAACGCCGACCAGACACCACAACCATAAGCAGCCCGCCTTGAACCAGCTCAGAGAATTCTTCGGGATACTCAAGCATTCCTTCCGGAATCTGCTGCCCATCATCGTGGTGGTGGCCTTTTTCCAGTTCGCCATCATGCGCCAGGTGCCCGATGAGGTGCTGTCCATGGCCTTCGGCCTGCTGGTGGTGGTCCTGGGCGTGGCCCTGTTCCTGCAGGGCCTGGAGATGGGCATCTTCCCCATCGGCAAGAACCTCTCCAACGACTTCGCCAAGAAGGGCTCCCTGTCCCTGCTGATGATCTTCGGCTTCTGCCTGGGTTTTGCGGCGGTGGTGGCGGAGCCGGCGCTGATTGCCGTGGCCAGCCAGGCGGAGATGATCAGCGAGGGCCGGGTGAACGGGCTGACCCTGCGCCTGCTGGTGGCGGTGTCCGTGGGACTCGTGGTGGCGCTGGGCGTGGTGCGTATCATCCTGGGCCACAGCCTGCACTGGTACATGATCATCGGCTATCTGCTGGTGGTGACCGTGACCTTCTTCGCCCCGGAGGAGATCGTAGGTCTGGCCTATGACTCCGGTGGTGTAACCACCAATATCGTCACCGTGCCCCTGATCGCGGCGCTGGGCATCGGCCTGGCCGTGTCCCTGCGCGGGCGCAACGCCCTTACCCACGGCTTCGGGCTGGTGGGGCTTGCGGTGATGGTGCCCATGATCTCGGTGCAGGTGTACGGCATCCTGGTCTACAGCTTCGGGGAGACGGGAGCCGTGGAGGCCAGCTCCTCGATGCTGGATCCCACCATCGAGGAGGCCGTCTCGTCCACCGCCGGCAGTCTCCTGCTGGGCATGCTCACGGACCTGCTGGTGATGTTCCGTGATGTGCTGCCCATCATCGCCGTGGTGCTGTTCTTCCAGTACCTGGTGATCCGCAAGGCTATCGCCCATATTCACAAGGTCATGGCCGGCTTCGTGCTGGTGATCGTGGGTCTTTACGCCTTCGTGGTGGGGCTGAAGCTGGGGCTGTTTCCCATCGGCCAGAGCATGGCCGAACAGCTCATCGGCCTGGACAAGATCTTCTTCATTTACCTGTTCGCCTTCACCATCGGCTTTGCCACCACCATGGCCGAACCTGCCCTGATCGCCATCGGCCAGAAGGCCGAGGAGGCAGGCAGGGGCAAGCTCGATGGCAACCTGATCCGCATCCTGGTGGCCGTGGGTGTGGCCATCGGCATCACCATCGGCGTGCATCGCATCATCAGCGGCGATTCCATTCATTACTACATCATGGGTGGCTACACCCTGGTGATCCTGCTCACCTGGCTGGCGCCCAAATACATCGTCGCGCTGGCCTATGACCTGGGTGGTGTGACCACCTCCGAGGTTACCGTGCCCCTGGTCACGGCCCTGGGTATCGGCCTGGCCACCCACATTGAGGGGCGCAACGTACTCATCGACGGCTTCGGCCTGATTGCCTTTGCCTCGATCTTTCCGATCGTTACAGTGATGCTCTATGCTATTTTCGTTGAACTCGTCGCCAGGACGAGGGGGGTAGAAACATGAAATTCGCGGTACTGGTGGCCATCCTGGCCGAAGAACTGGAAGAGAAGGCCATCGACTCGGCAAAGCAGGCCGGCGCCGGTGGCGTCACCATTCTGGACGGGCGCGGTATCGGTACCCAGGAGAAGAAGACCTTCTTCGGGCTGACCTACGAGGGTAGCCAGTCGGTGCTGATCTTTGTGCTGGAGAAGAAGCTCTCGGTGACGGTGCTCAAGAAGCTCACCAAGGATCTGGATCTCAGCGCCCACAGCAAGGGCGTGGTGTTCACCATCCCCTTGGAACACATCGCCGGCATCGACGTGGGCCAGATCGAGCGCTTCGAGGAGCGCATCAAGGACGAGATCTAGAACATTAAATTGACAGGATTTACATGATTGACTGGATTAGATAACGATATCGGCTCCAGAAACAATCCTGTTAGTCCTGTGAATCCTGTCGATTCTTTCATTTGTGACAAGACCTGATAGCGCCCCAGGAAAAGGTGAAACCCATGCTCGTCAAGGACATCATGCAGCCCAAGGTGGTCACGGTCTCCCCGTTCGCCACCATCCGTGAAGCCATGCAGCAGATGAAGCGCCATGGCGTGAAATCCCTGGTGGTGGAGAAAAAGGATATCCACGATGCCTACGGCATCATCACCTACACCACCATCCTGCGTACCATCGTCGCCGAGGAAGGTGACATCGATCTGATCAATGTCTACGACGTCTGCTCCAAGCCGGTGATCTCCGTGTTCAGCGAGATGGACGTCAAGCACGTGGCCCGTCTCATGGTGAACCAGGGCTTTCGCCGCCTGGTGGTCTTGCGCGACAACGAGCTGGAAGGCATTGTCACCATGAATGACATCGTCACCGCGATCCTGAAGATGGCGGACGAATGATCTACCGTCTCCTGACGGCCCAGTGGCGGGCTGTCGGGGTCAGACAAGGCAGAGCCCGCAGCACGCGTCTGTGATGTAGTTTCCCGCGCCACCGGGGGCACGCCCCGCAATGGAACCTCATGCCGTGACACGCAATGGATCGTCTTCATCCCGGCAACTGGCGGGCCGCGCCGCCCTGCGGATCGTCGTCATCTATCTGGTCCTCGGAATCCTGTGGATCGCCCTGTCCGACCGTCTGCTGGCCATGCTGGTGGATGATGCCGCTCTCCTGTCCTGGTTGCAGACCTTCAAGGGCTGGGCCTACGTGCTGGTCACCGCCCTGCTGCTCTACGCCCTCATCGCATGGCAGATGCATGTGCTGGCCATGGCCAATGTGGAACTGGAAAAGCGCGGCCTTCATATCGTGCGGCTCAACCGGGTCCACGCCATGCTCAGCGCCATCAACGGTGCCATCCTGCGTATCCGGCACAAGGACGCCTTGCTGCAGGAGGCCTGCCGCGTGGCCGTGGATACCGGTGGTTTTGACCTGGCCTGGGTGGGGCTGGTGGATGCCGACGGCCGCTTCCTGCGCCCGGTGGCCACTGCCGGGGATGCCCTGGAGTGTCTCGACGGCCTGGCCATAATCATTGATCCCGAAGAGCCCGATGCCCATGTCATGGCGGCGGAACTGAGCGCTGGGAGGGCCTTCGTGGTCAACGAGCTGGCCGCGGTGCCCCCCATGGATGAATGCCACAGCCGGGCCGTTGCCCACGGCTTCCGTGCCATGGCCGTAGTGCCCTTTTTCAATGATGAGCGACTGGTGGGGGTGCTCGGTTTTCTCGCCCGGGAGGCGCCCCTGCAGGATGGGGCCCTGTTCGATGAAGCTGAGCTGCAATTGCTCACCGAGGTGGCGGCGGACACCGGCCTGGGCCTGATGATCATCGACCAGGCCCAGGCCCTGGAACGCTCCACCCGCTACGACGCCCTCACGGGCTTGCCTAACCGGGGGCTCCTGGAGGAACGCATCAACCAGGCCTTGCTGCGCGCACGCCATCATCGCCGCTATGTGGGGGTGGTGACCCTGGAGGTGCTGGGCCTGCGGGCCGTGACCGATTCCCTGGGTCGCCAGCAGGGGGATCGCCTGCAGCAGGTGGTGGCCAAACGCCTGCTCAGCCGACTGCGCGATGGCGATACCGCCGCTCATCTGGGCAACGGCGAGTTCGCGCTGTTGCTGTGTGACCTGCGCATGGGCATGGACGTCTCGGACGTGACCGACAAGGTGTTGGAGGCCTTTGAGCTGGACATGGGCAACGACACCCCGCCCCTGCACGTGAAGCTCTCTGCCGGGGCCGCGGTGTTCCCCGGTGATGCAGAGTCGGGGCCTGATTTGTTGCAGTGTGCCGGTGTGGCCCTGCACCAGGGCGGTGCCCAGTCCCATGCCGGGCGTTGCGTGTTCTATGCCCCGGAGATGGATGAGCGGGTGCGGGAATACCAGGCCCTGGACAACGAGTTGCAGGGGGCGATGCAGCGGGGCGAGATGCACCTGCATTACCAGCCCATCGTGAATACCTTGCACGGCGAGGTGCTCGGAGTCGAGGCCCTGTTGCGCTGGGACAATCGGCGTTTCGGCAGTGTCTCGCCGGGTCGTTTCATCCCCATGGCGGAGCATTCCGGGCTGATCATTCCCCTGGGCGAATGGGTGCTGGATCAGGCCTGCACCCAGATTGCCCGCTGGCGCGAACAGGGCTGGCGGGCACTGCACATGAGCGTCAATCTCTCGGCACGCCAGCTGCTGACCCCGGGCTTTGATGGCCGGGTGGCGGAGATCCTGACCCGCCACGGCCTGGACAAGGACGACATGCCCCTGGTTCTTGAGGTGACCGAGACCGCGGTGATCGAGGATATGGAACAGGTCTCCGAGGCCCTGTTCCGGCTCAAGCGCCTGGGCATCGCCGTGCACCTGGATGATTTCGGCACCGGCTACGCCTCCCTGAGTTACCTGCATCGTCTGCCCGTGGACGCGCTCAAGATCGACCAGAGCTTCGTGCGCGGACTGGGTGGCGACCCGGTGGCAGAAAACCTGATTCGCACCCTGGTGGTACTGGCCGAGCGCCTGGACCTGAACCTGGTGGCTGAAGGGGTGGAGACCGAGGAACAGCGGGACTTGCTCAGGCGCCTGGGCTGCGACGTGGCCCAGGGTTATCTGTTCTCCCGCGCGCAGCCACCTGAAGTGGTGGAGCGGCTGTTTCCTGTGCCCGCCGTGAAGCACTGAGGTGATTTTTTCTCCCCTGGTGATCGTCGGGGCCGGGGCGCGCAGCGCGCAAAGCCATTCCTGAATCCCTCGCGCTCCATTATGACGGAGACCCCACGTCCAGCACTCTGAGCGGCGATAACTCACTGCAGAACTGTGCTCCGCTCGACGAGCATTTCTCATTGGGCTGGACTGATTGATGGCCCGGGCATCCGACGAACGGTTGGGTCCCCGGGAAGGGCAGTGTCCGCCGTCATCATAAAAACCGCATATAATCTGTGAATAACTTCGAGTTTCTTGGAGCGGCTCGTGTCACGGATGAAGGCGTTCACATGGCCTGGTCATGGCCCCTGGCTCTGCAGAGGGGCGATGCTGGTGCTGTGCCTGATCGGTGTGCAGCAGGCCAGCGTGGCCCATGGGCAGTCCCGTTCAGATGATGCCAGTCCCATTCACTTCGGGGTCTTTCCCTATGTGAGTCCACAGGTCCTGATCAACCGTCAGGCGCCTTTGCGAGACTGGCTCTCCGAGGAGTTGCAGCAGGCAGTGAGCCTGGTGTCGGCCACGGATTATGCAACCTTCGTCCTGCGTACCTGCAATGGGGACTACGATATCGTGTTGACCGCCCCCCACCTGGGGCGTCTGGCCCAGCGGGATTGCGGGCAGCGCGTGTTGGCCACCACGGCCCACCCGCTGGGCGCGGCCTTTGTGTCGCGACGGGACTCCGGGCTTGGTGACGTGCAGTCCTTGCGTGGCCAGACACTGCACATCCCTTCGCCTCTGTCCATGATTCATCAGGTGACCCTGGGTATGTTGCGCGATGCGGGTATCGACCCTGAGCGTGATGTGACCCTGCGGGTGGTTGATTCCCACAACAGCGCCCTGCTCGCAGTGCTTCACGATGGTGGGGTGGGCGTGGTGGGTGTCACTACCTGGGACGATCCCAGGCTGCAACACCGGGATCAGTACCTGGAGATTGCCCGCACACCACAGTTCCCTGGCTTTGCATTGCTGGGCAATCCGGCCAAACTGGACAGCAGCAGGCTCGATGCCCTTGCCCGGACGGTGCTCACCATGCACACCCATCCGTTGGGTGAGCGCTATTTCGGGGTGCGTAGTCAGAATCGATTCGTAGTCCCCGAGCCGGGCGTGCTGGAGGGGCTGGATCCCTACGTGAACCAGGTTGTCCGGATCCTTGAAGGCTCATGATATGAAGGTGTTCACTCCTCATTCCTGGTGGGTCCGGCTGGCCTGGGCAGGGCTTTCGTCCTGCGGATCCGGGGGCCATGAATGAGTCCCTGGCAATGGTTTGAATCCTCCCTTCAGCGCAAGTTGTTGGTCACACTGGTCCTGGTGTTGATGTTTACCGTTGGGTTGGCGGTATTTGTCGGTTTGCGCCAGGTGGATCGTTTTGCCGAGGACCAGTTGCGCGCCCAGCAGCAGGACATCCCCTTGTGGGTCAATGCCTCGTTCAGTGCCCGGATATTCGAGCAGGACTATGGCGCCTTGACCGATCTGGCCGATCGACTCGTCCGCCAGCCCGCTGGCCTGGTGCTCTATGTCCAGGTGGAAGACACCACGGGTCGCGTCTTTGCTAGTGCAGGTGCCTTACCGGATTTTGCTCGATTGGCGGAGCCTGCTGGCAATCACACCCAGCCGTCTGTTTATCACAAGGTGGTGCCCCTCTCCCTGTCCGAACAGCCCGTGGGCCTGGTGCGCTTGGGCCTTTCCATGGATGCCATTCAACTGGCCCGTCAGCGGTTGCTGCGGGACGGTCTGCTGGTGGTGTTCGTGGTCGTCCCCCTGGGCCTGGTGTTGCTGGGGGTGGTGGGGCATCGGCTGGTCCGGCGCATCTCTTCCCTGGCCCAGGGGGCCCGTGCGGTCCATGACGGTGATTACGAGGCGCCCATGCCGAAGGCGGGCCGTGATGAGCTTGGCCAGCTGGCCGAGACCTTCCGGGCCATGGTGGGCTCGGTGCGCCAGCGGGAGTCTGCGCTGACCGAGGCCCATCGCCAGGAATCCCGGCTTACCGAGCTGGCGCGCCAGGAGCAGGGGCGGCTGCGTTCCCTGTTGTCCGCCATGAACATTGGTGTGCTGTTCGAGACCCATGACCACCGGGTGGATTACTACAACCCGGCCTTCCTGGGTATCTGGGGCATCCCCAGGGACGCCAATCTGGTGGGCATGCCCACCCGGGACGTGCTGGAGCTGGCGGCCCATTTTGAATCCCGTCCCGAGCACAGTTCGCGTCACATCCTGCACGTGATGGACGCCCACGAGACCAGCGAGCGTTTCGAGGCCGAACTCAATGACGGGCGCCTGATCACCCAGGTGTCCTACCCGGTGCTGGACAGCGACGGGCGCAGTCTCGGCAGGCTCTGGATCTACGAGGACGTGACTCAGGAGCGCCAGACCGCCGAGCAGCTGCTGTACATGGCCGAGCACGATGCCCTCACGGGCCTGTGCAACCGGCACAACTTCGAGGAGCGCCTGGAGAAGGCCATCAGCGTTGCCCAGCGTCACCAGAGCCGCTTCGCCTTGCTGTACTTCGACCTGGACGAGTTCAAGGCCATCAATGACAGCTTTGGTCACCGGGCGGGGGATTCCGTCCTGGTGCGGGTGGCCAGTGAGCTGGGCCCCATCGTGCGCGGTGGCGACATGCTGGCCCGGGTGGGTGGCGACGAGTTCGCCCTGCTCACCCAGGTGGACTCCCTGGACGATGCCCGCCAGCTGGCCGCACGCCTGTGCAGCACCATCGCCAAGATCCCGTTCCGCTTTCGCAGCACCGGGGTGCGCAGCACCACCAGTATCGGCATCGCCATCTACCCCGAGCACGGCACCACCGCAGAAGACCTGGTGGCCCGGGCGGACATCGCCATGTACCAGGCCAAGGACCAGGGCAAAAACACCTGGTCCGTGTACGATCCGGAGCGTGATCATTCCGAGGCGGTCACCGAGCGTCTGAGCTGGGGTAGCCGCATTCGCATGGCCCTGGAGCAGAACCTGCTCATCCTGCATTTCCAGGGGGTCTATCACGCGGACAGCGGCGAACTGGCCCACATGGAGGCCCTGGCGCGTATCCGCGATCCACGGGACCCGGATCGCATCCTGATGCCCGGGCAGTTCGTGCCCATCGCCGAGAAGACGGGTCTGATCCTGTCCATCGACAGGCGGGTGCTGGAACTGGGCGTGAAGCTGCTGGCAGACAATCCGAGGATGCCGCCCCTGGCGGTGAACATCTCAGGGCGCTCCTTCGATGATCCGGCCCTGGCCGATACCATTCGGGACCTGATTCAGCATCACAAGGTGGAGCCCTCGCGGCTCATCATCGAGCTGACCGAGACCGCGGCGGTGTCTGAGATCCAGGAGGCCCAGCGCTTTATCGAGGCCATGCATCGCCTGGGCTGCCAGGTGTGCCTGGACGATTTCGGTGCCGGGTTCTCCTCCTTTGCCTACCTCAAGTACATCGACGTGGACATGCTCAAGATCGACGGTGTGTTCGTGCGCGATCTGGCCCGCAACCGGGAAAACCAGGTGTTTGTGCGCGCCATGGTGGATGTGGCCAAGGGCCTGGGCAAGCGCACCGTGGCGGAATTCGTGGAAGACGCCGAGAGCCTCGAGATGCTCATCGGCCTGGGTGTGGACATGGCCCAGGGTTATCACCTGCACCGACCGGGTCCGGAAGTGCTGCGCAAGTCTGCCTGACCCGATGTCACTTCCCGGGCCTCGTTGTGGGGGCCACGCGCTTGTACCCCGGGCGGGCAAGCGAGTATCTTGATCACCATGAACCTACATGAATTTCAGGCAAAGGCCCTGTTCCGTGAGCACGGTGTCCCGGTGCCCTCCGGTGTGCCCGTGAGCGACGTGGCGGCCCTGGACGGGGCCGTCGAATCCCTGGGCGGTGAGGCCTGGGTGGCCAAGGCCCAGGTCCATGCGGGCGGCCGGGGCAAGGCCGGTGGCGTCAGGCTGGTCAAGGGTCGGGATGAACTGGCCGCGGCGGTCAAGGATCTGCTGGGCAGCCAGCTGGTTACCCATCAGACCGGTCCTGCGGGTCTGCCGGTGCGCACCGTGCTGGTGGAATCTCTCACGGATATCGATCGCGAGCTGTATGTCAGCCTCCTGGTCGATCGTGCCCGGCGCCGGGTGGCCATCATGGCCTCCGCCGCTGGCGGCATGGACATCGAGACCGTGGCCGCCGAGACCCCCGAGAAGATCATCACCCTGCACGTGGACCCCGCAGCAGGTTTCATGCCCTATCAGGGCCGCCGCGTGGCCTTCGCCCTGGGGCTTCAAGGACCCCAGGTCTCCGCCCTGGTGAAGCTGCTTGCACGTCTCTACACCCTGTTCGTGGAGAGCGATGCAAGCCTGGTGGAGATCAATCCCCTGGTGGTGACCCAGGCCGGTGAGCTCATCGCCCTGGACGGTAAGATCAACCTGGACGACAACGGTCTGTACCGGCATCCGGCGCTGGCTGAACTGCGCGACGCCTCCCAGGAGGACGAGCGCGAGGCCCGGGCCCGTGAGCACGAACTCAATTATGTGCGCCTGGACGGCAATATTGGTTGCATGGTGAACGGCGCAGGCCTGGCCATGGCCACCATGGATCTCATCAAGCTGCACGGCGGTGAGCCGGCCAACTTCCTGGACGTGGGCGGCGGCACCACTGCGGCCCGGGTGGCCGAGGCCTTCAAGCTGATCCTCTCTGATGATTCCGTGCAGGCGGTGTTCGTGAACATCTTCGGCGGCATCGTGCGCTGCGACCTGATCGCCGAGGGCATCATCAATGCGGTCAAGGAAGTGCACGTGACCGTGCCCGTGGTGGTGCGCCTGGAAGGCACCAACGTGGACCAGGGCAAGCAGATGCTGGCCGACAGCGGCCTGAACATCATCACCGCCGAGTCCCTCACCGATGGTGCCAAGCGGGTGGTGGCTTCGGTGGGTTGAGTTTTTTTAACCACGAAGCACACGAAGAGCACGAAGTACTGCTTTTCATTTCAATGAATTTTCTTCGTGCTCTTCGTGTGCTTCGTGGTTCAAACGCATTCGACTGTGGAATTCCCATGAGCATCCTGATCGACAAAGACACCAAGGTGATCTGCCAGGGCTTTACTGGCAAGCAGGGCACCTTCCATTCCGAACAGGCCATTGCCTACGGCACGCGCATGGTCGGTGGCGTGACGCCGGGCAAGGGTGGGCAGAAACACCTGGACCTGCCGGTGTTCGACACAGTGCACGACGCGGTGCGCGATACCGGCGCCGAGGCCACCATGATCTACGTCCCGGCCCCCTTTGCGGCTGATGCGATCCTGGAGGCCATGGACGCGGGCATCCAGGTGATCGTGTGCATCACCGAGGGCATCCCGGTGCTGGACATGTTGCGGGTCAAGGCGGCCCTGGCAGACAGCGAGGCCCGGCTCATTGGTCCCAACTGCCCCGGGGTCATCACCCCCGGTGGCTGCAAGATCGGCATCATGCCTGGCCATATCCATCAGCCCGGCCGGGTGGGTATCGTGTCCCGTTCCGGCACCCTCACCTACGAGGCGGTCAAGCAGACCACCGACACCGGCCTGGGCCAGAGCACCTGCGTGGGTATCGGCGGTGATCCCATCCAGGGCATGAACTTCGTGGACTGTCTGGCGCTGTTCAAGGACGACCCCCAGACCGAGGGCATCATCCTGGTGGGCGAGATCGGCGGCACCGCCGAGGAAGAGGCCGCCGCCTACATCAAGGCCCATGTGGACAAGCCCGTGGTGGCCTACATCGCCGGCGTCACCGCCCCCCCGGGCCGGCGCATGGGCCATGCCGGCGCCATCATCTCCGGCGGCCAGGGCACGGCAGACCAGAAATTCGCCGCCCTGGAAGCCGCCGGCGTCTCCGTAGTCCGCTCCCCCGCGGACATGGGCGATGCCATGAAGCGCCTGTTGTAAGGCGCGAGGCGTGAGGCGAAAGGCGTTCTCCTGTTGGTCTGCCCTTGCCCCTCACACCTCCCCCCTGACCCCTCACGTTCCAAAGACCCATGACTGATACCCTGAAGATTGCCCTGGCCCAGGTGGACCTGCTGGTGGGTGACGTGGAAGGCAATGCCGAACGCATGCGCGACTGGGCGCTCAAGGCCCGGGACGAGCTGGGCGCGGATCTGGTGCTGTTTCCCGAACTGGCCATCACCGGCTATCCGCCGGAAGACCTGCTCATGCGCGCCAGCCTCATGGATCGCACCGAACGGGCGCTGCGCGGCCTGGCCCATGAGGTGCGCGGTATCGATGTGGTGGTGGGCGCTCCCATGCGCGACGAGCGCGGCCTGCACAACAGTGCCCTGTTGCTGCGCGACGGCGGCATCGCCATGCGCTATGACAAGCAGATCCTGCCCAACTACAGCGTGTTCGACGAGAAGCGCTATTTCGTGCCGGGCCATGAGGCCTGTGTCATCGAGGTGCGCGGCGTGCCCCTGGGGCTCACCGTATGCGAGGACATCTGGCAGCCGGAGCCTGCGGCCCGTGCCCGGGATGCGGGTGCGCGACTCATTCTCAATATCAATGCATCTCCCTATCACCGGGGCAAACGCGCGGAGCGCCTGCAGACCCTGCAGGCGCGGGTGCAGGAGACCGGTCTGGCGGTGGTGTATCTAAACCTGGTGGGTGGCCAGGACGAACTGGTGTTTGACGGCCAGTCCATGGTGGTGGACGGCGACGGGCAGGTGACCCAGTCCCTGCCAGCCTGGCAGGAGTCTCTGTCTCTGGTGAGCGTGTCCTGTCCGGATGGTGGGGCCTGCGTGCCCCGGGCAGGTGCCCAGGCGTCGGTGCAGGGAGATGAGGCCGAGCTTTATCAGGCCCTGGTCATGGGGGTGCGGGATTATGTGTCCAAGAACGGTTTCAAGGGGGCGGTGCTGGGGCTCTCCGGGGGCATCGATTCGGCGCTGACCCTGTGCATCGCCGTGGACGCCCTGGGGCCGGCGGCGGTGGAGGCAGTGATGATGCCCTATCGCTATACCGCTTCCATGAGTGTGCAGGACGCCCGCGCCCAGGCTGAAACCCTGGGTGTACGTTATCGTGAGATCCCCATCGAGCCCATGGTGGAGGCCTTCATGGCGGGCCTGGCCCCGGAGTTCGAGGGTCTGCCCCGGGACACCACCGAGGAGAACATCCAGGCCCGCTGCCGGGGCGTCATCCTCATGGCCATCTCCAACAAGACCGGCCGCATGGTGCTCACCACCGGCAACAAGAGCGAGATGGCGGTGGGCTACGCGACGCTCTATGGCGACATGGCTGGGGGCTTCGCCCCGCTGAAGGATGTCTCCAAGCTCTGGGTGTTTCGCCTGGCCGAGTATCGCAACAGCCTGGGGCCCGCCATCCCGCGCCGGGTGATCGACCGCCCGCCCTCCGCCGAACTGGCTCCGGATCAGCAGGATTCCGATAGCCTGCCGCCCTACGAGGTGCTGGATCCGATCCTGGAGCGTTTCGTGGAGCACGATGAGTCCGTGGAACAGATCGTGCGCGCCGGATTCGATGCGGCCACGGTGCACCGGGTGGCCGGTATGGTCCTGCGCAACGAGTACAAGCGCCGTCAGGCGCCGCCTGGTGTACGGGTCACCCGCCGCGGTTTCGGCAAGGACCGGCGCTTTCCCATTACATCCGGGTACGGAAGATTGCTAAGCTAGTCGAAGTGAAAGACTTTTTAGCCACAGAGGTCTCAGAGGACACAGAGGTTTAAAGACAAAAGGCCCTGGACCCGACTTTTCAATCCAGGTCTGATCCACTGGCATTCGGTTTTTCTTTTATCTCTGTGAACTCTGTGGCAAATCGCCTTTAAGATTCCAATATACCCGCCAGGCGGGTTACGGCACCTGATTACCGGGAGACACCACATGAAAAAGATTGAAGCCATCATCAAGCCCTTCAAGCTCGAGGACGTGCGCGAGGCGCTGATGGAGATCGGCGTCACCGGCCTGACCGCCACCGAGGTCAAGGGCTTTGGCCGCCAGAAGGGCCACACGGAACTCTACCGGGGCGCCGAATACGTGGTGGATTTCATCCCCAAGGCCAAGCTCGAGGTGGTGGTGGATGACGACCGGGTGGATGTGTGCGTGGATGCCATCATCAAGGCCGCCCGCACCGGCAAGATCGGCGACGGCAAGATCTTCATCACCCCGGTGGACCGCGCCATCCGGATTCGTACGGGTGAAGAGGGTAGTGAGGCAATTTAGATGGGGGTGAGGGGTAAGGCGGTAGGGGCGAGGCGTCAAGCCTGCACCACCGTGAGGCAGTAGGCGAAAGGCGTTAAACCACCCCCACCCTAACCCTCCCCCATGAGGGGGAGGGGGTGTATCTATTGGCATTGATGAGGGGGAGGGGATGCGGATGTTTCAATTGGCACTTGCGTTTCCCGTTGGGTGCCGTACGCTCCTCGCCTAACGCCTAACGCCTAACGCCTAACGCCTAACGCCTAACGCCTAACGCCTAACGCCTAACGCCTAACGCCTAACGCC
>SR_TP_S13solDRAFT_1000451_pt1 | contig 17147 bp, 18 predicted proteins | sample SodReaTP_S13sol_FD_11159 | JGI IMG/M metagenome (IMG submission 11159)
AGTTCCCGCCGGCAGGGGGCTGCGCGGCAGCGGCTCGCCGCGCAGCAGTCGGGCGGCGGCGGGGGCGAAGAGGTCGCGGCCGTGGAAGCTGGCCGAGAGCCGCGCCGGGCGCCAGTCGATGGACCAGGCCCGAGCCCGTGGATCGCTCGCCGCCAGCGGCGCCAGCAGCCCGTTGTCCGGCCCGATGAAGCGCCGGCCGCCGGCCTCCAGCAGCAGGGCCCGCCGATCCGAGCCGACGCCGGGGTCGACCACGGCGACTACGATGCAGTCGGCGGGCAGGTCGCGGCTCAGGGCCGCCAGCAGCAACCCGGCGGCCCGGGGCGAAAAGGCCGGCGCGTCGTGCTGCAGGTCGACGACGGCGACGCCCGGCGCGGCGGACGCCAGCACGGCGTGCAGCTGCCCGACGTAGGGGCCGGCCAGGCCATAGTCGGTAAAGAGCAGGATCACCGATTCCTTCCGTTCTGGCGATTGACAGTCATTCGCATTATCCCTATCTTCAACTCTGCGACTGATAGCCCTTCGCAAGGATGATCCATGTACGTCTGCCTCTGCAACGGCTTCACCTGCCGCGACGTGCGCAGCGCCATCGGCGACGGCGCGAAGAGCGTCGGCGCGGTTTACCGCGCCTGCGGGGTGACGCCGAACTGCGGGCGCTGCAAGGACTCCATCCGCGAACTGCTGGATGAGGCGCGCGGGCGCGAGAGCCCCGCGATGGCCCTGCTGGGCCCCGCCCTGGTCGCGGCCGAATAGCGGCCGGCGCGCTTCCCGCCTCGGCGGGGTGGTGCGGACTCGGCCGCTCCCCTATACTCGTCGCTCAGGCGCAGCGGGCAACGGTTTGCTGTGCCTTGTTGCACGCGTTAAGCCACGCCCCCACAGCGGGCCCCGCCACACGCGCCACACGACTCCAATACGGTCGGGAGAGCGACGATGAAGGGCGACAAGAAGGTCATCGAGCACCTCAACAAGGTTCTCACCAACGAGCTGACCGCCATCAACCAGTACTTCCTCCATGCCCGCATGCTGCAGGACTGGGGTGTCTCGGAGCTCGGCGAGAAGGTCTACGAGGAATCGATCGACGAGATGAAGCACGCCGACCGGCTGGTGAAGCGCATCCTCTTCCTCGAAGGGCTGCCGAACCTGCAGGATCTGCACAAGATCATGATCGGCGAGGACGTGAAGGAGATCCTCGAGCTGGACCTGAAGCTCGAGCACAAGGGGATGCCGGTCCTGCGCGAGGCCGTGGCCTACTGCGAGAGCGTCAAGGACTACGTCAGCCGGGAACTCTTCGAGGAAATCCTGGAAGGCGAGGAGGAGCACGTCGACTGGCTGGAGACGCAGCTCGGCCTGATCGAGAAGATGGGCCTGCAGAACTTCATCCAGCTCCAGACCAAGCCCAACGAGATGGGGAGCTGACGCGGCCTCCCGCTCAGCCCTTCGGCTCCAGCAGACCGAAGGGCGGGGCGGGTAGGCGGCTCTCCGGCTCGGTTCCGCGCCGCGCTGCCGGCTCGGGTCGCTGGCGCCGCCATTCCTCGGAAGCGGCCAGCAGCAGCCGCGCCATCAATCCCGGATCGAGCGTCCGCCACACTGCCATGATCGCCTCCTGCAAATGCGAGTGACTTGCATTCTCTGGCAGACGGAGAAGCGATGCAAGAGGGCTTGTCTCGCCGGTGGCGAGGAGGCGGCGCCTCAGCCGGCCCGGGCGGCCCAGCCGTCCGGGTCTTCCAGGAAGCGGCGCACCTCGGCGATGCCGGCCGGGTCGAGGTAGCCGCGCGCCTCGGCGGCGGCCAGGGCGTCCCACCAGGTGCAGAGGCCGTGCAGCTCGACCCCGGCCTCGCGCAGCTGCGCCACGCCCTGCGGGAAGATGCCGTAGTGGAAGACGACGAAGCTGTGCGCGACCCGGGCGCCGGCCTCGCGCAGCGCCTCGACGAAGCTGAGCTTGCTGCCGCCGTCGGTGGCCAGGTCCTCCACCAGCAGCACCCTGGCGCCCTCGGGAAAGCTCCCTTCGATCCGGGCGTTGCGGCCGAAGCCCTTGGGCTTCTTGCGCACATAGACCATGGGCAGGCCCATCCGCTCCGCCATCCAGGCGGCGAAGGGGATGCCCGCCGTCTCGCCGCCGGCGACCGCATCGAAGGCCTCGATCCCGGCGCGCTGCGCCATCAGGCCGACTCCCAGGTCCATCAGCAGGTCGCGCGCACGCGGGAAGGAGATGATGCGCCGGCAGTCGACGTAGACCGGGCTCTTGCGCCCCGAGGTGAAGACGAAGGGCTCCTCCGGCCGGAACAGCACCGCCTCGATGTCGAGTAGGGCGCGGGCGGCGAGCTGGGCGGTTTCCTCGGTGGGCAGCAGCATGGACGGGCCTCCGGTGGGGTCGGCCCCTTGATAGAAGGGGCGGGCCGCCAGGGCAATCGGGCTCTTTGCCCCCGCTCTTTGACAAGGGGGCGCGGAGGTCCCACATTCGGCTCAGGCCTGGGGTGCCTTCCGGTCTTCGGATCGGGGGCTGAGATCAGACCCATCGAACCTGACCTGGGTAATGCCAGCGCAGGGAGCCGCCGTCGTCGATCCGAGGTTCGTCCGACGCGCTCCCCTTCCAGCTCTCGGGAGGAGCAGAGACTTGTCCGAAACCACCTCTTCCGCCGCCCTCGCCGTCGAGGCGGCGCCCGGTGCCACCCTCGCCGCGATCCGCGCCGGGGCGCCTCTGGTGCAGAACATCACCAATTTCGTGGCCATGGACCTGGCCGCCAACCTGCTGCTCGCGGCCGGCGCCTCGCCGGCCATGGCCCACGCCGGCGAGGAGGTCGAGGAGTTCGTGGCCCTGGCCGCGGCGCTGACGGTCAACACCGGCACCTTCACCAGCGACTGGGTGGAGGCGGCGGTGGCAGCCGCCGCCCAGGCGGTCGCCACCGGTACGCCCTGGGTGCTCGATCCCGTGGGCTGCGGCGCCACCAAGTTCCGCCTGGCCAACGCCACGCGGCTCTCGAAGATCCGGCCCACCATCATCCGCGGCAACGCCTCGGAGATCGCCGCCCTGTCGGGCGCGAGCGCGGCCGAGGCCGGCGGCAAGGGCGTCGACTCGACGCTGGCCAGCGACGCCGTGCTGGAGCAGGCGGCGCGCCTCGCCCGGCGCAGCGGCGCCGTGGTCGCCGTCACCGGCGCGGTCGACCTGGTCACCGACGGCAGCCGTGTGGTGCGGGTCGCCAACGGCCATCCGCTGATGACGCGGGTGACGGCGGTGGGCTGTGCGCTCACTGCCCTGACCGGCGCCGCGGCGGCCGTCTGCCCCGATCCGCTGCGCGCGGCCGTCGACGCCCTGGCGATCCTGGGTGTGGCCGGGGAGCGCGCCGCCGCAATGGCGAACGGGCCGGGCAGCTTCCGCGTCGCCCTGCTGGACGCGCTCTACAGCCTCGCTCCGGAAGAAGTCGACGCCGAGGCACGGATCTCGTGAACCGGCCCGCCTTCGACCTCTCGCTTTACCTGGTGGTCGGCCCGGCCGATTGCCGCGGCCGGCCGCTGGAGCAGGTGGTGGCTGCGGCGCTGGCCGGCGGCGTCACCCTGGTGCAGCTGCGCGACAAGACCGCGTCGGAGGCGGAGTTCCTGGCCCTCGGCCGGGCGCTGCTGCCGCTCTGCCGCGCCGCCGGCGTGCCGCTGATCGTCAACGATCACCTCGAGGCGGCGCTCGCGCTCGGCGCCGAGGGCCTGCACCTGGGCCAGGACGACTCGGCTGTGGCCGAGGCGCGGACCCGGCTGGGTCCAGACCGCCTGCTCGGCGTCTCCGCCGGCTCCCCCGCGGAGCTCGCCGCCGTGCCGCAGGAACTGGTGGACTACCTCGGCGTCGGTCCGGTGCACGCCACCGGCAGCAAGGCCGACGCCGGCGCCGCCATCGGCCCCGAGGGTGTCGCCGCGGTCCGGGTGCTCACCGACCTGCCGCTGGTCGGCATCGGCGGCCTCACGGCGGCACGCGCACCGGCGGTGATCCGCGCCGGCGCCCGCGGTGTGGCGGTGGTCTCGGCCATCGCCGGCGCCGAGGACCCGGAGGCGGCCGCCCGTGAATTGCGTCGCGCGGTCGATCTCTCGTCATCCTGAGGCCGAAGGCCGAAGGATCTCGATCCATTGGAGCTCCAAACGGCCCGAGATCCTTCGCTGGCGCTCAGGATGACGTGCAGGTCGGAGCGCCGCCGCTCACAGATAGCGCCCGGCGATGTCGACGCTGGAGCGCAGGCCCAGGTCCTGCCGGTGATCCTGCAGCCAGGTCTCGCAGGCAGTGCGGCCGGCGTCGCGGAGCAGGGTCAGGAAGGCCCAGTCGGCGTTGAGCTTGCTGGAGACGCCGAAGCGGCCCATCAGCGCCTCGTCTTCGATCACGTGCAGGAAGAGCGGCTGCAGCCGGCCGCCGTGGTCGATGCCGTCGGCGAGGAGGCGGGCGGCGAAGTCGAGCTCGCGCATCTCGTGCATCAGCGCCGCGTTGAAGGTGAGGGTGTTGAGGCGATCCATGATCTCCACCGCGGTGGTCGGCGTCTTCTCGATGTTGACCGGGTTGAGCTGCACCAGCAGCACGTCCCGGCATTCCGCCCCTCCGACCAGCGGCGCCAGCGGCGGGTTGCCGGTGTAGCCGCCGTCCCAGTAGGGTTCGCCGTCGATCTCCACAGCCTGGTTGAGGAAGGGCAGGCAGGTCGAGGCCAGCACCGCGTCGAGCCCGATCTCGCGCACCTCGAAGACCCGGGCGCGGCCGCGGCGCACGTTGGTGGCGCTGACGAAGAGCTTCACCCGGTCGCAGCGCCGCAGCACCTCGAAGTCCACCACCTCGGCCAGAACCTGCCGCACCGGGCTGATGTCCAGTGCGTTGTAGAGATAGGGGGTGAAGAGCCGGCTCGCAGCGTCGAGCAGGTGGTAGCCCGGCGAGGTGTCCATCCGGCCCGGCCCCAGCAGACGGTCGAGCGGCGAGGGCTGCAACGGCGAGAGTGACGCCAGCCGGGCGATCCGACTCCAGACCTCGGTCAGCACCTCCCGCGCGCCCTCCCGGCCGCCCAGCGTCAGGCCGTAGGCGAGCGCCGTGCCGTTGACGGCACCGGCGGAGGTGCCGCTGACGGCCTCGATGGCGATGGCCTCGTCCTCCAGCAGGCGATCGAGCACACCCCAGGTGAAGGCGCCGTGCGCGCCGCCGCCCTGGAGTGCCAGATTGAGAGTCTTGACGTTGCGGCCCCTTGGCCAGCAGGAGGTGTCCATACGGCTTCCCGGTCATGTTGCGTTGCAGCACGACATGTGTCCGGGAGGGGCGGCGAATTCAAGCGGTTCGGGTGGAGACTCGGGAATGCGGGAAGAGCACGAGGGCTGGTCGATCGCGGCGGCCGAGCCCCGGGAGGCGGCCGTCGCGGCCGGGGTGGAAAGGGCGGCGGGCCTTCAGTTCGCCGCGCAGGGCCTGCCGGAGATCGCGACGGCCGAACCGACGCCAGAACCGCTCCTCGCCGCCGCGGCGCGGGAGGGGCGCCTGCTGCTGCTGTACGACCCGGAAGGCGCAGTCGCCGGCTTCGCCCTTTGCGACGAGAAGGACGGCGCCGCCTATCTGGCGGAACTGGCCGTGCATCCCCGCGCCCAGGGCGGTCGTCGCGGGGCTGCCCTGGTCGAGGCCGCGGCGGCCTGGGGGCGCCGCCGGGGAAAGGCGCGGCTGAGCCTCTCGACCTTCCGCGACATCCCCTGGAACGGCCCCTACTACCGCCGGCTGGGCTTCGAGCCGATGCCGTCGGACGCGGTAGGGCCGGAACTCCGTGCCGTCCGCGACAGGGAGATCGCGAACGGTCTGGAAGGGACGCGGCGAGAGTTCCTCTGGCGGTCTCTCTAGCGCAGGCGGCCCGACAGGCAGCTCTCGAAGAGGTGGCGGCACTCGGCCGGGCCGATCGGCACGGGGTTGCCGCCGGCGGTCGGGTCCTTGGCCGCCATGGCCGAGAGCTCGTCCAGTCGGCTGTCGTCGACGCCAAGCTCGGCCAGGCTGTTCGGGATGCCCAGCTCAATCCGCAGGGTCAGCACCCAGTCCATGAAGCCCTCGAAGCTCTGCTTCGGCAGGCCGAGCCAGGCGGCCAGACGGGCCAGCTTGTCCTCGATGGCCGGCCGGTTGAAGGCCAGCACGTAGGGCATGACCACGGCGTTGGTCAGGCCGTGGTGGGTGTCGTAGACGGCCCCCACGGGATGGGAGAGGGCGTGGATCGCGCCCAGCCCCTTCTGGAAGGCGGTGGAGCCCATGGAGGCGGCCGCCAGCATCTGCGCCCGGGCCTCCAGGTCGCGGCCGTCGGCATGGGCGCGCGGCAGGTACTCCTTGACCAGGCGCATGCCCTCCACGGCGATGCCCTCGGCCATGGGGTGGTAGCCGGGCGCGCAGTAGGCCTCCAGGCAGTGGGCCAGGGCGTCCATGCCGGTGGCGGCGGTGATCTTGGGCGGCAGACCCACGGTCAGTTCCGGGTCGGAGATCACCACGGCCGGCATCATCTTGGGATGGAAGATGATCTTCTTGGTGTGGTCGCTCTCGTCGGTGATGACGCCGGCGCGGCCGGTCTCGGAGCCGGTGCCGGCGGTGGTGGGCACGGCGACGATGGGGGCGATGCCCTCGGGATCGGCGCGCTTCCACTCGTCGGTGCGGTCCTCGAAGTCGGTCCAGGGCAGGGTCTGGCCGCTCATGAAGGCGATCACCTTGCCGGCGTCGAGCGCGCTGCCGCCGCCGAAGGCGATCACGCCGTCGTGGCCGCCGTCGCGGTAGGCGGCCAGGCCCTCGGCCAGGTTGCTGCCGGTCGGGTTGCTCTTGACCGCGGAGAAGAGCCCCGGCTCCAGCCCGGCGGCGCGCAGCGCCTCCAGCGCGGCGCCGATCATCGGCAGGGCGGCCAGGCCCGGGTCGGTGACCAGCAGCGGCCGACCCATGGCCAGTCCCTCGCAGGCCTGCGGCAGGTTGCGGATGCGCCCGGGGCCGAAGAGGACCTGGGTGGGGAAGCTCCAGTTGGCTTTGAGATGGTCCGCGGCGGACATGGTGACGGTCTCTCCGGTTGGTGACGGCGGGCTGGCTGCAGCTTCGCTAGTCGGGAAGGCTTTCGAAGGGATCGACTAAGGCGACATCGAGCAGGCGAAAGTGCCGTTGGTTGCGTGTGAGGACGCCGAGGCCCTTCAGCCTCGCCGTTGCAGCGATTACAGCGTCCTCGAAGCCGACGTCGCCGCCACGCGCTCGAACGAGCGCCAGGAGATGCCCCGTCTCCTGTGCGACGGCGAGATCGACCGGGTGCAGCCTCGAGGCATGGAGGAGGGTCATCTCCTCCAGCCAAGCCTCGAGTTCGGCGGCCTTGCGCTCGGCACCACGATGTCTGAGCCATTCCACGCCGTAGCGAAGCTCCGCGATCGTGACGACGCTGAGCGACAGGCGCTGCTCGTTCCGGACCAGCCAGGTCGCAACCTCTCGCCGATTGCGGCCGGGCGCCGTCTGCGACAGCACGTTGGTGTCGACGATATAGTTCAAGCGGCGGGGTCCTGCAGCACGCGTGCGGTTCGCCGGGGTGGAAGCAGTTCGTCGTCGAGGGGGCAGTCGGCGAGCAGGCGCCCGAACGAGGAAGTGGGCGCGTTCAGCCGTTTCCACTCGCTTTCGGCAACGACCACGACCGCTTGCTCCGCAGCGCCTTCGATGCGCTGCGGCCCCTCTGCCAACGCCGCCTGCGCGATCTGCTCAAAGTGGTCAGCAGGGGGGGCGAGTTTCCAGGTCTTCATGTTCCGCCTCCGCTTGCCCCAGGCATTGCCGGGGGGAGTCGCAGTCTACACCCGCTCGAACAGGCGGATCACCTCCCAGTCGGTGACCTTGCGGTCGTACTCCGCCTGCTCCCAGCGGCCGGCGTGGAGGTAGTGCTCGATCACGTCGTCGCCGAAGGCCTCGCGCAGCACCGTGGAGCCCTCCAGGGCCGCCAGGGCGTCGCGCAGGGTGTGTGCCACGTCCGGCACCTCCTTGGACTCGTAGGCGTTGCCCGAGAAGGGCGGCGGCAGATCCAGGCCCTGGTCGATGCCGTGCAGGCCGGCCGCCAGCATGGCGGCGAATGCCAGGTAGGGGTTGCAGTCGGAGCCGGGGATGCGGCACTCGACCCGCTGACCCTTGCCGTGGCCGACGACGCGGAAGCCGGCGGTGCGGTTGTCGAAGGACCAGGCGACCTTGGTGGGGGCGAAGGAGCCGGCCTGGAAGCGCTTGTAGGAGTTCACGAAGGGCGCGAAGAAATAGGTCATCTCCGCGGCCAGCGCCAGGTTGCCGGCGATGTACTGCTTGAAGGCCGCCGGCATGCCTTCCGGCGACCCGCCGGGGCCGTCGAAGAGCGCGGCCGAGCCGTCCGCCGTCCACAGCGAGGAGTGGATGTGGCAGGAGCTACCGGCCAGGTCGGTCTTGTACTTGGCCATGAAGGTGATGGCCTTGTCGCGCGTCCAGGCGATCTCCTTGGCGCCGTTCTTGTAGATCGAGTGGTTGTCCGCCATGGCCAGGGCGTCGGTGTAGCGGAAGTTGATCTCCTCCTGGCCCGGCCCCCATTCGCCCTTGGAGACCTCCACCGGGATGCCGGCCGCCTCCATGCCCAGGCGGATGGCGCGGATCGTCGGCTCCTCCTTGGTGGTCTGCAGCATGTGGTAGTCGGAGATGTACCAGCCGGCGTACTCCAGCTTCTTGTAGTCCTTCTCCCGCGCCGCCTTGTAGGTCTCGTCGAAGAGGTAGAACTCCAGCTCCGAGCCCTTCATGGACTTCCAGCCGCGCTCGGCCAGGCGGGCGAGCTGGCGCTTGAGGATCGAGCGCGGGGCGTGCGGCAGCAGTTCGCCGTGGTGGTCGCAGACGTCGGCGATCACCAGCGCCGTGCCCTCCAGCCAGGGGATGCGGCGCAGCGTGGCCGCGTCGGGCTTGAGGACGAAGTCGCCGTAGCCGGTCTCCCAGGAGGCGGCCTTGAAGCCGGGCACCGGCTCCATCTCCATGTCGACCGTCAGCAGGTAGTTGCAGGCGTGGGTCTCCTCGTGCACCTGGTCGAGGTAGTAGCTCGCGGCCACGCGCTTGCCCATCAGCCGGCCCTGCATGTCCGGGAAGCAGACCAGCACCGTGTCGATCTGCCCGTCGCGCACCAGGCGCCGCAGCGCCTCCAGGTCCAACATGCCCTGCATGAAACTCCCCCGTTTCGCGGCGTCCGGCGCCGGTTCGTCTGTCGTGATGACGGGCGCCGGGCGCCCGCTGCCAAACCATAGTCGGGGGAAGGGGGGCTGGAAAGGTGCTGCTTGACGGCTGTGCGGGGCTGTGGATGGCTCGGTCCTCCAGAGACTCAGGGAGCCCTGCCGTGACCTTCGAGACTTGGCTGGCCTTCGTCGCCGCCGCCGCTGTGCTGCTCGCCATTCCCGGACCGACGATCACCCTGGTGATCGCCTATGCCCTCTCGCGCGGCCGCTCGGCCGCCTGGTGGACCGTGGGCGGCGTGGTGCTGGGCGACTTCACCGCCATGACCGCCTCGCTGCTGGGCCTCGGGGCGCTGCTCGCGGCCTCGGCCACGGCCTTCACGGTGGTGAAGTGGCTGGGGGCGGCCTACCTGGTCTGGCTCGGGATCTCGCTCTGGCGCGCGCCGGTGACGCCTGCTTCCGCCGAATCGGCCGCCGTGCCGGTCCCGGGCCGGCGCATCTTCGCCCACGCCTTCGCGGTGACGGCGCTCAATCCCAAGGGCATCGTCTTCTTCGTCGCCTTCCTGCCGCAGTTCGTGACGCCGGCTGCGCCGCTGCTGCCGCAGCTGGCGATCCTGGAGGTCACCTTCCTGGTGCTGGCGGCCCTCAACTGCGGCCTCTACGTCCTGCTCGCCGCCCGTGCCCGCCGTCGCTTGAGCAGCCCTGCCGCCCGGCTCTGGATCAACCGCGTCGGCGGCGGTGTGCTGATCGGCGCGGGCATCGCCGCCGCGGGGCTGCGGCGGGCGGCTTCCTAGGTCAGCGCCTGGCGCAGATCCGCGATCAGGTCGTCGCCGTCCTCGACGCCCACCGACAGCCGCACCAGGCCGTCGTCGATCCCCAGGCGGGCGCGGGTCTCGGCCGGGATCGAGGCGTGGGTCATGATGGCCGGGTGCTCGATCAGGCTTTCGACGCCGCCGAGCGATTCCGCCAGGGCGAAGAGCTCGACCCGCTCCAGGAAGCGGCGTGCCGACGCCAGCCCGCCTTTCAGCATCGCCGTCACCATGCCGCCGCCGGCGCGCATCTGCCGTTGCGCCAGGGCGTGCTGCGGATGGCTGGGCAGGCCGGGGTAGAGCACCTTCTCCACTGCGGGATGCGCCTCCAGGAATTCGGCCACGGCCTGCGCGTTCTCGACGTGCCGCTGCATGCGCAGGTGCAGGGTCTTCAGGCCGCGCAGCGCCAGGAAGGCGTCGAAGGGCCCCTGCACGCCGCCGACGGCGTTGCTGAGGAAGGCCAGCCGCTCCGCTAGTTCGGGCCGCTCGCCGGCCACCAGCACACCGCCGACCAGGTCGCTGTGGCCGCCCAGGTACTTGGTGGCCGAGTGCATCACCAGGTCGATGCCCTGCTCCAGCGGCCGCTGGTTCCAGGGGCTGGCGAAGGTGTTGTCGGCGCAGGTGAGCACCCCGTGTCGCTTGGCGATGGCGGCCACCGCCTCCAGGTCGACCAGCTTCAGTAGCGGGTTGGTCGGCGTCTCGATCCAGATCAGCCGCGTCTCCGGCCGGATCGCCGCCTCCAGCGCCCCCGGGTCGGTCATGTCGACGAAGCTGAAGTCGAGGCCGGCGGAGCGCCGCCGAACCGTCTCGAAGAGCCGCCAGGTGCCGCCGTAGAGGTCGTCCATGGCGACCACGTGGCTGCCGCTGTCCAGGCAGTCGAGCAGGGTCGCGGTGGCCGCCAGGCCGGAGGCGAAGGCGAAGCCCGCCGTACCGCCCTCGAGATCGGCGATGCAGCGCTCGTAGGCCTGGCGCGTCGGGTTGTGGGTGCGGCTGTACTCGAAGCCCTTGTGCACGCCCGGGCTCGACTGGACGTAGGTCGAGGTGGCGTAGATCGGCGTCATGATGGCGCCGGTCGTGGGGTCGGGCTGCTGCCCGGCGTGGATCGCACGGGTGCCGAAGCCGGGGCGGTTGCGGCCGGTGGTCTCGGGCGTCGTGGTGTCGGGCATGGAAGGGCTCACGTCAGTTTGCGGCGGAGGTGATTGACCAGGTCGATGCGGGTGATCAGGCCCAGGAAGCGCTCGCCCTCCATGACGATGGCGACGTGGTCGCGGGCGAAGATCGGCAGCAGCGCCTCGATCGGGCGGTCGGGTGCGACGGTCTCCAGACGGCTGGTCATGGCGGTGGAGACCGGTGCGCCGAAGCGCGACGCATCTCCCGCCACGGCCAGCAGCAGGTCGCTTTCGTCCAGGAGCCCGGCGACGCGGCCACGGCCGTCGACCACCGGCAGCTGCGAGACGTCGTAGAGCTTCATGCGTCCGTGGGCGACCAGCAGGCTGTCGTCCGGGGCGACGGTGACGGTCGCCTGCTCCTCATGGCGGCGCGAGATCAGGTCGCGCAGGTCGCCGCTCTGCGGCCGCTCCAGGAAGCCGCGGTCCAGCATCCAATAGTCGTTATACATCTTGGAGAGGTACTTGTTGCCGCTGTCGCAGACCAGGGTGACGACCCGCTTGGGTGCCGTCTGCTCCCGGCAGTAGCGCAGCGCCGCCGCCAGCAGGGTGCCGGTGGAGGAGCCGCCCAGGATCCCCTCCTTGGCCAGCAGCTCCCGGGCGGTCAGCAACGCCTCCTTGTCCGGGATGCTATAGGCGGTCTTTACCGGCGCCAGGTCGCAGATCGGCGGCAGGAAGTCCTCGCCGATGCCCTCCACCACCCAGGAGCCGACCTCTTCCGAAACCTCGCTCGTGCGTACGTAGTCGGCCAGGATCGAGCCCTCGGGATCGGCCAGCACCATCTCGACCTCGGCCCCGGTCGAACGGAAGAAGCGCCCCAGGCCGGTGATGGTGCCGCCGGAGCCGACGCCGCAGACCACGGCGTCGAGGTCGTGCCCCGTCTGCTCCCAGATCTCCGGGCCGGTGGTCGTCTCGTGCGCCAGCGGGTTGGCCGGGTTGCCGAACTGGTTGACGAAGAAGCCGCCGCGCTCGGCGGCCAGGCGCTCGGCCATGTCCTGGTAGTAGTCCGGGTGGCCCTTGCCGACGTCGGATCGGGTCAGGACCACCTCGGTGCCCAGGGCGCGCAGGTGGAAGATCTTCTCCTGCGCCATCTTGTCGGGCACCACCAGCAGCAGGCGGTAGCCCTTCTGTGCGGCGACCAGCGCCAGCCCGAGCCCGGTATTGCCGGCCGTGGCCTCGACCAGCAGGCCGCCCGGCTGCAGCTTTCCTTCCTGCTCGGCCGCCTCGATCATCGACTTGCCGATGCGGTCCTTGATGGAGCCGCCGGGGTTCTGGTTCTCCAGCTTCAGGAACAGCCGGCAGGGCCCGGTGTCGAGCCGCGTCACCTCCACCAGCGGCGTGTTGCCGATGGTCTCGAGCGCATCGTGGTAGGTGGCGAGAGGCACGGACCCTTCCTCCGCGAGCGATGGCGGGCATCCCGCTCACGTGGGCGGCCGAGGGTCGCAGGGCAAGGGTGCGGGATGGCGAAGGTCCCGGGGGAAGCGTTGCGTCGGGGTTACGGGCACGATCGCATCGACCGGTTGGTCGTCCTGACTGGTTCAGGCCGAGGCGCGGGTTCGCTTCGCCCCGCGCAAGCGGCAATCCGACGCTAACGCTTCATTAACCAGAGGTGCCTAAAATACTAAAAGTATGGAGTCATACCCAATCACTCGGGAAATGGATCTGTCCGCGATTGCTCGCAATCGCCGACCGTCTCGACAGGGAGGAAGGCAGTGGTGAATTCGGACGAGGTTTCCGCTCGCCGGCTTCGGTTTCTTCAAATATCCGAGGAGACCGGCAGCCACCTTCGCAGCTTCTGGCGTGATGTCGAGAAGGCCCTGCCCGACATCCTGGACGCCTTCTACGACCACGTGACCGGCGAGGAACAACTGCGCCGGCTGCTGGGCGACGACATCGAGCGCCTGAAGGCGGCCCAGACCAGGCACTGGGCGCGCCTCTTCGCCGGCCGTTTCGACGCCGACTACTTCGATGCGGTGCGTCGGATCGGCTTGGCGCACAACCGCATCGGCCTGACCCCGCAGTGGTACATCGCGTCCTACGCCTTCGTACTCTGCCGGCTCCTGCCGCTCGCGATGCGTCACGGAGGCAGATGGCGAGGCCGGAGCGAGGCTTCGCTGGATGCCGTCGTGAAGGCGGTGATGCTGGACATGGAACTGGCCGTCTCGGTCTACCAGGAAGCGATGCTGGAGGAGCGACGACTGCGCCAGGCGCGACGCGATGAGATTGTCGCCATCTTCGACCAGAACAGCCGTCAGGCCCTTGCCACCGTGGCCGAGGCCGCTGCCGGTCTGCGCGTAACGGCACAGGAAATGGTGACCGTGTCGGAGCAGTCGACGCAACAGGCCGCCGCAGTGGCCCAGGCCTCGGCGGATGCCGCAGCCAATGTCCAGACCGTCGCCGCTGCCGGAGAAGAACTGGCCTCCTCGATCACCGAGATCGACCGTCAGGTGGCCCAGTCCACCGCCATCTCAGTCCGTGCGGCGGAGGAGGCGACCAGAACCGACGGCCAGGTGCGCGGACTGCTGGAAGCCGCACAGCGCATCGGCGCCGTGGTCGACCTGATCCGCGCCATCGCCGAGCAGACCAACCTCCTCGCCCTCAACGCCACCATCGAGGCGGCCCGCGCCGGCGAGGCCGGCAAGGGTTTCGCCGTGGTCGCGGGCGAGGTGAAGAGCCTGGCCGCACAGACCGCGAAGGCGACCGAGGAGATCGGCGGCCAGGTGGTCGGCATACAGGGCGCCTCCGAGAAGGCGGCCGACGCGATCCAGGGGATCGGCCGGGTCATCGGCGAGATCAACGAGATCGCCGCCTCCATAGCCTCGGCGGTCCAGCAGCAGAACGTCGCCACCACCGAGATCTCCCGCAACATCCAGCAGGCGGCGGCAGGGACACGGGAGGTCGACGGGAACATCGCCGGCGTGCGTCGAGCCGCGGGCGTGACCAGCGCGAGCGCGAGCGGCCTCCTCGAGGCCGCCGACAGCCTCTCCGATCAGGCCGGCGCCCTGGCCGAGGAGGTCGCCCGATTCCTGCGGGAGGTGCAGGCGGCCTGAGCCGGCGACCGGCGGTGGTACGACGGGCAGGCAGCGGTTTGCGCATCTGTCATTGATTCAAGTCAATACCCTTGCCTCGATCGACAGGGTATTCGTCGGTTGCGGAGACAGGGCGGGGAAGGCGATGGAGGGGTCCGAAAAATCGGCCCGGGGCAACCCTTCGAGTGATCGTGAGGCGGGCGCGGTAAGTCGGTTTCCGCGGTCTCGCGATCTCCGCACGGAGACGGGGGAGGCCGATGCGCCGTCGCACCGGCTGCTGCAGGAGATCGTCGAGGGTATCGGCCAATCGATCCTGCTGTACGATGAGAAGGAGCGTCTGCGACTCTTCAATCGCCGCTTCCTCGAGAGCTATCCTCAACTGGCCGACTTCGTACGGCCCGGCCGCAGCTTGGAGGAGATGACCCGGGCGCTGATCGGCGTCGGTCACCTGGGTCCTTCGCCGCTCGACGAAGCCGCGACGGCGGCCGCCGTGCAGCGGCGCCTGCGGCAGCTTCGCGGCCCTGCGCCCTGGATCGAGCAGCGGGTGTTGGCCGATGGCCGCAACCGGCAGATCGAGGTCAGTCGCACCTCGTCCGGCGGGCTGATAGTCATCGGTACCGACGTCACCGAGGCAGTGGCTCGCAGCCGCGACCTGCGCGAGACCGAAGCGCGGCTGCGAGAGGTGTTCGCCAGTTCCCCAACCGGCCTGGCACTCTGTCGTCGGGACGGCACGCTCCTTGAGGTGAACGGCGCTCTGGCGCGGCTGTTCGCTCTGGAGCCGGACGAGTGTCGCGGGGTGAACCTCCACGACCTGCTCGGCGAAGCGGCGGTGGCGAGTCGCAGCTTCTTCGAGGCCCTGGACACGGCTCGGCCCCCGCCTCTGGAAGTGGAACTGATGCTGCAGGGGCGGCGGCGGTGGTGCCGGTTGCGGGGGCACGCCTACGAAGGCGGCGGCGACAGTTTCGTGTGGCTGATCGTCGAGGACCGCACCTCCGAGCGCCAAGCCGCCTTTCTGGAGGAGCGCTTCGCGGAGGTACAGCGGGTTGCCAAGATCGGCAACTGGGAATGGGACATCGCCACGAACGCACTCTGGTGGTCGAGCGGGGTCTTCGAAATCTATGGTCTCGATTCCGAGGCGGACGCACCGAGCTATCCGGCCTTGCTGGAGTGGCTGCATCCCGACGACCGCGGTGCGTTTCAGGCGGCGGTGGCCCGAGCCCTGGACGGCGATGCCACCTACGAAACCGAGTACCGCATCATCCGCCCCTCGGGCGAGATCCGGTGCCTGCAGGGCATCGGTACCGTCAGCCGCGACGCAGCGGAGCGCCCGGTGCGGATGACCGGGATCGTCCAGGACATCACCGAGCGACTGAACACCGAGGCGCATTTGCGACAAGCGCAGAAGATGGAGGCGATCGGCCAGCTCGCGGGCGGCATCGCCCACGACTTCAACAACCTCCTCGGGGTGGTCGTAGGCAATCTCGATCTCCTGTCAGCGGAACTGCCGCCGGACTCCAGGGCGGCGACGCTGCTTTCGCGGGCGCTTGGTGCGGCGGAGCGCGGCGCTGGGATCGCGGATAGGCTTCTGGGTTTCGCGCGCCAACAGGCCCTGGCGCCGCGACCGGTCATGGTGAACCCCCTGGTCGAGGAGACCATCGCCCTGCTCGGGCGGACGCTCCCGCGCTCCGTTTCGCTGGATCTCCGCCTCGCCCCCGATCTGCCGCCCTGCCACGTCGATCCGGGACAGCTCGAGAGCGTCCTGCTCAACCTAGCTCTCAACGCCCGGGACGCCATGCCTGCGGGGGGCTGCCTGAGCATCGAGACCGGCCGTGGCGCAGACGACGGGAGGCCGTCTGGATTCCTGTGGATCGAGGTCGCGGATAGCGGCTTTGGCATTCCCGCCGAGATACTGGCGCGCGTCACGGAGCCCTTCTTCACGACGAAGGCGCCGGGCAAGGGCAGCGGCCTGGGCCTCGCGATGGTCTACGGTTTCGCCGAGCGATCGAATGGCCGGCTGGAGATTGTCAGCACGGTCGGCCGCGGCACGAGGGTCCGGCTCGAACTGCCGGTCGCCGCGGTCGGCGACGGCTCCGGGGCGACGCCGTGAGCGCCCGTCGGAAACGGGTCGCGGTGGTCGACGACGAGCCCGACTTCGCGGCTTTCGTGGCCGAGGTGGTAGAGGGGCTCGGCCACTACGCGAGAACCTTCTCCAGTGGTCCGGCGGCGCTGGAGGCGGTCTCCGCCGGCGGCTGGGACGCCGTCGTGCTGGACATCGTCATGCCGGAGATGGACGGGATCGAGATGCTGCGGGCGCTTGCCGCGCGCGGTTTCACAGGGCAGGTTTTCTTGATAACCGGATACAATCCGCACTATTCGGCCATGGCCGCGACGCTGGCCGAGGTTCAGGGCTTCGCGCGTGTCGACGTGCTCGGCAAGCCGGTCAGGGCCAGGCAGATCGAGGAACTGCTGCGGTGAGGGCCTTGGCCGGAGGGCGACGGGAGGGAGCAGTGGTGTCGGAGGATCGGATGCCGGCCGAGGTACAGCCGAGGGCGTCGAAGCCGGTCGACGCCCTTGCGGTCGCGCAGTTGCTGGATCAGATTCATCGCGTCATCCACGCCGACAGCTTCTGCGAGGGCCTCTATCCCGCGCAATGGAGCGCGTTGCGCTTCCTCGGTCAGCTGTCACCGAACGAGGCGAGCGTCACCGCTTTCGCCCGCTATCACCAGTCGCGCAAGGCCACGGCGTCGCAGACGATGGACGCGCTGCACCGCAAGGGGCTGATCGAGAAGCGGCCGGACGAGCAGGATCGCCGCGGGACCCTCCTGAGCCTGACCGCCGCCGGCCGGGAGCTGCTGCGGCGGGACCCGCTCCTGCTGCTCGGCGAGACCATCGCCGCCTTGCCGGCCGAGGAGCAATGGCGGGTCGCGGAAACCGCGGAATCGCTGCTTCGCGGGGTCTTGCAACGCTCGGCGGCGGCCGCCGCTACCGCCGAGACA
>SR_TP_S13solDRAFT_1000452_pt1 | contig 17119 bp, 16 predicted proteins | sample SodReaTP_S13sol_FD_11159 | JGI IMG/M metagenome (IMG submission 11159)
TATTCCCCCGCCGATCCGGGCTGGATGGCCTCAAGCGATGCGCCGGTTCAAAACTCGCTTGGGCGGATGGGGGCGACGATTGCATCGCCCTTGATGGTGATTGCAGGCATCGCATCTTGGGGGATTGTGCTGTTTCTGGGTGGCTGGGGTCTGCGGCTGGTTCTGGGGCGCGGGCATGATGCGGTGATGGCGCGCGGCGTATTCCTGCCGCTGGCGATTGCCGTGACCTCTATTTGGTGCGCAAGTTTCGTGCCTGCTGCGCGCTGGGACATGCTGTATGGTATGGGCGGTGTGTTTGGGGACACGGTTCTGGGGGCGGTGCTGAACGCGCTGCCCATGTCACCTGCCGCCGGTGTCGTGTTCATGTCGCTGTTGATGTTGGTTGCCTCTCTGGCGGTTTGGGGTTTTGTGATGGGCGTCACCCGGCACGAGGCGTTTGCCTTCGCGCGGTTTCTGTTGACGGGCGTTATTCTGACTTATGCGGGCGTGATGACATTGTTGCGCGGCGGTGTGTCCGGCGGGGTGCGCGGGGCGCAACTGGCAAGCGGGGCCGTTCTGCGCAAAGTGCAGGAAAACCACCATGCACGCGCACAGGCAGCCGCCTTGGCGCAACAATCGCAGGCGTATGACGAGTATCATCATCACGACCGCGAACCTGTGATCCAGCGGTCGCAGGCCATGGATGAACCTGTTCTGACACGTCGTACCGCGCCGGTTATCCGCCCGTCGGGGCAGTCAAGCGCCCGGTTGCAGCACCATGACGATACGGTTCTGGTTGATCCAATGGTTGCAGATATGCCGCCACCTGTTGAGATGCGCCGACCAGCGCCACAGCCCCAGCACTATGACGATGAACCGCGCGGCGGCCTGTTGTCCAAGCTGAAATCGCTTAGCATGCGCGGGGCGGAACCGGCCCCCATGCCTGAACCCGAACTGGTCGAGCGTCACCCCCACGATGCAGCTATGGCCACACAGGCACCCGCGCCCGACCGCATCAGCAGCCGTATCGCGGATGCCGTGCGCCACCGCAGGCATGCCAAACCCGCGCAGGTGTTCAACCCGAACCTGCGCCCCGCATCTGCGTCCCGTGGCCCGCGCACTGTGGCCGAACCACCATTGCAAGCACCTGCGCGCCCTGCTCATGGCCTGGCGCCGGATGCCGGACCCCCGCCGCCCCTGACTGCAAGCCTGACCGCCCAGATGGCCGCCCCGCCCATGGGCAATGTACCCATGCCCGACTGGATGATGGCGGCACAACCCCCCGCGCCCGAACCGGACCCTTCGGCAGCATTCGCCGCGCCGCACCCCGCCGGAACGGTGGGGCATGACCCCGCAATGGCCGTGCGCCCCGGTCAGGTGTTGCAGCGCCGCGTTGTCGCCACCCCGTCCGCGAAGCCCCAAACCTCGCGTCAGGCCCGCGCCGAGGCAGAACCGACATTCCCCTTCGATACGCGTGAACAGGTGGTTTATGAACTGCCGCCCCTGTCGCTGCTGGAAAGCCCTGCGAATGTGCAGCGCTATTCCCTGAGTGATGAGGCGTTGGAAGAAAACGCGCGGATGCTGGAATCGGTTCTGGATGATTACGGCGTGCGCGGTGAAATCGTCAGTGTGCGGCCCGGCCCTGTTGTCACGCAATACGAACTGGAACCCGCACCGGGGCTGAAGGCCAGCCGCGTCATTGGTCTGGCCGATGACATTGCGCGGTCCATGTCGGCGCTGTCGGCGCGGGTGTCCACTGTTCCGGGCCGGTCCATTATCGGGATTGAATTGCCCAATGCCCACCGCGAAAAGGTGGTGCTGCGCGAAATCCTGTCAGCGCGCGATTTTGGCGACACGCAAATGCGCCTGCCGCTGGCGCTGGGCAAGGCGATTGATGGCGAACCTGTGGTCGCCAATCTGGCCAAAATGCCGCATTTGCTGATTGCGGGGACCACGGGGTCGGGCAAGTCGGTGGCGATCAACACCATGATCCTGTCGCTGCTGTATCGCCTGACGCCCGATGAATGCCGCATGATCATGATTGACCCGAAAATGCTGGAACTGTCCGTCTATGACGGGATTCCGCATCTGTTGTCGCCTGTTGTCACCGACCCGAAGAAGGCGGTTGTGGCCCTGAAATGGGTCGTGGGCGAGATGGAAGAACGTTATCGCAAAATGTCCAAGATGGGCGTGCGCAATATTGAAGGGTATAACGGCCGCGTCCGCGAAGCCCTTGCGCGCGGCGAGATGTTCAAGCGCACCATCCAGACCGGCTTTGACGATGAAACCGGCGACCCGCTGTTCGAGTCCGAAGAATTCGCCCCCGAATTGCTGCCCTATATCGTCGTTGTTGTGGACGAGATGGCAGACCTGATGATGGTCGCGGGCAAGGAGATTGAGGCCTGCATCCAGCGCCTTGCGCAGATGGCGCGCGCGTCGGGTATTCACCTGATCATGGCCACGCAGCGCCCGTCGGTCGATGTGATCACCGGCACGATCAAGGCAAACTTCCCAACGCGGATTTCGTTTCAGGTGACCAGCAAAATCGACAGTCGCACCATTCTGGGCGAACAAGGGGCGGAACAACTGCTGGGCATGGGCGACATGCTGTATATGGCAGGGGGCTCGCGCATTACCCGCGTGCATGGCCCCTTTGTCAGTGATGAGGAGGTGGAAGAGATCGTCAACCACCTGAAATCCTTTGGTCCGCCCGACTACAAATCCGGTGTGGTCGATGGGCCCGAATCCGATAAGGAAGCCGATATTGACGCGGTTCTTGGCCTTGGCGGCAACACCACAGGCGAAGATGCGCTGTATGATCAAGCCGTGCAGGTGGTCATTCAGGACCGCAAATGTTCCACCAGCTACATCCAGCGCAAACTGGGCATCGGCTATAACAAGGCCGCGCGTCTGGTCGAGCAGATGGAAGATGAAGGGCTTGTCACGCCTGCAAACCATGTCGGCAAACGCGAAATCCTGATTCCCGAACAGGGGTAACAGGCGGCGATCGGCAACTCTCTGCCTTGTCAGGGGGCGTGATCAGATCGTGGCTTTGCCCTTGGCGTATCGTGCATTATTTAGGGCATTATGAGTATCACACGCCGTTCCCTTTTCCTGTCCCTGCCAGCGCTTGCGCTGGTCCGGCCAGCCATGGCCCAGGCTATTCCGCTTGCGGAAATCTCGGCCTATTTCAACAGCTTCACCACTGCGGAAGGGGAGTTTACACAGATAAACCCCGACGATTCACTGGTGACAGGGCGGCTATACATCCGCCGCCCCGGCCGCATGCGGTTCGAATATGACCCGCCCGAAAACGCGCTGGTCATGGCGGGCGGCAGTCAGGTGTCGGTGTTCGACGGGCGGTCCAATCAGGGGCCGAACCAATACCCGTTGCGCCAGACGCCCCTGAACATCATTCTGGAACAGAACGTAGATTTCCAGCGCGCGCGTATGGTCGTGGGCCACACGGTCGAGGGCGATGTGACAACCGTAGTCGCCCAAGACCCCGAAAACCCGCAATACGGGTCCATCCGCCTGAATTTTTCCGCCAACCCCACGGAATTGCGCCAATGGGTCATCCGCGATGATACCGGCGCGGAAACCACCGTTATCTTGGGCAATATGCGCTTTGGCGGGCAGTTGTCAGCGCGGTTGTTCGATGTGGTGGCAGAAACCGAACAACGGCGGCGGTGATCAGGGTTTGGTCAGCGCCTGTTCCAGCGCTTCGCGGATGAGGCGCTGATAGGGCATCCCGCGTTCCTTGGCGCGCGCTTTCAGCGCCGCAATCAGGGGTTCGGGTAGGCGCATGGTTACACGCGCGGATTTCGGTAGGGTTTCAAAGCGCATCGGCTTGAACTGTGCAAAATCCAACGCAGACAGGTCTTGATCAAGGAAATCTTCGGCCTGCTTGTCAGTTGTCAGGACGGGAACCGATGTTGGGGAAGGCTTCTGCATAGCGTGTGACCTCTCGGGCGTGCATGTAGCGGGCGCTGATGGGGCGGATTTTGCCGTCCCGCCAGCAAAAGGCTATGAAAGCCGGCCGGCCTTCGGGGGTAGGGCCAAGTGCGATGAAGCGCTGCTCGGCATTGGTCGAATGCTCTGGGTCAGGCGCAACATGAAGGCCCCCACGGAACATGATTTCGATCTGAGCGCGGGTCAGGCCGTGCTTTTCACATTTGGCACTGTTGCCGGTATCCCAGTCGCATGCAATCATAATGTATGTACAAATGTGCGTACAGTCAAGAGTCTACAACCTTGGAGAAGAAGCGCTCATGTTTCACAGCTGAGTTACAGAACTTTAGAAAAACTAACTTCGCCGGTTTGTTCCACAACTATCGAAAACAGGTCATGACCGTCGTGTATTCCAAAAATGTACCTTGCACTTGCTTGTTTGGCAGCTTCTTGGAGGCTTCTAACCCCGATGGAATAATCTTCAGATCCGTATCCACTGGGCTGAGGCCAAGACAAATCAACTCGTTCTTCATTTATAAGATCATCATAGCCGCCATGACCATTGAGCCTATAATGCCTAATTGCCATATGAGTTTCGAGGTGATTTGGGTTTAAATTCAACACGTCAACAGCGTGATGCATCGCGAGCATCTGAGCAGTATCTCGATCAATTGAGTAGTTTCCAAGTTTCGCAGAAATCAAATCAGTCGTTTGCTGATAAATTTCAAGCCAAATTGGCCAGTTCTCCTTTATCGTAGATGGTGCGGCAAACACCGCATAAGCAATGGCAAGCGCCTTTGCGCTTTTCACCACACCGACAGGCCAGTCGGCTCCCAAACCTGCGTTTCCTTCAACAAAAACTAAATCTGCCGGAGGCTCACCAGACAAGTTTCTGAAATCAAGCGAGAAATCATCCTGCTCTTCATCATAAACCCCAAACGCAATTATTTGCACTCATAACCCCCTACCTCGTAAATTTCTTATACTTCACCCGCTTCGGCTCCAGCGCGTCCGGTCCCAGCCGCCGCTTTTTATCTTCTTCATACGCCGCGAAGTTGCCCTCGAACCATTCGACATGCGCCTCGCCTTCAAACGCTAGGATATGCGTGCACAGCCGGTCAAGGAAGAAGCGGTCGTGGGAAATGACCACGGCGCAGCCTGCGAAATCTTCCAGCGCCGCTTCCAGTGCTTGCAGGGTTTCCACGTCCAGATCGTTGGTCGGTTCGTCCAGCAGCAGCACATTGCCGCCTGCGCGCAGCAGTTTGGCCATATGCACGCGGTTGCGTTCACCCCCTGACAGCAGGCCCACTTTTTTCTGCTGGTCGCCGCCCTTGAAGTTGAACGCCCCCACATAGGCGCGGGAATTCACCTCGGCATCGCCAAGCTGGATAATGTCCAGCCCGTCGCTGATTTCTTCCCATACGGTTTTCTTCGCATCCAGCGCGTCGCGCGACTGGTCGACATAGGACAGCTGCACTGTGTCGCCGAATTCAATACTGCCTGCGTCGGGCTGTTCCTGTCCGGTCAGCATGCGAAACAGCGTGGATTTGCCCGCGCCATTGGGACCGATCACGCCGACAATGCCGCCCGGTGGCAGCGCGAAGGACAGGTCTTCGATCAGCAGGCGGTCGCCATAGGCTTTTTGCAGGTTCTCGATCTCGATCACCTTGCCGCCAAGGCGGGGACCGTTGGGAATGATGATCTGCGCGCGACCGATCTTCTCGCGCTCGGACTGGCTTGCCTTTTCTTCATAGGCGGAAATCCGTGCCTTGGATTTGGTCTGCCGCGCCTTCGCGCCGGCCCTGATCCATTCCAGCTCGCGTTCCAGCGATTTCTGGCGCGACTTGTCCTCGCGCGTTTCTTGCGCAAGGCGTTTGGCCTTTTGTTCCAGCCATGCGGAATAATTCCCTTCATAGGGAATGCCGCGCCCGCGGTCGAGTTCAAGAATCCAGCTGGTGATGTCATCCAGAAAGTAGCGGTCATGGGTGACGATCAGGATGGTGCCCTTGTATTCGATCAGGTGTTTTTGCAGCCACGCGATGGTTTCGGCGTCAAGGTGGTTGGTCGGTTCGTCCAGCAGCAGCATGTCGGGCGCTTCCAACAGCAGCTTGCACAGCGCCACGCGGCGTTTTTCGCCCCCTGACAGGGTGTCAACATTGGCGGTGTCGGGCGGGCAGCGCAGCGCTTCCATGGCGACATCGATCTGGCTGTCCAGATCCCACAGGTTTTCCGCGTCGATCTGGTCCTGAAGGGCGGCCATTTCATCGGCGGTCTCATCGGAATAGTTCATGGCCAGTTCGTTATACCGTTCCAGCTTGGCCTGTTTTTCCGCGACACCCAGCATGACATTGCCGCGCACGTCCAGATTGGGGTCAAGGTCGGGCTCCTGCGGCAGGTAGCCCACGCGCGCGCCTTTTGCGGCCCATGCCTCGCCGGTGAAATCCTTGTCGGTGCCGGCCATGATGCGCAGCAACGTGGATTTCCCCGCGCCATTGACGCCCACAACCCCGATTTTCACACCCGGCAAAAAGGACAGGCGGATATTCTCAAAGCATTTCTTGCCGCCGGGATAGGTTTTGGACACACCATCCATGTGATAGACATATTGATAGGACGCCATGTGCTTTCCTTCGTGTGAAATGGGGGTTTTGCCTTCCCTAGCGCATGGACGGGCCGTGCTGCAAGCGGGACAGGGCGGAAATGGAAAAACCCCCGCGGCCTGCGCGGGGGCATATCTTGGGGGGCAGGCCGTGCCTTAGTTGGCGACGGGTGCTTCGCCTTGTTGGGCGCGCAATGCGGCCTGACGCTGGATTTCCTGTTTGTACAGCGCCAGAAAGTCCACCGTGTCCAGATTCAGCGGCGGGAAACCACCATCGCGCGTGACATCGGAAATGATGCGGCGGGCGAAGGGGAAGATCATGCGCGGGCATTCGATCAGCAAAAACGGGTGCAACTGTTCGGCGGGCACGTTTTCAATCATGAAAACACCGACATAGTCCAGTTCCACGATGAACAGCGCCTGATCATCTTCCTTGTTCTTGGATGTGATCTTGAACTTGGTGGCGACTTCATACTGGTTTTCCGTGTCGCGCTTGTTCGCATCAAGGCTGACCTGCACCTGAATGTCGGGCTGGACATTGCTGCCTTGCAGTTTCTTCTGCGCGGCCACATTTTCAAAGGACAGGTCGCGCACGAATTGTGCCAGAACGCGCATGTTCACTTTGGGGGTTTCGGCTGGCTGTGCGCCGTTGGTTTCTTCTGCCATGAGTACCAGGCTCCTGTTGAGGGTCAGTTATTCTTCGGCGCGCTTGTAGCAGGGGGGGGCGGGTGGCTCAATCCCGCTTTTGGCGCGGGGGCAGGTGCTGTGTGTTTTGCTGCACATCAGGCTGGTGCTCGTACTCGCCGTCAATGACATCGTCGCGCGCGGGGCGTGCGGATGGTGCAGCCCGCGCGTTCAGCACCAGACGCGTCAGGATCAGGGCGCGTACAGGCGGCAGCAGCAGCAACAGCCCCAGACCATCGGTGAAAAACCCCGGCAGCAGCAGCAGCAATGCCCCGATCATGCGCAGGGCCGAATGTGCCATCGGGCTGGCGGGGCTTGCATCGCGCGCAAGCGCCGCGCGCACGCTTTCGGCATTGCGGTAGGGTTCCAGACGCATCAGCACCAGACCCAGCGCGCCACTCAGGAAAACCCATGCCAGCGTTCCGATGACGCCTATTTCGCTTCCAAATTGAACGAAAAGGGCAATCTCAATGACCGGAACGGCCAGTATGGCTATCAGAATCCACATCTTTCGGCCTCTCGTGGGGAATCATGTTACTTTGGAAGGTAGACTTGGGGACCGTCGCGCCTTACATAAGCACTTGAACCGCCATACCAACCCCTGGCCGAGGTAACAATGGAACCCGCCGTGATCCAGCTACTTATTCTTGCAGGCATTGCTGTCTTTCTTATTCTGCGCCTGCGGGCCGTTCTTGGAACCCGCGACGGTTTTGAATCAAAACCTGTGCAGCGTGGCGATGGAACAGCAGAACCCCTGTCGAAACCACGATTCGAGGTTATCGACGGTGGTCCCGATACCGACATAACAGACCATGTGCCCGAAGGGTCCGACATGGCCAAGGCGCTTGCACGCATGAAGGCCGTTGATCCCGATTTCAGCGTGGGTGAATTCCTTCAGGGTGCCCGTGGCGCCTATGAGATGATCCTGATGGCGTTTGAATCCTCGGATATGGATTCGATTCTGCCGTTTTTGTCGCGCGATGTGTTCAACAGTTTTGACGAAGTCGTGCAGTTGCGTGAACAGCAGGGCGTGCGGGTTGATGCCGCTTTTGTCGGGCTGCGTGAAATGGATCTGGTCGGCGCCACGTTTGACGAAGACACCAGCGAAGGCGAGATTACGATCAAGTTCCTTGGTGAGTTGACGTCAGTGGTGCGCAAGGTTGACAGCGGCGAGATTGTCGAAGGCGACCCGAACGAGATCAAGCGCCAGCGCGATGTCTGGACATTCGCGCGCGACATGACAGCCGACAGTCCGAACTGGAAACTGGTCGCCACCGGCGAGTGACATTCGGAGGCAGGGGATGACCCGCAAATCCCGCAGGTTACATCCCGATGATCTGGAACTTTGGGGCCGCGTCGCGAAAAGCGCGCGGCCCTTGAAGTCCGATCTGGCCAAAGCATTCGACACCCCTGACATGACCGAACAGGCTTTTGTGCCTGCGCCCAAGAAGCCGCGCCCCAAGGCACCACCGCAGGGCAGCACGGTCCTGCGGCCAAGCCCGTCAACCGCGGCGGTCATGCACGACCTTGCGCCCGCGCTGTCGGATGCGTTGGCGGGTGCGGCTGTCGGTATGGACAAGCGCAAATTCCAGCGCATGACCAAGGGGAAATTGCAGCCCGAAGCGCGGATTGATTTGCATGGCATGACATTGTCACAGGCGCATGCGGCGTTGAACGGGTTTATCCTGCGCGCCCAGTCACAGGGTTTGCGGCTGGTTCTGGTAATCACTGGCAAGGGCAAAACCGTTGCCGATGATGGCCCGATCCCGCGCAGACGCGGGGCGTTGAAACATGACGTGCCGCAATGGTTGCGCATGGCACCACTGGCCGGCGCGGTGCTGGAGCTGCGCGAGGCGCATCTGCGCCATGGGGGCAGCGGTGCGTATTATGTTTATTTGCGCAAGGCCCGCCCGTGATGTCGGATTTGAGTATTTTTTGCAAGATGAAGGGGCAGGGCTGCCCCTTGGCAAGTGGCCCGATTTGCGGCAAAGGGGCATGTCCGAGCAAGAGGCCAGACAGATGACATTCCGTTTCGACATTTCCGCCCGTGACGGGCGCGCCCGCAGCGGCACGATTCACACCCCGCGCGGCGACATTCGCACGCCTGCCTTCATGCCTGTGGGCACGGCCGCGACGGTGAAGGCGATGATGCCGGAGTCGGTGCGCGAAACGGGTGCGGATATTCTGCTTGGCAATACCTATCACCTGATGTTGCGCCCCACCGCCGAACGCATTGCCGCCCTTGGCGGGTTGCACAGGTTCATGAACTGGGACCGGCCCATCTTGACGGATTCGGGCGGGTTTCAGGTCATGTCGCTGGCCAGCCTGCGCAAGCTGACGGAAGAAGGCGTGCGTTTTGCCAGTCATATTGACGGGTCGCGCCATATGCTTAGCCCTGAGCGGTCCATGGAAATCCAGCGTTTGCTGGGGTCTGATATTGTAATGTCCTTCGATGAATGCACCCCCTTTCCCGCAGATGAGAAAGTGGCGCGCGCGTCCATGGAATTGTCGATGCGCTGGGCGGCACGGTCGCGCGCGGCGTTTGGGGACCGGCCCGGATACGCGCTGTTTGGTATTCAGCAGGGGTCCATCTACCGTGACCAGCGCGCCGAAAGCGCCGAGAAACTGCGCGAAATCGGATTTGACGGTTACGCCATTGGCGGGCTGGCCGTGGGCGAGGGGCAGGAGTTGATGTTCGATGTGCTGGATTATGCGCCCGCGCAACTGCCAGAAGACAAGCCACGCTACCTTATGGGGGTGGGCAAGCCTGATGACATTGTCGGCGCGGTCCAGCGCGGGGTGGATATGTTCGACTGTGTGCTGCCGTCGCGATCGGGGCGCACGGGGCAGGGATGGACTGCGCGCGGTCCAGTGAACCTGCGCAATGCGCGCCACCGCGACGACCCGCGCCCGCTGGAGGATGGCTGCACATGTCCGGCCTGTCGCAATTACAGCCGCGCGTATTTGCACCATGTCATCAAGGCGGATGAAATCATCGGCTCCATGCTGCTGACATGGCATAATCTGGCATATTACCAGCGGTTGATGCAGGGGTTGCGGGACGCTATTGTAGAGGGCGGCCTTGACGGGTTCGCAGCGTCCTTCCATGCGAGGCGTGCCGAGGGTGATATAGACCCCATCTGATATAACAGGAGGGCCGTATGGCCGCTGACATGCTTTCGACTGTGGTGAAGCCGATCCACAAAGAGGGATACAAGTTTATCCCGATTTTTGTGGCGGTCACGCTGGTTTTGTTTCTGATCTGGCAGCCGCTGGGCTGGGTGGGCGTTGGCCTGACAGTGTGGTGCTACTATTTCTTCCGCGACCCCGACCGCCAGACCCCTGTGCGCGAGGGGTTGTTGGTCAGTCCTGCCGACGGGGTGATTTCGCTGATCGAACCCGCCGTGCCCCCCACTGAACTGGAAATGGGCGACCAGCCCCTGATGCGCGTTTCGGTGTTCATGAATGTGTTTAACTGCCATGTGAACCGCGCGCCCATTGCCGGACGTGTCGCCAAGATTGCCTACCGGCCCGGCAAGTTCCTGAATGCGTCACTGGACAAGGCATCGGTTGACAATGAACGCAACTCCATGGCGCTGGAAATGGCGGACGGGCGCAAGATTGCCGTGGTGCAGATTGCCGGATTGGTGGCGCGGCGTATCCTGTGCGAGGTTGAGGAAGGCCAGATGCTGGACACTGGCGCGCGCTTCGGGATGATCCGGTTCGGGTCGCGCGTGGATGTGTATCTGCCCGATGGTGTGGAACCGCTGGTGGCGCTGGGGCAGACGATGATTTCCGCAGAAACCGTGATTGCTGACCTGACCAGCACGGAATCGCGCCGCATGGCTGCGATTCGCTGATATGCCATACCGCCGCGATACCCTGTCATTTGTGCAGCTTGTGCCCAATCTTGTCACCATTCTGGGCATGTGCGCGGGGCTAAGTGCCATTCGTTATACATTCGACGGCCGGTTTGAACTGGCGGCGGCGCTTATCATTCTGGCGGCCATCCTTGACGGCATTGATGGTCTGTTGGCGCGCAAGCTGAATGCGGCCAGTTCCTTCGGGGCCGAACTCGACAGTTTTTCCGACTTTGTCAGTTTTGGTGTCGCACCCGGTATTCTGGTGTTCGGTTATGCCCTGACCGGGCCAATGGCCGGATTTGGCTGGGTGTTTGTGCTGGTTTTTGCTGTTTGCGCCTGCCTGCGTCTGGCGCGGTTCAATATAAGCCGCACAGGTCCCGATACTGCTGCGCGGCATTTTGTCGGTGTGCCCGCGCCTGCCGGTGCCATGCTGGGCCTGTTGCCGGTCTATGCGGGGTTGGCCGGACTGGTGGACCCGTCGCGGTTTCCGGTTCTGACGGCGTTTTATTTGTCGGTGGTGGGGTTGCTGATGGTGTCGCGCCTGCCAACGCCGTCACTGAAAGGAATCAGGATCAAGCGCGAATATGCCATATGGGTTCTGGTCGGGATGAGTGTTTTCGTAGGTTTCCTGTTCCTGCGGACATGGATCACACTGGTTGTCGCCGATCTGATTTATCTTGCTGTTCTGGCCAGTTTGGCGCTGCGTCATTTCCGTAAACAAAAAGACACCGCCTAGCAGGTCTTTTTTGCCGATAGCCGCTTGACGCGGGCAGACGCTTCGCATAATTGGACGCCATAGCGCGGTTGTAGCTCAGTTGGTTAGAGTACCGGCCTGTCACGCCGGGGGTCGCGGGTTCGAGCCCCGTCAACCGCGCCACTTAAAAAACCCCTGCCCTTTCGGGCGGGGGTTTTTTAGTTCCGAATGCCTGCAGCTCAGTGGCGGCGTTTTTATCGTGACGTGACGGCCGCAACCGCCTGCGGAACCAGCGCGCCACGATGGCCGATGACTTCGCGGCTAAGGGCATGGCCTGCGCGAATGGCAGTCGCGCAATCCGCGCCATTCAGCCATGCAGCCAGATAACCCGCGTTGAAACTGTCCCCTGCCGATGTGGTGTCAACGGGCGTTTCCGGTGTCAGGTCGGTGATGTCCCCGTGCCCTTCTGCGCCACCAAAACACATTGGCCCGCCCCCGTTCTTTACCACCACATGCCGCGCCCCAAGTGACAGGTAGCGCGAGATTGTGGCCTGCATGTCGGCATCGCCGAAATGTGTGGCCTCGTCGTCAAAGCTGGGCAGGACCAGATCGGCAAGGGCGGCGGTGCCCTCGATGCCGGTGCGCATTGCGGTTGCATTGTCCCACAGGCGCGGGCGCAGATTGGGGTCAAATACCACTGTCGTGCCCGCCGCGCGCGCGGTTTTCAGCGCTGCGTGCAGGGTCTGGCGGGCAGAAGGGGAAAGGATGGCGATTGTAATGCCGGACAGATACGCGATTTTGCACCCTTCAAGCGCGTTATGCAGCAGGGCGGGATCATCGGCCAATGCCTTGGCGGCGGATGTGTCGCGCCAATAGCTGAAACTGCGTTCGCCGTTGGTCAGGCTGATGGCATACAGACCGATTTCGCGTGCAGGATCGCGGCTGACATGGGCTGATTCAATACCCTCGGCGGTCAGGAAATCCAGCATGCGTTGCGAGAAATTGCCTTGCCCGACACGCGACATATACCCCACGCGCCAGTCATTCCCCAGAAGGCGGCGCAGATACCATGCTGTGTTCAATGTGTCGCCCGCAATGCCAAGCCGCCATTGGTCGGATTGTCCGGTTTCGGACAGTTCTACCATTGCTTCGCCGATGGACAGAATAAGCGGTTTTGTCATGTGTCATGTCCCGTCTTGAATGTGACTGCGGTGCGTGTGGGGTGCGGCGCGGGTATGGGGTAAACTAGAATATTAGCTGAACACCTATGTCCACTGCGGCGATGCAGATGTCAATCTTTCGGCGAAATGCGCAACCGCTGCGCTGTACTGAGACGCAGCAGTTGTGGGTTTGAAGGAGGGTGCAAGGCGCAAAGCGCAGCAGCAAGCCGCCACTGCACAACGCCGGGGGTCATGTTTGATACCGCCTACAGTGCGATATGCGGCTGGGATTTCGTCAGGTCATCCAATGCGCGCAACTGGGCTATAAGTTGCTCCATCCTGTCCACCGGAATCATATTCGGCCCGTCCGATGGTGCATTGTCGGGGTCGTGATGGGTTTCGATGAACAGCGCCGATACGCCGACCGCAACGGCGGCGCGCGCCAGAACAGGCGCGAATTCACGCTGCCCGCCCGATGTGGTGCCTTGCCCGCCGGGTTGTTGCACCGAATGGGTGGCGTCAAACACCACCGGATAGCCGGTTTGCGCCATGGTGGGCAGGCCACGAAAATCGCTGACAAGGGTGTTATAGCCAAAGGACGTGCCACGGTCGCACAGCATGATGCGCGTGTTGCCGGTGGATACGATCTTGGCGGCGACATTGCCCATGTCCCAGGGGGCCAGAAACTGCCCTTTCTTGACATTGATGGCAGCGCCGGTTTCGCCAGCGGCCAGCAGCAGGTCGGTCTGCCGGCACAGGAACGCGGGAATTTGCAGCACATCGCAGACTTCGGCCGCAGGCGCGCATTGGCGCGCGTCGTGCACATCGGTCAGCACGGGCACGCCGAATTCACGCTTGATCTGGTCCAGAATGCGCAATCCTTCATCCATGCCCAGCCCGCGCTGCGTGCCGATGGACGACCGGTTTGCCTTGTCATAGCTGGCCTTGAAGATGAAGCGCGTGGCCGTGGGCGCGCAGGCGGCGGCAATGCGTTCGGCCATCATACGCGCGTGATCCAGACTTTCCAGCTGGCACGGGCCGGTGATCAGGGCGAAAGGGTGCGTGCCGCCGATGCTGATGTCACCGATCTGGATGGGGGTTGTTTCGATCATGGTGCCTCCTGCAATGCAGACTCAATCCGTGCCACGTCCATTGGGTTATTCAATTCCCAAAATACCCGCCCGCGCGCGTCAACTTCGACGCAGCGCACCGGAATACCCCCATACAGGAAGCGCAGCTGTTCCAGCCCTTCCAGATTTTCCAGTGTGCAGGGCGGAATCGCCGCATATTCCGCCAGCGCGGACGGGCGATAGGCATAGACGCCGACATGGTGGAAAACGGGAATCGGGTCCGGCACTTTGCCCGCATCAATGAAGGGTAGAACTTCCTTGGAGAAATAAAGCGCGTTCATATTCCGGTCAAACACAGCCGTGGTGCCACCAACACGCCCGTTGCGCCGGTCATCGATGAAATTGTCATAGGTCTGGCGGTCACAGCGCAGCACTGGCGTTGCCATGCCCACGGTGGGGTCGGCCTGCATGGCGTCGATCAGGGCCTCCACGAACCATGGTGGTGTCAGCGGCGCGTCACCTTGCAGATTGATGACCAGATCCGGCGCAATGGCCAGCCGTGCCAGCGCATCGGCGCAGCGCGCTGTGCCGTTTTCACAGCTTTCGGATGTCATGACCACATCGGCCCCGAACCCGCGCGCGGCATCGGCGATGCGGTCATCATCGGTGGCAACATAGACCGCATCCACACCGCGCACCCGAAGGGCAGCTTCCCAACTCATTTGAATCAGGGACTTGGCGGACCCGTCACGTTGGCGCAGTGTCACCAGCGGTTTGCCAGGGTAACGGGTGGACGCATAGCGTGCCGGAATGAACAGAACGGTTTTCACATGACCCCCGCGCGTAAGAAATCGTGGATATGAACAATGCCTATGGGTGTACCTGCTGGCGTGGCAACCAGCAACACGCTGATTTTGCGTGCATTCATCAGGGCCAGCGCTTCGGCGGCCAGCATGTCAGGCTGCACGGTCACGGGGCTTGGATTGGCCACATCTGCGGGCCGCACACTTAGCAAACTGTCCATGTTGCGGCGCAAATCGCCATCGGTCATGACACCGACAATGCGCGTTCCATCCATCAGCACGGCCACGCCGAATCCTTTGGATGTCATGGTCAGCAATGCTGTTTGCATATCCGCGCGGTGGTCCAGCAGCGGCAGCGAGTCGCCTTCATGCATGAAATCGGCCACGGTTTTCAGCTGTGCGCCCAGCTTGCCGCCGGGATGATACAGGCGGAAATCTTCGGGCATGAACCCGCGCACTTCCATCAGGGCCACGGCCAGCGCATCACCCAGCGCAAGCGTCAGCGTGGTGGATGTGGTGGGGGCCATGCCGATGGGGCAGGCTTCGGGCAGTTGCGGCAATGTCAGGCGGTAGGTTGCGGCCTTCATCAGCGTGCTGTCAGGGCGCGAGGAAATGCCCATCATGGGAATTGAAAAGCGCTTGATGTGAAACAGCATGTCGCGCAGTTCGGTGGTTTCGCCGGAATTCGAGATCAGCAGGCAAATGTCGTCATTTGTGACCATGCCTAGATCGCCATGGCTGGCTTCGGCGCAATGCACGAAGAAGGCGGGCGTGCCCGTTGACGCCAGCGTGGCCGCAATTTTGCGCCCGATATGGCCGGATTTGCCGATGCCGGACACAATGACACGGCCCTTGATATTCAGGATGTGGTGAATTGCGGGTTCCAGATCGGCGGGCAGGTTCTGTGACAGGTAATCCAGTGCGCGCGCTTCAACGGCGACGGTTTCGGCAGCCGCCTTCCGGATAACGTCAGGGGCCTCGTCCGGGCCGGGGGCGGTGCTTGAAATATCTGCCATCTGGTGGCCTTTCGCGTCATTCATGCCTGTATCAGCGCATGTCTGGTTTGTTTCAGATTGTGGGCGTGACGACAAGCCATGTCCACCCCGCGCTATAGCGGGCCGCTTTGGAACAGTTGCACTTTCAACCCGCCATGGGGAATGGGGGGGCCGGGGTGCAGGGTCAGGCCGGTTGCATGGGCCAGTTTGCGTTCCGACGTGACAAGCCCCAGCCGCCACCCTTTGAACTGCTCGCGCAGCACCTGCCCCAGCGTGGCATATAGCCCGAACAGTTTGGCCGCATTCCCGATACGCCCGCCATAGGGCGGGTTGACCATGATCAGGCCGGGCGCAATGTCTGGCCGCGTCAGCGCGCTGATGGGCTGGCAAGTGAAGGCGGTGCAGTCCGTCAGGCCCGCACGCGCGGCATTGTCGCGGGCGTTCTGGACCCCGCCCTGATCGCGGTCGAAGCCGAAAAACTGCAAGGGCGGGGTTTCGGGGGTGTGCTGGCGCATCTGCGCCCATGCGCGCGCGTCAAAGCTGGCAAGGTTTTCAAACGCAAACGGGCGGCTGCGACCGGGCGGCAGGGCAGCGGCGCGGTCCGCCGCTTCCAGAATAAACGTGCCCGACCCGCACATGGGGTCGATCACGGGTTGGGTGCCGTCAAACCCCATCTGGTGCAGGAAAGCCGCGGCCATTGTTTCGCGCAAGGGCGCCTTGCCGGTGGCCAGTTTATGGCCGCGTTTGTGCAGCCCCTCGCCAGAGGTGTCCAGCGAGATGGTGACCATGTCATCGTCAATGCGGATCATCACGCGCAGATCGGCATCCGCAGTGACGGGCGCGCCAAGGGTTTCAGTGATCGCGGTTGAAATGCGCTGCGCTGCGGCTTTCTGGTGGTAAATGCGCGAGCGGGTGCAGGTCACGTCTATTCTGACCGGAAGATCAGGGCGCAGCACATCGGCCCACGGGAATTTGCGCGCGCGCTTGTCCAGTTGCGCCAGATGCAGGGCGCGAAACTGGCCTATGCGCACCAGAACGCGGCTGGCACTGCGCAGCCACAGGTTTGCGCGCCAGATGTCGTGCCATGTTCCGGTTGTTTCCACCCCGCCGGGAACGATAGCGGGCGAAGGCAGGCCCAATGCCTGCGCTTCGTGCGCCACAACAGGTTCAAGCCCCGGCAGGCAGGCAAGGAATATGGGGAAGGATGTGTTTTCCATGGCTGTCGCATAGGGGGAATTGTGCGTCTGTGCCAGAAGAAAAAGGATGCGCCCGGCCAGCGTGGCCCACCCACCCGCCCCCGCGCACCGCGTGGCGCGGCGCG
>SR_TP_S13solDRAFT_1000453_pt1 | contig 17113 bp, 20 predicted proteins | sample SodReaTP_S13sol_FD_11159 | JGI IMG/M metagenome (IMG submission 11159)
GGCGCGCCGCCACTACAGGCCCAGCACGTCAAGCATGGAATATTCCCCCGGCGGTTGTGTCTGCAACCAGATCGCCGCACGAATGGCCCCGCGCGCAAACAGCGCCCTGTCAGATGCAACATGACGCAGCACAATCCGTTCACCCGGACCGGCAAAAACAACGTCATGTTCCCCGATATAGTCACCGCCACGGATGGCATGAAACCCGATTGCGCCTGCATCGCGCGGGCCGGTTATGCCATCGCGCGCACGGTCGGCCACTTCGGGCAGCAGCACGCCCCGCCCGCGCGCCGCCGCGTCGCCCAGCATCAGCGCTGTGCCGGATGGGGCATCGACCTTGTGGCGATGGTGGGCCTCAATGATTTCGATGTCATATTCCGTGTCCAGCGCTTGCGCGATCTGTTGTGTCAGCTTCACCAACAGGTTGACCCCAAGGCTCATGTTGCCCGCGCGCATGATGCGGCCTGTGGCACTGGCCTTGGTGATGGCCGCCAGATCATCGTCATCAAAGCCGGTGGTGCCAATGACATGCGCGACCCCTGCCGCCGCCGCCTGCTGCGCCAGCGCAACCGACACGGCGGGGGCCGTGAAATCCACAATCGCGTCCGAACATTCCAGCGCCTGCGCCAGATCATCCGTGACAATCACGCCGCGCGCGGCCCCGCCCTGCACGACGCCCAGATCCTGACCGATCCAGTCATGCCCCTGCCGTTCGACTGCCGCCGAAAGAACCGCCAGATCACTTTCATCCACCAGCCGCAGCAGCATTTGCCCCATACGCCCGGAAACACCCATTATCGCAATGCGGACCATTTGCCCCACTCCTGCCAAGATCACAGTTTCGCGTATTCCTAGCGGTTGGGGCGGAATTTGGCAAAGCCTCGTTGCGCGCGGGGACAGATTGACCTAAATGAGCAGGATGAGTGTAAAACGCTATCAACAGGGCACAGGCCCGTCGCAACGCCAGCTGCGCGTGGCCGAACTGATCCGGCGCACGTTGGCAGAAGTGCTGGCGCGTGGCGATGTGCATGATCCGGATCTGGGCCGGATGGCAATTACTGTCAGCGAAGTGCGCACATCGACCGACCTGAAGGTGGCAACCGCCTATGTCATGCCACTGGGCGGCAAGGACCAGCAAATCGCGCTGAAGGCTTTGGCCCGCAACAAATCGGAACTGCGTCATCTGATCGGGCGGGAACTGACCCTGAAATACGCCCCCGACCTGCGGTTCAAGCTGGATGAAACTTTCGACCGGATGGATGACACGCGCCGCCTGCTGGGTCAGGAACGCGTGCAGCGCGATGTCGCCGCTGGCGCGCATGATGATGATCATGATGATGATGCGGGCCGCGATTAAGCCGACGCTTGGTGCATTGGCACTTTGGGCCGCAAGCGTTACCGCGTCACTGGCGGAATGTGCCCGCACGGATTTTCTGGACCACAGTTTCACGACATGCACCGCGACGGTGGGGGATGACCTGCGCCTGTTTCTGTATGCGGACGAGGCCAAGGTCTATGGCAACTTCACAACGATCGACAGCGCCTTGACCCGCGAGGGCAAGAAACTGGCGTTTGCCATGAACGGCGGCATGTATCATCCCGACCGCCGCCCTGTGGGGTTGTATATAGAAGATGACAGGGAAATATCGCGTATCGTCACCTCGGCGGGGCCGGGCAATTTCGGCATGTTGCCCAATGGCGTCTTTTGCATCGAGGATGCGCGCTTTACGCTGATCGAAAGCCGCGCCTTTGCACAGGACCCGCTTGCATGCCGCTATGCAACACAATCCGGCCCCATGCTGGTCATTGACGGCCAATTCCACCCGCGCTTCATCGAGGACAGTGACTCGCGCCTGATCCGGAACGGGGTTGGTGTTTCTTCGGACGGGACGCGGGCGAAATTCGTGATCGCCAATACACCCGTAAACCTTTTTGAATTCGCGCGTTTTTTCCGTGACCATCTGGACATGCCGCAAGCGCTGTATATCGACGGTAATGTGTCCCGCCTGCATGCACCCGGGTTGCGGCGCTCAGACTGGGGTGTCTTGCTGGGCCCTATTATCGGCAAGGTTGTTGACGCGGGCAGGCCCGCCCAGTAGCAGGCGCGTAAACAGACAAAAAGGGCATTTCATGGGACGCAAGCGCAAGGGGCGGGCAATATCGGGCTGGCTGGTGGTCGACAAACCTGCAGGCATTACGTCGACGGCGGTGGTCAACAAGGTGCGTTGGGCCTTGCAGGCGCAAAAGGCCGGCCATGCGGGCACGCTGGACCCCGCAGCAACCGGCGTTCTGGCCATCGCACTGGGCGAAGCCACAAAAACCGTGCCCTATATTACCGATGCGCTGAAATGTTACCGCTTCATGGTCCGGCTGGGGCAGGCCACCACCACCGATGACGCCGAGGGGGCAGTGATCGCCACCAACGACCAACGCCCCGATGACGCCGCAATAGAAGCGGCCCTTGGTGCGTTTCGCGGCGAAATCGAACAAGTGCCACCCCAGTTTTCCGCCGTCAAGGTTGAGGGCGAGCGCGCCTATGACATTGCGCGCGCGGGCGATGAAATGGACCTGGCCGCGCGTCCGCTTTGGGTGGAACGGCTGGATATCGTGGCGCGGCCGGATGCAGACCATGTGGAACTGGAAATGGTCTGCGGCAAAGGGGGCTATGTGCGGTCCATTGCGCGCGATCTTGGCGCAGCGCTGGGGTGTCTGGGGCATGTCGCATGGTTGCGGCGCACATGGTCGGGGCCGTTTGATGCCAAGGACGGGCTGAGTATGGACCAGATCGAGACGATGGCCCACACCCCCGAACTGGACACCCATTTGCGCCCGCTGGAACAAGGGCTGGCCGATTTGCCCGAACTGCCCGCCACACCGGAAGGGGCCGCAAGGTTGCGCAATGGCAATCCCGGCATGGTGCTAAGTGCATCGGTCGAGTATGGCGATGAAGCATGGGCCAGCTATCAGGGGCGCGCGGTTGCTGTTGGCGTATACAAGGCAGGCGAATTGCACCCCAGTCGCGTGTTCAATCAGGAATGACAGATCTGGGCGATGTCATAACCCGCAGTCACGTCAAGGGCGACGCGCCGTCGGTGGCGGTCTATTCCCCGTGTGAGGCGTTTCGCTACCTTCTGACCCGCGAATGGGAACCCGCCGCAGGGCGGGTGCTGTTTGTCATGCTGAACCCCTCCACCGCGACAGAAGTGCAGAACGACCCCACGGTCGAACGCTGCGAACGGCGCGCGCGCACGCTGGGTTTCGGGGCTTTCAGGGTCTGTAACATTTTCGGGTTTCGCGCCACTGATCCGCGCGTCATGCGCGCAGCACCCGACCCCATCGGCCCGCTGAACGACCCGGCAATCGCGCAAAGTGCACAATGGGCCGACCAGATCATCTGCGCATGGGGCACACATGGGGAATTTCTGAACCGTGGCGCGCAGGTTGAAGCGCTGTTGCGTGCGACGGGGCGCGACTTATGGCATCTTGGGTTAAGCAAGGCAGGCCATCCCAAACACCCGCTATATATCGGGTATCATGTCCGCCCGACCCTGTGGACACCAATGCCCTAGGAACGGGCTCAGGTCCGTTCAGGGAAAGGCTTCGATACGCAGGGTTGCCATGCAGATATCCGGGCCAAATGTGCCTGCCCAGACGTCATAACGACCCGTCTGGGCCGAGGTCACACGAATAGCCGGGTTCACACCTTCATCATCATCGTTGAACAGCCAGCGGCCACTTGGTGTATTGATCAGCAAAACCGTATCACACCCCTCATCGCCCGTCATCTTGAAGCGGATCATCCGGTCCTTGTTGTTCCGCGTCAGGAAAACATTGAAATCCGGCTGAAGTGCCACGAACCCCGCCCCGTCAAAACGCGCGCAATCCCATAATTCGACAGATCCGCCTGCGGCCACGGCATGGCGGCGCTCGGACCATAAATCATCTTCGCTGTAGCTTAGGGTGTGTCTGGCCTCGATCGTGAAGTCAGGACAGTCCTTGGCCATCGCGGCCAAAGGTGCAAGTCCCAACGCAAAAGCCGCTGCAACGAAATAACGCATTGATCCCCCAATGAAAGAAGGACCGGCGTCCGACCGATCCATGACGTTCTTGTAAATGCATATACTAAGTCACGCGCGCAAAGGCAGCGCAAGACCAGAAAACCGAATTCGACACCTATTTCCGGCGCAACCGGATCACCACGTCCACCCGCGAAATTTCGGCCCCTTCGGGCGCTGTGGGCAGACGGGAAAAAGCCACCTCGCCCGAGGGGGCATCCGTCAGCTGTTGACTGTCTTCCCAGAAGTAATGCGGATGCTCGTCCACGCAGGTGTCAAAATAAGACCGTGTCGCATCGACCGTAATCTCATTCATCAAGCCGGCATCGCAAAAGGCACGCAGCGTGTTGTAAACTGTTGCAAGTGAAACAGATTCACCGCTTTCCTTTACCGCCAGAAACAGGCTTTCGGCGGTCACATGCCGATCATGCCCGTCCCCCACCAGCAGCCCTGCAAGCGACAATCGCTGACGCGTAGGCCGCACGCCTGCGCGGGCCAGCCAGTCCGCGCCTGCAGTCAGGGTATCATCGTTCAGTTGTGCAAAATCCGTATTCATAAAACGTATATAGGGCTTGTTGCACATGAATTTCAAACAAAATTCATTCAGGACACCTGCAATCTGTCGTGATGCGCGGGCTTGCATGACTTTGGGGCGCGGTGCTAGAGGAAGGAAAGCCATGCAGGAGAGTTTCATGTCCCAGTTTCCAACGTCCTTCGACAAAGAGGGCCTGTTGGCCTGCGCGCGCGGCGAATTGTTCGGGCCGGGCAATGCGCAGCTGCCAGCGCCACCAATGCTGATGATGGACCGGATCACCGAAATCTCTGGTGATGGGGGCGCGCATGGCAAGGGCCATGTCGTGGCCGAATTCGACATTACGCCGGATTTGTGGTTTTTTGATTGCCACTTTCCCGGCAACCCGATCATGCCCGGTTGCCTTGGCCTTGACGGCCTGTGGCAGTTGACGGGGTTCAATCTGGGCTGGCGTGGCTGGCAGGGGCGCGGCTATGCACTGGGCGTCGGCGAGGTCAAGCTGACAGGCATGGTGCGCCCTGATCGCAAGATGCTGACCTACAAGGTAGATTTCACCAAAGCCGTGCAAACGCGCCGCCTGACCATGGGCGTTGCCGATGGCATTGTCGAAGCGGATGGCGATGTCATCTATATGGTCAAGGATATGAAAGTCGCGCTGTCGGAAAGCTGAAGCGCCAATCCAACAACAGGGAGGGACGCCCATGCGTCGCGTTGTCATTACCGGGCTGGGGATCATCTCGCCCATCGGGAATTCTACGGATGAAGTCGCGGCCAGCCTGCGCGCGGGCCGGTCGGGCATTGTCTTTGCGCCCGAATATGCTGAACACGGGTTTCGCAGCCAAATCCACGGCATGCCACAGATCACGCTGGAAGATCATATCGACAAGCGCAACCTGCGCTTCATGGGGCCGGGTGCGGCCTATAACTTCCTGTCGATGGAACAGGCCATTGCCGATTCCGGTCTGGAAGACAGCGATGTGTCGAATGAACGCACCGGCCTGATCATGGGGTCGGGCGGTCCGTCAACGTCCAACCTGTTTCAGGCACACAAAATCGTCATCGAAAAGGGCAGCCCCAAGCGCATGGGGCCATTCATGGTGACGCGCGGCATGTCGTCCACGAATTCGGCCTGTCTGGCCACGCCGTTCAAGATCAAGGGCGTGAACTATTCCATCACCTCGGCCTGCTCAACCTCGGCGCATTGTATCGGCAACGCGGCCGAGCTTATCCAGATGGGCAAGCAGGACGTGATTTTCGCAGGCGGCGGCGAAGAACTGGACTGGACGCTGTCGTGTCTGTTCGACGCGATGGGCGCCATGTCGTCAAAATACAATGACGCCCCCGAAACCGCGGCACGCGCATTTGATGCCACGCGGGACGGGTTCGTGATTGGCGGCGGTGGCGGCGTTGTCGTGCTGGAAGAACTGGAACACGCCAAGGCACGCGGCGCAAAGATCTATGCCGAGGTGACAGGCTATGGTGCCACATCCGACGGGTATGACATGGTCGCCCCATCCGGCGAGGGCGGCGAGCGGTCCATGCGGCTGGCACTGTCCACCCTGCCGCAGGGGCGCAAGGTCAGCTATATCAACGCGCACGGCACATCGACCCCCGCAGGCGACGTGACCGAAGTGGAAGCCATCCGCCGCATTTACGGTGAAGGAAACGTGCCCCCCATTTCATCAACCAAATCGCTGACAGGCCACAGCCTTGGGGCGACTGGTGTGCAGGAAGCGATCTATTCGCTGCTGATGATGCAGGGCCGGTTCATTGCCGCATCGGCCAATGTCACCCAGCTTGACCCTGCCATTCAGGATGGGGAAATTGCAACCAAGCTGGTCGAGGATGTGGAACTGGATTCCGTGCTGTCCAACAGCTTCGGCTTCGGCGGAACCAACGCAACACTTATCATGAGTGCGATGCGTGACTGAGGGGCATTCCATGGCAGGATTGATGGCCGGAAAACGCGGTCTGGTGATGGGCGTTGCCAATGAACGCTCCATCGCGTGGGGCATTGCGAAAGCAATGGCAGATCAGGGCGCGGAACTTGCCTTCTCCTATCAGGGGGAGGCATTTGGAAAACGCGTCGAGCCGCTTGCCGCGTCCGTCGGATCCGACATTTTGCTGGATGTCGATGTCACGAATGAAGCCTCGCTGGATGCCTGTTTCGATGCGTTGAAATCACGCTGGGGAACCATGGATTTTCTGATCCATGCCATCGCGTTTTCCGACAAGACCGAACTGACAGGCCGGTTCCGCGACACCAGCCGCGCCAATTTCAAGCATTCGCTGGAAATCAGCTGCTACAGCTTCATCGATCTGGGGCGGCGCGCTTCTGAATTGATGCCCAATGGCGGCACGCTGCTAACGCTGACATTTCAGGGGTCCAACACCGTCACACCGTTCTACAATGTCATGGGTGTGGCCAAGGCCGCGCTGGAAAGTTCGGTGCGCTATCTGGCCAATGATCTGGGGCCAGAGGGGATTCGCGTGAATGCCATCAGCCCCGGCCCGATGAAAACCCTTGCCGGTGCGGCCATCGGGGGCGCGCGCAAAACCTATCGTCATGCGGAGACCAACGCCCCCCTTCGCAGCAATGCAACACTGGAAAGCGTGGGCGGCACAGCCGTTTATCTGGCATCCGATTACGGGGCCTTCACCACGGGCGAGATCATCCATGTGGATGGCGGATATCACGTCATGGGTATGCCACAGGTCGATAATATCTGACGGCGCACATGGCCGTTTCATATCGGGGAAAGGGGGCAATCTGCCCCCTTTTTCATGCCATTTTCACGATGGTAGATTCATGTGCGCGCGGTGCGCTGTCCCTGACCAAGGCGATATCCCAGCGCTGCCGCGCCAATCCACAAAACCACCGATGCAACACCATAGGCCACTGCCGCGAAGATGCTGCGCTCCAACAGCACCAGAACCTCTAACGAGAATAGCGAGAATGTCGTGAACCCGCCGCAAAACCCCGTCATCAGCAATGCGGCGGCTATGGGGCGCAGTGGGCGGGTGGCCAGATAGCCGATTAGCGCCGCACCCAGAACATTTGCCGCCAGTGTCGCAATAAAGGCCGCATCCGGCAGCATTTGCAGGGCGGTCAGACTTAAACCAATGCGCGCACCGGTGCCCACGGCCCCGCCAATGCCCACCGCCAAAAGCGTGCCCCGCATCCTTAGCCCCCCCAGACCGCGGGGGACAACAGCCATGCCCCCAGAACCACGCCCAGCCCCGCCACAACCGGACCGGATACCGCAGACCCCAGCGCATTCGCGCAAGCCGCGCGCCGATCCCCTGCCTGCCATAGCGTCAAAGTTTGCAGCGCAAGCGTCGAAACGGTGGTATACCCCCCCAGAATGCCAAGCGTGAAAACCGCAAGCACCGGGGGCGTGCCCGCAGCGATTGCTGATAACGGCGCGCCGTCTGACCGCGCCAGTAACATGCCAAATGCCAGCCCCAGCATGGCGCTTCCCGACAGGTTCACAGCCAGCGTGCCCCAAGCCAGATGCATGCGACGCGCAATCCAAGATGACAGCGCTGCACGCGCCATCGCCCCCAACCCGCCACCTGCGGCAATCGAAACGAAAAGGGTTAAATCAGGGTGCATGGGCAAGCTATAACCTGCTTGCCCATGGGTTGGAATACACGCGGTTCAGTCCTGTGCGCGCAAAATCCGCGCGGGACGCACCGCAAGTGGCCGCAACGCGAAGGCAAGCCCCGCCAGCAATGTGGCCAGAACACCGCCCGCGATGACTGCCAATGCGGGCAGCCATTCGAATTGATAGCTGGCCTCCATCACGAAACGCATGACGGCCCAACTGGCCAGCGCGCCAGCCCCAAGCGCCACAAGGCCCGCCGCAGCCCCCATCAGCGCAGATCGCAGCGCGAAACTGGCCAGAATGCCACGCCGCGACGCGCCAAGGGTTTTCATCACAGCCGCTTCAAACACACGCGCGCGCTCTCCTGCCGCTGCCGCCCCGATCAGCACGACAAACCCTGTCAGCAACGTGGCAAGGGCCGCAAAACTGGTGGCAGTCGCCATTGTGGATAGCGCCTCGGTCACGCGCTCGGCCGCTTCGCGCACGCGGATCGCGGTGATATTGGGGTACATATTGGACAGATCGCGCAAAATCGCACCTTCCGCCGCTTCCAGCGCGTAGACCGTGGCAATATGCGTATGCGGGGCCGCGCGGATGGGGTCAGGGGTCATGACCATGACAAACCCGATGCCGCCAGTGGAAAAATCCACCTCCCTCAGATTGGCGATTTCGGCGGTGATGTCGCGGCCCAGAACGTTGATGGTCACAGTGTCCCCGACACCCAGCCCCAGATCAGCGGCCTGTTCGGCCCCGAAACTGACAAGCGGCGGGCCGGAATAATCCGCGTCCCACCATGTGCCCGCAGTCAGGCGCGTGCCTTCGGGCTGGGTGGCGGAATAGGTTATGCCACGATCCCCGCGCAGCACCCAATGCCCCGCCGCCGGATGGTCGCGCGATGGAATGCCGTTCAGTTCCGTGACAACGGCGCGCAGCATGGGCGCGGTTTCAACGCGGTCCACATTATCATCGCTATCCAGCCGTTCCAGAAACCCGTCCAGCTGCGTGTTCTGGATATCCAGAAAGAAGTAGCTGGGTGCGCGGTCGGGCAAATCCGTGGAAATCGCGCGGCGCAGGTTGTTGTCAATCTGGCCCACTGCGGCCAGCACCGTCAGCCCCAGCCCCAGCGACAGGATGACAGCCCCTGCCCCTTCGCGCGGGTTGCCGATTGCGCCCATGGCCATGCGCAGCGCCGTATGTCCGCGCAAACTGCGCGAGCGCGCGGCGCGGCGCGCAAGCGCACGCACGCCCAGCGCCGCGAAGGCCAGCACAGCCAATGCACCGATCACCCCCCCAGCCGTGGCGAAGGCCAGCACCGGCACCGCCGCGAATGCAGCCGCTATCGCCACCAGCGCGCCAACCAGCGCCAGTGTGACCAGCATATAGGGCCAGCGCGGCCAGCCCTGCGCATTTTCATCCATCCCGCGAAAGATAACCGCCGCACGGACGTTTTCAGTGCGCGCCAGCGGCCACAGCGTGAAAATAAGTGCTGTCAGCGCACCATAAATCGCAGCCTCGACCAACGCCTTCGGGTGCAGGCCGATATGCAGGTCCACAGGCAGTTGGTCCGCCACCAAAGGGGCCACCGCAAAGGGCACGACCGCCCCCAAGGCAAGGCCCAGCGCAATACCCAGCGCAGTCAAAACCCCGATCTGCATCAGATAAACCGCAAGGATGGTGCGACTTTCGGCACCAAGGGTTTTCAGCGTGGCAATCACATTGGTCTTGCCGTCCAGATAAGTGCGCACCGCAGCAGACACGCCCACCCCGCCCACAGCCAGACCGGCCAGACCAACCAGCACAAGGAAGGATGACACGCGTTCAATCACGCGCTGAACCTGCGGGGCGGCATTGCGGCTGTCGCGCCAGCGCACGCCCGCGCCGTCGAACTGGCTGTTCACAGCGGCCCGCGCCTGATCCAGATCGCGCCCGTCCAGAAGCAGGCGATAATTCACTTCATACAGCGTGCCGGGGCCAAGTAGTCCCGCATCCTGCAACGCGTCAGATTTGACAATCGTGCGCGGGCCAAAGCCGAAATTCGCCCCCATCCCGTCAGGTTCGCGGGTCAGATGCGCGGTCAGGCGAAATTCCTGAACGCCAAGGCGGAACACATCGCCAAGCTGCAAATCCAGCCGTTCGGCCAGAATACGTTCCATCACACCACCGGGCAGGCCATCTTGCACGGCCAATGCCTGCTCCAGCGGGATTTCCGGGTCCAGCCCGACCGCACCCACCAGCGGATAGGCCGCATCAACCCCCTTGACCTGCGTGACCGATCGTTCGGCGCTGTCGCCCTGCCCCGCCACAGCCATGGACCGGAAATCAACCGCTTCGGACACTGCGCCCGCGAACCCGTCGATCCAGTCGCGTTCCTCAGGCGTGGCGAAACGGTAGGTCATGCGCAATTCCGCATCGCCCCCCAGAAGCGTGGCCCCTTCGCGCGCAAGCCCGTCGTCAATAGCCCCGCGCACGGACCCGACAGCCGCAATGGCCCCCACGCCCAGCGCCAGACAGGCCAGAAATACCCAGAACCCGCGCAAGCCGCCGCGCAATTCGCGCCGCGCAATCGCCCATGCCACGCGCATCATTCGGCGGCCTTTGCGGTGGCGCGGTCTTCACCTTCAATGCGGCCATCGGCCAGCCGGATAACACGGTCACAGCGCGCGGCAAGGTCCAGCGCATGGGTCACAAGGATCAGCGTTGCCCCATGCCGGTCGCGCAGGCCAAACAGCATGTCCATGATCGCCTGCCCGTTCACCCCGTCCAGATTGCCTGTCGGCTCATCCGCCAGAAGTATCTCAGGGCGCGGGGCGGCTGCGCGCGCAAGGGCAACGCGCTGCTGTTCACCACCTGACATTTGCGCGGGGTAATGGTCCAGCCGGTGGCCCAGTCCAACGGCGCGCAATTCTTCCTCGGCACGCTCGAACGCATCGCGTTTGCCCGCCAATTCCAGTGGCGTTGCAACATTCTCCAGCGCGGTCATTGTCGGGATCAGGTGGAAAGACTGGAACACAACCCCCATATGTGACCTGCGAAACCGGGCAAGGGCGTCTTCGTTCAGCGCGGTCAGATCATGGCCAAGGGCCGAAACCTGACCCGCTGTCGCACGTTCCAGCCCGCCCATAAGCATCAGGAGGGATGATTTGCCAGACCCAGAAGGCCCGACCAGACCAAGGGTTTCCCCGCGCGTGACATCCAGTGTGATCCCGCGCAAAATCTCGACCGGCCCGGCATTGCCTTGCAGGGTCAATCCCGTATCCTTAAGCGAGAGTACAATGTCAGTCATCAAATCCGTCCTTTGCGTGCGCCTATCGCACCCATATGGGGTTTTCCACCAGTTCGGCAAGCGCTGCGGCGCAGCGTTTGCGACCATAACGCTGGCTGCGGGACTTTCCGTCGGCGCGGCCGGTGCGGAACCGTTGCGCCTTGTGGCCTTGGGGGATTCGTTGACCCAAGGCTACGGATTGCCCGCCGATGACGGGTTTGTGCCGCAGTTGCAGAACTGGCTAAGCGCGAACGGCCATGACGTTATCGTGATAAATGCAGGCGTTTCAGGCGACACAACCGCTGGCGGGCTGGCCCGGCTGGACTGGACACTGGCCGAACCTGTGGACGCGATGCTGGTCACATTGGGCGGTAACGATCTGTTGCGCGGCGTTGACCCTGCCGCCAGTCGCGCCAATCTGGACGCCATTCTTGCGCGCCTGCAAGATGAGGGGATCCCCGCAATGCTGGCCGGTATGCCTGCGCCGGGCAATTATGGCCCGGACTTCCGTGACGCCTTCGAGGGGATGTATCCGGATCTGGCACAGGAATATGACGTGCCGCTGGTGCCGAATTTCATGCAACCCATGACAGACAAGGCCGATGCGGGGGCCAGTTTCGCAGAATTGATGCAAGACGATCATATCCACCCCAATGCCGACGGGGTTGCCCTGATTGTCGAAGGTATCGGGCCAAGCATTGCGGCCTTCCTTGAAACTGTCCCCGCCGCCACACCCTGACGGGCTGCGCTGTGCAAACAGTTGTGTCGCTTGACACTTGTTGATAAGCGCTACAACAAATCTGAGCTAGGCATTACGGGGCAGTCCGATGGGCTGCCCCAAAACAGGAACAGGTGGCCCGCATATGGCAAGAAACAATTTCATCTTCACGTCGGAATCCGTATCAGAAGGGCACCCGGACAAGGTTTGTGACCGCATTTCAGATGCCGTTCTGGATGCCCTGCTGGCGGAAGAAGAAACCGCCCGCGTGGCATGCGAAACCTTCGCCACATCATCGCTGGTCGTGATCGGCGGCGAAGTTGGGCTGACAGACCCCGAGCGCCTGAAGGATTATATGGGCCGTATCCCGCAGATCGCACGCGACTGCATCCGCGATATCGGCTATGAACAGGACAAGTTCCACTGGAACACCTGCCATGTGCTGAACTTCCTGCATGAACAATCCGCCCATATCGCCCAAGGGGTGGACCGTGACGGCGCGGGCGATCAGGGGATCATGTTCGGTTATGCTGTTGATGACACGCCCGAACTGATGCCCGCACCGATCCAGTATGCCCACAAAATCCTGAAACGTTTGGCCGAAGTGCGCAAATCCGGTCAGGAACCGACGCTGCGCCCTGATGCCAAAAGCCAGCTTTCGGTCCGGTATGAAGATGGCAAACCGGTCGAGGTGACATCGATCGTGCTGTCCACGCAACATGCCGATGAAAACCAGACATCCGACGATATCCGCGCCATTGTCGAACCTTATATTCGTGAAGTGCTGCCAGCCGACTGGATCACCCCCAAGACCGAATGGTGGGTCAACCCCACCGGCACGTTCGTCATTGGCGGCCCTGACGGGGATGCCGGATTGACCGGGCGCAAGATCATCGTTGACACCTATGGCGGTGCCGCCCCGCACGGCGGCGGCGCGTTTTCTGGCAAGGACCCGACCAAGGTTGACCGTTCCGCCGCATATGCAGCGCGTTATATTGCCAAGAACGTCGTTGCCGCAGGTATGGCGCAGCGCTGCACATTACAGCTGTCCTATGCGATCGGGGTGGCAAAGCCGCTGTCGATTTACGTCGACACCCATGGCACCGGACAGGTGGACGATGAAGCGATTGAACGCGCAATCGCGCAGGTCATGGACCTGACCCCGCGCGGCATTCGGGACCATCTGGGCCTGAACCGCCCGATCTATGAACGCACTGCCGCCTATGGACATTTCGGGCGCGCGCCGGAATCTGACGGCGGGTTCAGTTGGGAACGCACCGACCTGATTGAGGCGCTGAAAAAGGCGGTCCGCTAACGCGGCACTGCCAAATCAGAAATGGTAGCAAGAGTGATGGACGGGCCTGCGCCCGTCCTTTTTTGTGCCGGTCACGGGTATCGTGCACATCCCGTCATGCCGCATTGGTACGAGCTAGAGTATGTCACGTTCATTCGCATTCACGAGATATGCTCTGACTTATTGATTTCGCATGTTCGAGAGGCTCAAAACCGGTTCCCACTTTTGAGCAACATGCTCTCGCTTATTGATTTCGCATGTTCGAGAAGCTCAAAACCGGTTCCCACTTTTGAGCAACATGCGCTAGTGGCGGAATATGCGGGTATGCGGCGCAGCCACAGCCATATCATGCTTCATGCCGGACAATCGGGTGCGCACCGGATCAATCGTCAAACCTTCATACACTGCAAGCAATGCGTGCGGAACGGCCCTTGCGGGAAATCGCCTTGGAAGAATAACTGCATCATGAGTCATTTCGACAACCTTCGTATTTGCACCGCTGCCCACTGCATCCGGTTAACGAAGGTTAATACCGGACTTGTGGCACAAATCCGGCAAAATGCGAATATTTTTGCGATTTGCAAAAAAACTTTCTCTGGAAAAGTTAATTACCATCCCGTCTGTGAACAGTGTCACTTGCGCCATTGCGATAAACCCACGTTGGGGAAACGAAGTCGCAAAGATGGCCTGCAAAACGCAATGGCCTAACACATGCGATCAGGTCAGCCGGAAGTCATCAGGGATATGGTCCACGTCCGCCAGCACCAGATCCGCCATTAACACAGCCAGCACAGGGGCCATTGCAAAGCCGATCTTGAACCCACCATTGAACACATATTCCCTCGCCCTGCAGGGCCAGCGTCCCATCAACGGCGCGCGGCTTTTGGCGCGCGGGCGCACCCCTGCCCAGCGTTCCAGAACCGGCGCATCCGCCAAGGCGGGGCACACCAGTCGTGCACGCGCGATCAGGGCGTCACATTGCGCATCAACGGTATCGGGCGCGTCAAAATCACGCTCGCTGGTGGACCCGACCGCGATTGTGCCGTCCGCGTGCGGGACAATATGCAGCCCGTCGACGAACAACTGCGGGGCCTGCGGGGCCGCATGGGCCAACAGGGCCGCCTGCCCCTTGACCCCGCTGCCCATCGTCCGGCCCAAATCACGCGACAACTCCAGCAGACCGTCATATCCTGTGGCCCAGACAACCGGCCCGCCCGATTGTGGCGCATCCGCAATACTGAACCTGCCCCCCAGCGCCTTGAATGCCGCAAAAAGCGCGCGGCCTGCCTGCCGCGGATGCAGTCTTGCGGTCAGCGTGTCGTGGATAACCCAGCCCGATGGCGCTTCCAGCGGCAGTCCCGGGGCATCTTCGCGGCGCAAGACGCGCCACTGTGCCGCCCCTTGCCATAAGTCCGCTGCACCGGCCTGCCGGGCCAGCGCAAGATCCAGCTTGCCCTCTGGCACAGGCTGGACACGACCGCAGCGCGCATAGCCGGGGCTCTGGCCGGAACAGGTGGCCACATCACCCCAGAAATCCGCGGCCTTGATCAATGCATCCAGCTGGAATGCCTTCTTGGCGTTCCAGTTTTCCGGCACATGTGGCGCCAGCGCCCCCACAAGCCCGCCGCTGGACCCTGCCCCCACACCGCGTGCATCATGCAGATGGACATGCGCACCCCGCTTGGCGCATTCATAAGCAAGCGTCAGCCCAAAGACCCCCGCCCCCATGATTGTCACATCTGCCATTGTCATTTCCCCCATGCGGCTGCATGACTGTTCACATGTGTCATAAAGCGGGCTCACATGAACGACCAGATTGCAGATATCACCTGGAAGGACAACCACACGCCCGTTGCCACACGGTTTGACGACCCATATTTTTCGTTGTCCGACGGGCTGGCGGAAACGCAGCATGTGTTCCTGAATGGCAATCGCATTGCCGCGCGCGCGAAACAGGGCTTCCATATCGCGGAACTGGGCTTTGGCACAGGGTTGAACCTGCTGGCCACAGTGCAGGCCCTTGCAGATCGTGAAGGCCCGATATGGTTTACAAGCTTCGAAGCCTATCCGATGCATGTCCGTGACATGACGCGCGCCCTTGCGCCGTTTTCAACCCTTGATACAGACCCGCTGCTGTCGGCATGGGCACGGGGCGCGCGTCAGTTCACGCTTGGCGCGCTGCAGGTCGAGATCATCACAGGCGATGCCCGCGAGACACTGCCGTCATGGCAGGGGAAAGCGGATGCGTGGTATCTGGACGGCTTCTCACCCGCCAAAAACCCCGAGCTGTGGACAGATGACCTGATGGCGCAAGTCGCCCGCCACACCCGCAAGGGGGGCACATTTGCAACCTATACGGCCGCAGGCGCTGTGCGCCGCGCCCTTGCCGCTGGCGGTTTCGATGTGATCCGCCAACCCGGATTCGCACATAAACGACATATGACAACCGGAACCCTGACATGAGTGTGGCGCAGAACAATTCCCTTGGCATCTGGTTGATGTGCGCCACCGCATTCATCTTTGCGGTGCAAGACGCCATGTCGCAACATCTGGCGGGGGAATATAATGTCTTTATGATTATCATGATCCGCTACTGGTTTTTTGCCAGTTTCGTGATCGTGGTTGCATCGCGTCAGGCCGGCGGCATTCGCAAGGCCGCAGCCACCACCCAGCCGGTGCTGCAAATTTTCCGCGGCGTGCTGCTGGCGCTGGAAGTTTGCGTCATGGTCACGGCCTTCGTGATCCTTGGGCTGGTCGAAAGCCACGCGGTATTCGCGGTCTATCCGCTGCTTGTCGCCGCATTATCCGGCCCTGTTCTGGGCGAAAAGGTTGGCTGGCGGCGCTGGAGTGCGATTGCAATAGGCTTTGTAGGGGTGCTGATCATTCTGCAACCGGGGGTCGGGGTGTTCAATCCGGCCGCCCTGATCCCGCTTCTGGCGGCGTTTATGTTCGCGCTATACGGCTTGCTGACCCGCTATGCCGCGCGCAAGGACAGTGCCGCCGTCAGTTTCTTCTGGACCGGTGTTGCAGGCGCAGTCACCATGACCCTGATCGGCATCTGGTTCTGGGAACCCATGGTGGCGGGGGATTGGGTGTGGATGGGCGTGCTGTGCATGACATCGGCCTTCAGCCATTTCCTGCTGATCCGTGCCTATGAAGTGGCCGAAGCCAGCGCCGTGCAACCCTTCGCCTACTTGCAACTGCCCTTCGCATCGGCGTTGGGCCTGTTGCTGTTTTCCGAGACATTGCGCAGCAATGTGGCACTTGGCACATTGGTCGTGGTCTGTGCGGGGCTGTTCACATTATGGCGTGCAAGACAGGTGCAATCGTAACGCCCCCACCCCGACAGACAGGATCAAGGGCACGCGGTTGCACAAATGTGCATCACGCCCCCAGACAGAAGCGCATCACTGCCTTTTGTGCATGCAGGCGGTTTTCGGCCTCGTCGAACACCACGGATTGGGGACCATCCATGACGGCATTCGTCACTTCCTCCTCTCGGTGGGCGGGCAGGCAATGCATGAACAGCGCATCCGGTTTCGCATGGGCCATAAGCGCATCATTCACCTGATAGGGGCGCAGAAGATTATGGCGGCGTTCCCGGTTGGACTGGCTGTCATGCATGCTGACCCAAGTGTCGGTAA
>SR_TP_S13solDRAFT_1000454_pt1 | contig 16976 bp, 4 predicted proteins | sample SodReaTP_S13sol_FD_11159 | JGI IMG/M metagenome (IMG submission 11159)
TGCTCGCGCAGCCGCGCCTCCACCTCCCCCAGCTCGATGCGGAAGCCGCGCAGCTTCACCTGGCCGTCCGCACGGCCCACGAACTCCAGCGTCCCGTCGCCCCGCCAGCGCGCCAGATCCCCCGTGCGGTACATCCGCGCGCCGGCCTCCCCCGCAAAGGGATCCGGCAGGAAGCGATCCCCCGTCAGGCCGCCGGCACCCAGATAGCCCCGCGCGACGGCCGGCCCGCCGACGAAGATCTCCCCGGCCATGCCGATCGGCACGCGGTTGAGGCGGGCGTCGAGCAGATAGACGCGGCGGTCGCCGACCGGCTTGCCGATGGGGATGGAGCGGGCGTTCTCCGGCAGGTCCTCGGGCACGGGATGGCAGGTGCAGAAGACCGTGCACTCCGAGGGCCCGTAGCCGTTGACGATGCGCAGCTCGGGGAAGCGGTCGAGCGCCTCGATCACGTGCGGCACCGAGGGCGCCTCGCCGCCGATCATCGCCAGGCGCAGCGGCGCCAGCGCCTCCGGCAGGCTGTCGAGGATGGCGTTGAAGAGGCTGGCGGTGATCCAGGCGCCGTTGACGCCCTCGGCGCGAATGGTCTCGGCCAGTTCCTCCAGGCTCGGCCGGAAGCCCGGCTGCAGCACGCAGCAGCCGCCGTTCAGCAACACCGCCCAGTATTCCAGGGTCAGCGCGTCCCAGAGGATCGAGGAGTGCTGCAGCATCACCCTGCCGGGGCCGAAGTCGGCATAGTGCACGCCGCTGCAGAAGCCGGGCACGGCGTGGTGCGGGATCAGCGAGGCCTTGGGTTGGCCGGTGGAGCCCGAGGTGTAGGTGAGATAGGCCAGCGCCGTGGCCGGCAGGTCGAGCGGCGGCGGCGTTGCCGGCGCCGCGGCGATGGCCGCGGCCTCGGCATCGAGGTCGAAGCGCGGCAGCTCCGCGTAGGCCGGCTCCGCCGCCAGACCACCGCGGGTCAGCAGCAGCCGCGGGCGCGCGTCCGCCAGGATGTAGGCGAGACGGTCGGCCGGCAGGCTGTCGTCCAGCGCCAGATAGGCGCCACCGGCCTTGAGCACCGCCAGCAGCGCCACGCCGAAATCCAGCGAGCGCTCCAGCCGCAGCGCCACCACCGCCTCCGGCCCGACCCCGGCGGCCACCAGGCGGTGCGCCAGGCGGTTGGCCGCGGCCTCCAGCTCGGCGTAGCTCAGCCGCGCACCGCCGCAGGCCAGGGCCGGTGCCGCCGGCTGCACCGCCGCCAGCGCCGCGACGATCTCCGGCAGCAGGCGCGCCGACGGCTGCGGACTGGCTTCGGGAGCGGTCGGTACGGCGGTAACGAGATCGGTCATGCGGTACTCCAGGCTTCGATCTGCCGCAGTTCCTCGTCGGACACGAGCTGCAGTCCGGACAGCGCCGCCGCCGGCTGCGCCAGCGCAGCCTCCAGCAGGGCGCGGTAGTGCGCGGCCCAGCGCCGCGCCGTCTCCGGCTCGAAGAGATCACTGTTGTAGAAGAGCCAGCCGGAGAAACCGCCCTCCTCCTCCCAGAGGTGCAGCTCCAGGTCGAAGCGCACCGTGTCGACGCCGAGGTCGAGCCACTCCGCCTGCAACTCCGGCAGCTCGAAGCGCGGCGCCAAGGCCGCTGCCGGCTGCAGGGCGAAGACCACCTGGAACAGCGGATTGCGGCCCAGCGAGCGCTCCGGCTGCAGCGCCTCCACCAGCACTTCGAAGGGCAGGTGCTGGTGCTCGAAGGCCTCCAGCACCCGGCCGCGGGTGCGTTCCACCAGGGCGTCGAAGCCGGGGTCGTCGGAGAAGTCGGCGTCGAGCACCAGGGTGTTGACGAAGAAGCCGATCAGCCCCTCCAGCTCGCTGCGGGTGCGGTTGGCGATGGGCGAGCCGACGGCGAAGCGCGGCTGGCCGGAATAGCGCTGCAGCAGCGCCTGGAAGCCGGCCAGCAGCGGCACGAAGGGGGTGGTGCCGTGCCGCCGGGCCGCCGCGCGCACCGCCTCGGCCAGCGCCGGCGGCAGGCGCAGCGGCGCGTGGCCGCCGCGGAAGCCCTCCACCGCCGGCCGGGCGCGGTCGCCCGGCAGTTCCAGCGGCGGCACCTCGGCCAGCCGCGCGCGCCAGTGCTCGATCTCCGGGCCGAGCCGGGCGGCGTCGAGCCATTCCCGCTGCCAGACCGCGAAGTCGGCGTACTGCAGCGGCAGCTCCGGCGGCGCGGCGCCGGCCTCGCCGATCGCGGCGCGGTAGAGCGCCTCCAGCTCGCGCAGGAAGACCGCCAGCGAGCTGCCGTCGAAGGCGATGTGGTGGAAGGTGGCGGCCAGCACCGTCTCCTCCTCCGACAGCCGCACCAGCAGCGCCCGGAAGGGGCGGTCGCGACTGAGCTCGAAGGGCCGCGCGTTCTCCGCGTCCACCAGCCGCCGCAGTGCCCGCTGCCGCGCCCCCGGGGCCAGGCCGGAGAGATCCTCGGCGCGGATCTCCGGCGGCGCCGGCGGCAGGATCACCTGCACCGGCTGCCCCTCGCGCTCGGCGAAGACCGTGCGCAGCGCCTCGTGCCGCTCGGCGAGGGCCGCCAGCGCGCGCTGCAGAACGCCGGCATCGGGCCGGCCGGTGAGGCGCAGGTTGACCGGGCAGTGGTAGGCCGCGCCGCAGAGTCCGAGTTGGTCCAGGAACCAGAGCCGGCGCTGGGCGAAGGAGAGCGGCAGCGGCCCCTCCCGCCCCGCCGGCCGCAGGGGCGGCGCGGCCTCGGCCGTGCCGGCCTCGCGCAGCGCCGCCGCCAGCCCGGCCGCCGTGGCGCCGGAGAAGACGCGGGCCAGCGGCAGCTCCACCCCGAAGGCGTCGCGCAGGCGCGAGGCGAGGCTGGTGGCCAGCAGCGAATGACCACCGAGGTCGAAGAAGTCGTCGTGCCGACCGGCCACGGGGCACTCCAGCAGCTCCGCCATGACGGCCGCCACCCGTGCCTCGGTCTCGTCGGCCGGCGGCTCGGCCGCCGCCTCGGTTCCGGCCCCGGCCGCGGGCAGCAGCGCCGCGATCGGCGGCAGGGCGCCGGGATCGAGCTTGCCGGTCGGCCCCAGGGGCAGCGCCGGCAGGAGGGCGATCGCCGCCGGCACGGCATAGGGCGGCAGGCGCTCGGCCAGGGCGCGGCGCAGCGCCTCCGGGCGGCTCTCCGCGCCCTCGCCCGCGGCCACCACATAGGCGTCGAGCCGCCAGGTGCCCGCCATCTCGCGGCGCGGCAGCACCGCCGCCTCGGCCACGCCCGGCAGGCTGCGCAGCACCGCCTCCACCGCCGCCGGCTCCACCCGGAAGCCGCGGATCTTCACCTGGCGGTCCAGGCGGTCGAGGAAGACGACGGCGCCCCGGGCGTCGCGGCGGCAGCGGTCGCCGCTGCGGTAGAGCCGCGCGCCGGGCCGCGCCGAGAAGGGGTCGGGGACGAAGCGCTCGGCCGTCAGGTCGGGGCGATCCAGGTAGCCCCAGGCCAGGCCCTCTCCACCGATCAGCAGCTCGCCGGGCAGGCCCGGCGGCACCGGATTCAGGGCAGCGTCGACCAGATGCGCCGTGGTGTTGGCCAGCGGCCGGCCGATGGGCACCGCCTCGCCCTCGGCGTCGCCCGGCTCGATCGGATGCCAGAGCGCGAAGGTGGTACTCTCGGTCGGGCCGTAGACATTCAGCAGCCGGCCGGGCGGTCCCGCCTCCAGCACCCGGCGGATCCAGCGGGGATCGACCTTCTCGCCGCCGGCCATTGCGGTGGCGACGCCGGCGAAGGCCGCCGGCCGCCGCTCCGCCACGCGGTTGAAGAGCGAGGTGGTGAGGAAGAGCGCCGTGATCGCCTCGCGCGCCAGGAAGTCGGCATAGGCCTCGGGGTCCAGCACGGTCTCCTGCTTGGCCACCACCACCGTGGTGCCGTTCGCCAGCGCCCCCCAGATCTCGAAGGTGGCGGCGTCGAAGGCGGTGTTGGAGGCGTGCGCTACCCGGTCGCCGGGGCCCAGGCGGATGTAGTCGGTCTCGCGCACCAGCCGCGCCACGGCCCGGTGCGGCACGACGATGCCCTTCGGCCGCCCGGTCGAGCCCGAGGTGTAGTTGACGTAGGCGGCGGCCTCGGGCGGGACCCGCACCGCCGCGGCCGGCGGCCCGCTCCAGGCGGCCGGCTCCAGGCGCAGCGTCGGCAGTCCCTCCGGCGGCTCGATCTCGGCCCCGGGGTGGAGCAGCAGCAGCGCCGGCGCCGCGTCGGCCAGCATGGCGGCACGCGCCGCGGCCGGGTGCGCGGGATCGAGCGGCAGGTAGGCCGCCCCCGCCTTCAGCACCGCCAGGAAGGCCACGACCAGCGCCGCCGAGCGCTCCCCGGCGACGGCCACGACGTCGCCCGGCCGCACCCCGGCCGCGATCAGCCGCCCGGCCAGCGCCCCGGCGCGGGCCTCGAGCTCGGCGTAGCTCAGCGCCTCCTCGCCGTCGCGCAGTGCCGTCGCCGTCGGCGCCCGCTCCGCCTGTCCGGCCACCAGCGCCGGCAGGCTCTCGCGCGGGAAGTGCGTGACCGGCCCCTGGGGTTCGGGCGGGGCTTCCGCGTCGGCCAGGGACAGGCGCGCGACAGGCCGCTCCGGCTCGCGCAGGGCCGCCGACAGGAGCGCCACGAAGGCGTCGCGCAGCGCCGTCATGGTGGCGGCCTCGAAGAGCGCGGCGTCGTAGAACCAGACCCCCGCGTAGCCCTCCCCCTCGCGCCAGAGGTAGACCTCCAACTCGAAGCGGTTGCCGGTGTCGAGCGCGACCGAACGCGCCCTCAGCCCGCCCTCGAAGCGCGGCCGCGCCGGCGGCGCCTGCAGGGCGAAGACGGTCGAGAAGGGCAGGCTCCGGCCGCGCGCACCACCGCCAGCGCCACCAACCCCGCCGAGTTCCTCCACCACACGCTCGAGCGGAGCGTCCTGGTGCCGGAAGGCGGCGAGCGCCGTCTCCCGGCCGCGCGCCAGCAGCGTGGCGAAGCCGGGGTCGCCGGAACAGTCGAGGTCCAGGGTCACGAGATTGACGAAGAGGCCGATCAGCGGCTCCAGCGCCGCCTCCTCCCGTCCCGCCACCGGCGAGCCGATCGCCGGGCGCTCGCTGCCGGTCACCCGGTGGAGCAGCACCTGCAGCGCGGTGGCGAGCACCACGAAGGCGGTCGTGCCGCCCTGCCGCGCCGCCGCTTCCACCGCCGCGGCCAGATCGGCAGGCAGGCGCAGCGGCAGGCGCCCCTCTCCGACCGGCTCCCGGCCGCGCGGCCGGTCGGCGGGCAGCGGCGCTGGCGCCAGACCGGCCAGCCGTACGCGCCAGTAGTCCAGGGACTCGGTGTGACGGCCCTCGGCCAGCCGCGCCTGCTGGGTCGCGGCATAGTCCGCGTACTGCCAGGCGGGTTCCGGCAGCGGCGAGGGTCGGCCGGCGGCGAAGGCGTCGTAGAGCCGCGCCAGCTCCTCGGTCAGCACCCCCAGCGACCAGCCGTCGAAGGCGATGTGGTGGACCCCCAGCAGCAGGACGTGCTCCTCGGGCGCCAACCGACAGAGCCGTGCCCGCAGGATCGGGCCGCGGACCAGGTCGAAGGAGCGCTCGCGCCCCCCCTGCCGCAGCGCCGCCAGGGCGGCCTCGCGCTTCGCCGCAGGCAGGCGGTCGAGCGGCTCCAGCGGCAGGGGCAGCGGGCCGGGCGGCAGCACCCGCTGCTGCGGCCCCTCGGCCGTGTCGCGATAGACCGTCCGCAGCACCTCGTGGCGCCGCCCGATCTCCCCGAGCGCCCGCGCCAGGACGGCGGGCAGCAGCGGGCCTTCCAGCCGCAGGCTGGCCAGCACGTTGTAGCCGGCGCCCTCGCGGCCCAGCCGGTCGAGGAACCAGAGCCGCCGCTGCGCCGAGGAGAGCGGCAGCGGGCGCTCCCGCTCGGCGCGCCGCAGGCCGCCGCCGGCCGCTCGCTGCCGTCGCAGCAGCTCGGCCAGACGCGCGCGCGCGCCGTCCGGCTTCGTGGCTGAAACCTCGATCCCCATCCCGCTTCCCGTGCGCTCTCCCCGTGCGCTCGCCTCGTCGCTCCCCCGCCAGCCACGGCCTCGTCCGGCCGGAGGCGGCAGGTGCAACGTGGCATGTTTCCGCCCTTGGAGACAATGTCCCCGGGGATTTGCCGGGGCGATTGCCCGGGCTTCGCCACTCTCGGCCGCTCGGGCCCCGGCAAGGACAATCCAAGGGTGTTGTTCGGATGGATATTCCACCTGTTCGACGAGGCGTCGCAGGCGCGGAAGGGCAGTGGCCCGGGCCGGACGATGCCGTTATGCTGGCCCCGGAACGCCTTGTCGGGGAAGGGGAATGACCACGGAAATGCTGCAGCGAGGCGCGTCCGGCGGACGGCGTGCCGAGGCGTCCTCGCGCTGGATCATGACCCAGCCGGCGGCGTCGACGCCGCGGCGGCGGCTCTTCTGCCTGCCCTTCGCCGGCGGCGGCGCCTCCAGCTATCGCGGCTGGGGGCGCTGGCTGCCGTCCGACCTCGAGCTCTGCGCGCTGCAGCTTCCGGGCCGCGAGGCCCGCTTCGGCGAGCCGCTGCTGCGCGACATGGAGGCCATGGTCGAGGGGACGCTGCAGGCCGTGGCGCCGCTGCGCGACCTGCCCTTCGCCTTCTTCGGCCACAGCATGGGCGCGGTGATCGCCTACGAGACGGCGCGCCGTCTGGCCGAGCTGGGCGGGCCCCAGCCCGGGCTGCTGGCGGTCTCCGGCCGCGCCGCGCCTTTCCTGACGGGGAAGATGCCGCCGATGCACGAGCTGGACGACGCGGCCTTCGTCGAGGGGCTGCGCCGGCTGGAGGGCACCCCGGCCGAGGTGCTGGAGAACGCGGAGCTGATGGAACTGATCCTGCCGGTTCTGCGCGCCGACTTCCGCGCCATCGAGACCTATCGCTGGCGCGAGGGGCCGCCGCTGCGGGCGCCGCTGCTGGTGCTGGGCGGGGAGAGCGATCCCGACACCGACCCGGCGTCGCTGCAGGCCTGGGCCGAGGTCACCCAGGGGGGCTGCCGCAGCGAGTTGCTCCCGGGCGGCCACTTCTTTCTGAACGAGCAGCGCGAGCGGGTGCTCGCGCTGCTCCGCGAGGAACTCGATACCCTGGACAGCTTGCACCGGGGCTTTGCCAGGTAGGCGCTAAGGAGGGGACATGGCCGAACAGGAAGACACGACGATCTACAACGTGGTGGTGAACCACGAGGAGCAGTATTCGATCTGGCCGGCGGACCGGGAGCTGCCGCTGGGCTGGACCGCCGTGGGCAAGAGTGGACCGAAGCAGGACTGCCTGGACTACATCAACGAGGTCTGGACGGACATGCGGCCGCTGAGCCTGCGCAAGGCGATGGAGGCCCAGAAGTCGGGCTGACCGGCCGGCCGCCGCGCGCCACACAGGACGGCCTCGCATGCTGGATCTGCTCAACCGCTACGCTCACGGCTACGTCGCCGTGCCGGTCGCCGCCGCCTTCGCGGCGCGCGGCGGCTTTGCGCGGCTGCGCGACGAGCCGGCCGGGGCGCAGGCGCTGGCCGAGGCGCTGGAAGGCAACCCGGGCCATCTCGCCGTGGCGCTGCGCCTGCTGCAGTCCATGGGTTGGCTGTCGCGCGACGCCGAGGGCCGCTTCGCCCCGACGCCGGCAGCGCAGCCGGAGGCGGTGCCCGAGGGTCTGGTCGAGAGCTACGACTTCGACTGGGCGGCCTGGCTGCAGACGGCCGATAGCCCCGCCGAGCCGCTGGCCCGCTGGCTGCCCGCGGTCGAGGCGCGCTGGGAGCCGGCGGCTCCCTGGTTCGCCGACTTCCTGGACGGCGTGCTGCTGCTGCCGCTGCTGGCCGGCCTCGGCCGCGCCGGGCTGCTGCAGGAAGCCGAGGCGGCCGCCGGCTTTCCGAGCCTCCCGCCGGGGCCGCGCGAGGCGCTGGCGGAACTCTTCCGGCTCCGGGGCTGGCGCGACGGGAAGGGCCTGACCGACGCCGGCCGCTTCCTGGTGGAGCGCGGCGGCATCACCGGCACCACCGCCTCCTACGGGCCGATGCTGCGCCGCCTGCCGGAGCTGCTGTTCGGCGACTGCGCCGCGGTCTTCGGCGCCGACGCCTTCGGCCATGAGCGCCACCTCGACCGCGCGCTCAACGTCGTCGCCAGCGGCTTCCAGCACCAGAAGTACTTCGCCGACCTGGAGGAGGCGGTGCTGGCGGTCTTCGACCGCGAGCCGCTGGAACGCCAGCCGCGCGCCATCGTCGACATGGGCTGCGGCGACGGCTCGCTGCTGCTGCGCCTCTGGCAGGCCGTACGCGAACGCTCCCTGCGCGGCCGCCACCTCGACAGCCATCCGCTCACCCTGGTGGGCGCCGACTTCAACGCCCGCGCGCTGGAGGAGAGCACCCGCACTTTGGCCGGCACGCCGCACCGGCTGCTGGCCGGCGACATCGCCGACCCCCAGAGGCTGCTGCGGGATCTCGCGGCGCTGGGCTTCGACGACCCCGACGCCCTGCTGCACGTCCGCTCCTTCCTGGACCACGACCGCCCCTGGCGGCCGCCGGAAGGGCCGTACGCGCCGGCCGGCGAAGCGGACGAAGGCGTGTACGTCGATCGCGACGGCAGCCTGCTCGACCCCGCGGCCGTACGCCGGAGCCTGGTGGAGCACCTGGCGCGCTGGGCCGACTGCCTGGGGCGCCACGGCCTGCTGCTGCTGGAGGTGCACGGCCTGAACGCCGAGACGGTGCGCCGCCATCGCGACGAGACCGAGTGCCTGCACTTCGACGCCTACCACGCCTTCTCCGGCCAGCAGCTGGTGCCGGCCCAGGACTTCCTCCTCGCCGCCGCCGAGGCCGGCCTGATCGGCGAGCGCGGCGCCCTGCGCCGCTACCCACGTGTCTTCCCGCTGACCCGCATCGCCCTGCACCGCTTCGAGCGGCGACCCTGGCGCATCCGCCCGGCCCGGCCCGAGGACCTGCCGGCGCTGCTGCGCCTGGAAACCGCCTGCTGGCCGGCCGAGCTGCGCAGCCCGGAGGCGGTGCTGCGCCGTCGGCTGCAGGAAGGCGGCGGCGCGCACTGCGTCCTGGAGGACGAGAGCGGCGTGGTCGCCGCCGCCTATACGCAGCGCATCGCCGGCCTGGAGGTCCTGCGGCAGGCCCGCTGGCAGGCGCTCGACGCCCTGCGGCAGGACGACGGCCCGCTGCTGCAGCTGCTCGGCGTCAACGTCCTGCCCGAGGCGCAGGACCGCGGCCTGGGCGACCGCTTCCTGGAGTTCCTGCTGCAGTGGGCGGAGCTGACCCCGGGGGTCGAGGGCGTCGCCGGCGTCACCCGCTGCCGCGAGCGCCCGCCCGCCGGCGTCGACTATGCCGCCTATGTGGGGGCGCGCGACGCCGAGGGGCTGCCGCTCGACCCCATCCTGCGCTTCCACGCCCGCCACGGCGCGGCGATGCTCGGGCCGCTGCCGGGCTACAGGCCCGAGGACGCGGTGAACGAAGGCCACGGCGTGCTGCTGGCCTACGACCTCGCGGCCGAGCCCGACGACGAGCCGCAAGCAGAGGCGCCGGCCGTCGAAGACCTGGCCGGGACGGTGGATGCCTGCATCCGCCGGGTGATGCGCCCGGGCCGGCGTGAGGCCTACGACCGCCGCGCCGCCCTGCGCGACCTGGGGCTCGACTCCGCCGACCTGCTGGAGCTGCGGGTACTGCTGTCGCGCCGCCTCGGGATCGCGATCGAGCCGAGCTTCTTCTTCAGCCACGGCAGCGGCGAGCGGATCGCCGCGGCCCTGGCCGGCGCGACGCCCGCGCAGCCCGCCCAGCGGCCGGCCGCCTCAGCGCGCGTCACCCTGCCGGAGCCAACCCCCGAAGCGAACCCCGCGCCGGCAGCCGACCGCGAGGCGATCGCCGTGGTCGGCCTGGCCTGCCGCTTCCCCGGCGGGGCGGACGATCCCGAGTCCTTCTGGGCGCTCTTGAGCGAAGGGCGCGACGCCGTGACCGCCCCGCCGGCGGCGCGCGGCCCGCGGGAGCTGAACGCCGACCCCGGCGTCGCCCGCGGTGGCTTCCTCGACGGCATCGAGGGCTTCGACGCCGACTGCTTCGGTATCGCCCCGCGCGAGGCGCGGCTGATGGACCCGCAGCAGCGCCTGCTGCTGGAGGCGGCGCAGGAGGCGCTGGAGCGCGCCGGGCTCGACTCCGAGCGGCTGCGCGGCAGCCGCACCGGCGTCTTCCTCGGCCTCTTCGCCCAGGACTACGAGAGCCGCCTGCTGGCCGCCGGCGCGGCCGAGCCCGACATCCACCTGGCGACCGGCACCTCCGGCGCCGTGGCGGCCGGGCGCCTGGCCTACCACTTCGGCTTCGAGGGGCCGGCGCTGACGGTGAACACCGCCTGCTCCTCCTCGCTGGTGGCGGTGCACCTGGCCTGCCGCAGCCTGCTGGACGGCGAGAGCGAGCTGGCGCTGGCCGGCGGCGTCAACCTGCTGCTGAGCCCGCACCTGAGCCGGGTCTTCGCCCAGGCGGGCATGCTCTCGCCGAGCGGTCTCTGCCGCTCCTTCGACGCCGCCGCCGACGGCTATGTCCGCAGCGAGGGCTGCGGCCTGGTGCTGCTGAAACGGCTGTCGCGGGCGCAGGCGGAGGGCGACCGGATCCTCGCCGTGATCCGCGGCAGCGCCGTCAACCAGGACGGCGCCAGCAACGGCCTGACCGCCCCTTCCGGCCCGGCGCAGCGGCGGCTGATCGAGCAGACGCTCGCCGGCGCCGGGGTGGCGCCGGCCGAGGTCGGCCTGCTGGAGGCGCACGGCACCGGCACGGTCCTGGGCGACCCGGTCGAGGTCGAGGCCCTGGGCGCGGTCTACGGCCGCGGCCGTCCGGCCGACCGACCGTTGCGGCTCGGCTCGGTCAAGAGCAGCATCGGCCACGCCGAGGCGGCGGCCGGGGTGGCCGGACTGATCAAGGCGGTGCTGGCGCTGCGGCATCGGCAGATCCCGCCGCACCTGCACCTGCGCCGGGTCAACCCGCAGATCGACCTCGCCGCCATCCCGGCCGAGATCCCCGACCGCCTGCTGCCCTGGGAGCCGCCGCCGGGCGGCCGGCGCCTGGCCGCCGTCAGCTCCTTCGGCTTCAGCGGCACCAACGCCCATCTCGTGCTGGAGGAGGCGCCGGGGGCGACCGCGGCGCAGGGCGAGGCGACCGGCCCCTGCCCCAGCCCCGCCCTCCTGCCGATCTCCGCCGAGACGGCGCCGGCGCTGCGCGCCCTGGCCGGCCGCTGGGCCGACTGGATGGAGGCGCACCCCGAGGCCGCGCCCGCCGAGATCGCCCTCGCCGCCGCCGTCGGCCGCCGCCACCGGCCCCTCCGCGCCGCCCTTCCGGCCGGCGACCGCGGCACACTGCTGCAGGGCCTGCGCGCGCTGGCAGAGGGGCGCGACGAGCCCGCCCGGGCGGAGCGGCCGCCGCGCGTCGCCTTCCTCTTCACCGGCCAGGGCAGCCAGTTCCCCGGCATGGGCCGTGCGCTCTACGACAGCGAGCCGGTCTTCCGCGAGACGCTGGAGCGCTGCGCCGAGTTGCTGGACCCGGTGCTGGAGCGACCCCTGACCGCGCTGCTCTTCGGCGAGGACGCCGAGGCGCTGCGGCGCACGGCCAACGCCCAGCCGGCGCTCTTCGCGCTGCAGGTGGCGAGCGCCGCGCTGTGGCGCGCCCGCGGGCTGGAGCCGGCCCTGGTGCTGGGCCACAGCGTCGGCGAAATCGCCGCCGCCCAGGTCGCCGGGGTGCTGAGCCTGGAGGAGGCGGCCACCCTGGTGGCGGCGCGCGGCCGGCTGATGCAGGCTCTGCCCGCCGGAGGGGCCATGGTCGCCGTGCTGGCGGCCGAGTCCGTCGTGGCCGAGGCGGTGGCGCCCTATGCCGAGCGCGTGGCGGTCGCGGCGATCAACGCGCCGCGCAATGTCGTGGTCTCCGGCGAGGCCGAGGCGGTGGAGACGGCGCTGGCGCCGCTGCGCGAGGCCGGCGTGCGCTGCGTGGCGCTCACCGTCTCCCACGCCTTCCACTCCCCGGCCATGGAGCCGATGCTGGCGCCCTTCGCCGAGGCCCTGGCGGGGCTGCACTTCGCCGCGCCGAAGCTGCCCTTCCTCTCCAGCGTCACCGCCGCGCCGATCGGCGAAGCCGTGGCCGCGCCCGACTACTGGGTGCGCCAAGTGCGCGCGCCGGTGCGCTTCGCCGCCGCCGCCGCGGCCCTGCCGGGCCTGGGCGTCGAGGCCTGCCTGGAGATCGGGCCGCAGCCGGTGCTGACGCCGCTGGCCCGGGCCAGCCTGCCCGACGCGGCCCTGGCCTGGCTCGGCTGCCCGGCGGCGCCCGGCGAGGCCATGACCGAGGCCCTGGCCGAACTCTACCGCCTCGGCGCGCCGCTCGACTGGCCGGCGCTACACGGGGGACGGCAGGGGCCGCGCCTTGAGCTGCCGCCCTATCCCTTCCAGCGCCGGCGGCACTGGGTCGACCTGCCGAGCGAGCCCGCCGCACGGCCGGCCGCACAGTCCGCCGCACAGTCCGCCGCCGTGGCGGAGCATCCCCTGTTGGGCCGCCGTCTGCCTCTGGCCGGCAGCTCGGAGCGGCGCTGGGAGGCGCGCTTCACCGCCGCCTCGACCCGCTTCTTCGAGGACCACCGCCTCTTCGGCCGCATCATCGTGCCGGCCGCCTCCCACGTCGCCATGATGGCCGAGACCCTGGCCGAGCAAGGCGCCGGGCCGGGCGCCGGGCCCGCGGCCCTGGCCGAGCTGCACTTTCCCGAGCCGCTGCTGCTGCCCGACGAGGGCGCCCGCACGGCCCAGCTGGTCCAGGCCGGCGAGGCGCTGCGCCTCTACACGACGCCCGAGGGCGTGGACGACTGGCGCCTGCACGCCCAGGGCCGGGTCGTGGCGGCCGAGGCAGCCGCAGCCGGAGAGGCACCGGTGGTGATCGCCGCGCGGCTGCCCGAGCCGCGCAGCGGCGAAACCTTCTATGCCGCCTTCCGCGCCGCCGGCTACACCTTCGGCCCGGCGCTCTGCTGGATCGACGAGATCCGCCAGGGCGAAGGCGAGGCGCTCTGCCGCCTGGTGCGGCCGCAGGGGCTGGACGACCGCGAGGCGGCCTATGGCGTCTATCCCGCCCTGCTCGACGCCGCCTTCCAGCTCCAGGGCGTCTGGTTCGGCGCGGAGGAGTTGGCCGGTGCGGAGCGGCTCTTCGTCCCCTTCGCCATCGACCGCCTGACCTTCCACGCCCCCTGCCGGCCCGGCGAGGCGCTCTGGAGCCACGCGGTCCGCCGCGCCGGCGACGAGGACGGCGCCAGCGTGGTCGCCGACCTGCGGCTGCTCGACGAAAACGGCGCGGTCCGGGTCGAGGCCCGGGGCTTCCGCTTCCGCCTCGTCGAGCGGGCGGGCCTGCTGGCGGCACTCGACGCCAGCACGGACGACGATCTCTGGCATCTGGACTGGCAGGAGGCGCCGCTGCCGGCGCCCGCGAGCCTGCCGGAGCCGGCGGCGCTGGCAGCCGGGCTGACCGAGGCCCGGGCCGAGGCGGAGCGCCGGCTGGCGCCGCTGGCCGCACCGGCGCTGCTGCCGGCGGCGGAGGCCTGGTGTGCCGGCCGCATCGCCGAGGTCCTGGCCGAGGCGGGCGTCGAGGGACTGGCCGGAACGCCGTCGGAGGTCGAGGCGGCGGCGGCGCAGGTGGGCGTGGCACCCCGGCATCGGCGCCTCTTCGAGCGGCTGCTGGCGATGCCTGCGAAGACCGGAGCAGCGGCCACGCCGGCAGCGCTCGACGCCCTGGCCGCGGCGCATCCCGCGGCCGCGGCCGAGCTGGCGCTGCTGCGGCGCTGCGGCAGCGCGCTGGGGCCGGTGCTGCGCGGCGAGACCGATCCCCTGAGCCTGCTCTTCCCCGAGGGCGACGCCGGGCCGCTGACCGCCCTCTACCGCGACGCGCCGGGCTTCGCCGCCGTGAACGCGCTCACCGCCGAGGCGGCCGCAAGGCTGCTCGAGGCCCTGCCGCCGGGCCGCCGGCTGCGGGTGCTGGAGGTGGGGGCCGGCACCGGCGCCACCACGGCGGCGCTGCTCGAACGCCTGCCGGCGGCGCGCTGCGACTACCTCTTCACCGATCTCTCGGCGCGCTTCACCGCGGCCGCCGCCGAGCGCTTCGCCGGCTGGGGGCCGCTGCGCACAGCCGTGCTGGACCTGGAGCGGCCGGCCGCCGAGCAGGGGCTGGGAGAAGCGCGCTTCGACCTGATCCTCGCCGCCAACGTGCTCCACGCCACCCGCGAGCTGAAGGCCAGCCTGGAGAACCTGCGGGAACTGCTGGCGCCGGGCGGCCTGCTGCTGCTGCAGGAGACCACGGCGCCGCGCGCCTGGGTCGAGCTCACCTTCGGCCTGACCGAGGGCTGGTGGCGCTTCGCCGACCGCGAGCGCCGCCCCGACCAGCCGCTGCTGCCACCCGAGGCCTGGGCCGAGCTGCTGCGCGAGAGCGGCTTCGAGGCGGTGGAGACGCTGCGCCCGACCGCCGATGCGCTGCTCTTCGAGCAGTCCCTGCTGCTGGCCCGCGAGCCCGAAGCGGCGGAGACGAAGCGCTGGCTGCTGCTGGGCGGCGGCGGCTTCGCGGAGACCCTGGCGTCCCGGCTCGGCGCGGCCGAGCGCCTGCCGGCCGACGCCGCCGGGCTGGAGGCCCTGGCCGGACCCTGGACGGGCGTGGTGCATCTGGGCGGCCTGGAAGACGGTGAGCCGGCGGGCGAGGCCCTGGCCGCGCTGCAACGCCTCGCCCGGCGCGGCGAACCTGCCGGTCCACTCTGGCTCGTCACCCGCGGCGCCCAGGCGGCCGAAGGCGAAGCACTGCCGGCACCCGAGGCCGCCGCCCTCTGGGGCCTGGCGCGTGCGGCCCGGCTGGAGCACCCGGAGCTGGGGCTGCGCCTGCTCGACCTCGATCCCGCGGCCGAGGATCCGGCCGGGAATCTGGCATCCGCCCTGCGGGCGCCCGACGCGGAGGAGGAGGCGCTGCTGCGCGGCGGCCGCCGGTTGGTGCCGCGCCTGCGGCCGCTGGCGCCGCCCTCGGCCACCCCCTTCGCGCCGGCGCCGGAGCGCTTCTGCCTGCTGACCGGCGGCCTCGGCAGCCTCGGCCTGCGGCTGGCCCGGGCGCTGGTGGCGCGCGGCGCCCGGCGCCTGCTGCTGGCCGGCCGCACGGCGCCGGGACCGGAGGCTCAGGCGGCGATCGAGGCGCTGCGCGCCGCCGGCGCCGAGGTGCTGGTCCGCCGCGCCGACCTGGCCGATCCGGCGCAGGCCGCCGCCCTGGTGGCCGAGGCCGCGCCGCTGGGCTCGGTCTTCCACCTCGCCGGTCGGCTCGACGACGGGGCGCTGCTCGGCCTCGACCGCGCGCGCCTGGAGGCCGTCATGGCGCCCAAGGCCGGCGGCGCCCTGGCGCTGCACGCGGCGACCCGGGACCTCGACCTCCAGGCCTTCGTGCTCTTCTCCTCGGTCGGCGGACTGCTCGGCAACGCCGGTCAGGCCAACCACGCCGCCGCCAACGCCCTGCTCGACGCCCTGGCCCGGCACCGCCGCGGCCTCGGCCTGCCGGCGCTGGCGGTGGACTGGGGCGCCTGGGCCGAGGTCGGCAGCGTCGCCGCGCACAATCCCTTCCTCGGCCTGCGGCCCATGCCGCCCGAGCGCTGCCTGGAGCGGCTCTTCGCCCTGCTCGGGGCGGGCGAGAGCCAGACCATGGTGGCCGCGGTCGACTGGCCGCTGCTGCTCGGCCGCCGCCGGCCGGCGCGGATGCTGACAGAGGTGGCCCGGGCGGTCGCGCCGGCGGCGGCCCCCGCCAGTCCCGCACCGCGCGCGAACCTGGCCGAGACGCTGCGGAGTCTGCCGCCGGCCGAGCGCCGCGCCCGGCTGGCCGCGGCGGCGGCCGAGACGCTGGCCGGGGTGCTCGGCCTGCCGGCCGGGGCCGCGATCGACCCGCGCCGCGGCTTCTTCAAGCTCGGGCTCGACTCCCTGACCTCGGTGGAACTGCGCAACCGCCTGCAGGCCGAGCTGGGCGTGCCGCTGCCCGCCACGCTGGCCTTCGACCATCCCGACATCGAGAGCCTGACGGACCAGCTGCTGGCCCGGCTCTTCGAGGCCGAGTCCCCGCCGGGCGACGATCTCGCCGAGCTTTCCACCGAGGAGCTGAGCGCGCTGATCGACGCGGAACTGGAGGCCCTGGGCTTCGAGGAGGCGGCGCCGTGACGGCGGAGTTGCAGAACCAGTTGCGCCGCGCCGCCGCCGCGCTGAAGGAGCTGCGCGCGCGGCTGGAGCGGGCCGAAGGCGCCGCCCGCGAGCCCATCGCCCTGGTCGGCCTGGGCTGCCGCTTCCCCGGCGGCGTCGAGGGGCCGGAGGACTACTGGCGCCTGCTGGCCGAGGGCCGCGACGCCACCGGCGAGGTGCCGCCCGACCGCTGGGACGCCGCCGCCCTCTACGACCCCGATCCCGAGCGCGCCGGGCGAATCCCGACCCGCCGCGGCGGCTTCCTCGGCGCGATCGACGGCTTCGACGCCGGCTTCTTCGGCATCGCCCCGCGCGAGGCGGCCAGCATCGATCCGCAGCAGCGCCTGCTGCTGGAGGTGGCCTGGGAGGCGCTGGAGCAGGGCGGCATCGATCCCCTCTCCCTGCGCGGCGGACGCGGCGGCGTCTTCCTCGGCATCTGCATGATCGACTACGCGCGGCGCCTGCTCGACCGGCCGGCGGAGGAGATCGACGCCTATGCCGGCACCGGCGGCCTGCACTCCGTCGCCTCGGGCCGTCTCTCCTACCTGCTGGGGCTGCAGGGGCCGAGCCTCTCGGTGGACACGGCCTGCTCCTCCTCCCTGGTGGCGGTGCACCTGGCCTGCCGCAGCCTGCGCAGCGGCGAGTGCGACCTGGCGCTCGCCGGCGGCGTCAACCTGCTGCTCGATCCCGGCCTGGGCCTGACCTTCTCCCGTGCCCGGATGCTGTCGCCGGACGGGCGCTGCAAGGGCTTCGACGCCAGCGCCGACGGCTACGGCCGGGCCGAGGGCTGCGGCGTCGTGGTGCTCAAGCGCCT
>SR_TP_S13solDRAFT_1000455_pt1 | contig 16961 bp, 18 predicted proteins | sample SodReaTP_S13sol_FD_11159 | JGI IMG/M metagenome (IMG submission 11159)
CTGCCAAGGGCACAATCCGCTACGGCTTGCTGAAAACCGGCGGGCGCGGCGCGGGCGAGAAGATGCGCTGCATCCACCCCGCCGAGGTGGACCAGACCGAAGGCGCGAAACGTGCCATGACGGAATTCGCGGTTCTGGAACGGCTGGCGGGGCGCGCGGCATGGATGGCGTTGTCGCCCATCACGGGCCGCACCCACCAGTTGCGGGCACATATGGCCGAAATCGGCCATCCCATCATGGGTGACGGCAAATATGGCGGCTCTGCACAGGAAAATCTGGGCGATGGCTGGGGCGCGGGTATCGGCGGCGCGGTCAGTCGCAAACTGCATCTTCATGCGCGGTCCTTGCGCATTATGCATCCGGTTACCAACAACCTGCTGGACCTGACCGCCCCGTTGCCGGACCACATGGAACAAAGCTGGAAATTGTTTGGCTGGAACGCACGCGACGTGCCCGCCAACCCGTTCGAGAATGATACATGACGAAACGGCTGGTCATTTTTGACGTGGATGGCACACTTGTGGACAGTCAGGGCCATATTCTGGGGGCCATGGAATTGGCCTTCGCAGCCCTTGGGCATGACATGCCAGCGCGTGCGCAGGTGCTGTCCATTGTGGGGCTGTCCCTGCCCGTCGCCATGGCACGGCTGGCACCCGAACTGCCCACATCAGCGCAAACCAAACTGGTTTCAGCTTATAAAGACGCCTTCGCGGCCCTGCGTGCACAGGATTTGTCGCCGCTATACCCTGGCGCTGCGGAAATTCTGGCACAACTAGCGCGACAGGATGATCTTGTTTTGGGCATTGCAACCGGCAAGTCACGGCGCGGGCTGAACCATCTGGTTGCCGCACATGGATGGGCAGAGCAATTCGCCACGATGCAAGTCGCGGATGACCATCCGTCAAAACCGCACCCTGCGATGATTCACGCCTGTCTGCGGGACACAGGTATTGCGCCCGAACACGCCGTGATGGTGGGCGACACAACCTATGACATGGACATGGCACGCGCGGCCGGAATTCACGGGCTTGGAGTTGGTTGGGGGTATCACCCGCCCAAGGCGCTGGGGCCATATGTGGCACAGAGTTTCGCAGACCTGCCCGCAGCCTTGGCACGGTTTTGGACAACGGGGGTCGCATGAGCGGGTGGGTCAAGAAACGCTTCTGGCAGAATGCGGTGGTGGAAGCCACGGATGACGCATTCACGGTCACATTGGACGGACGGTCCCTGAAAACCCCTGCAAAAGCGCCGTTGCTGGTGCCGACGCGTGCCGTTGCCGACTTGATTGCCGCGGAATGGGACGCGCAGGGCGATGTCATCGCACCTGATACGATGCCCGCCACACGCGCCGCCAATGCCGCCATTGACAAGGTGCGTGGCCAGAAGGCGGAAGTGACGGAAATGATTGCCGCCTATGGCGACAGCGACCTTCTGTGCTATCGCGCCGACGCGCCGCAGGAACTTGTCGGGCGCGAGAGGCTGGCATGGGACCCGTTGCTGGACTGGGCCGCGCATCGCTATGGCATCAAACCAGCCACCTTCGTGGGGGTGATACATGCCCCGCAGCCGGCGGAATTGCTGGCCAGCATGCGCACGGATGTGGAACGCCTTGATGCGTTCGAACTGACCGCCTTTCATGATCTGGTGTCGATGTCCGGCTCGTTGATTATTGGTCTGGCCACCATCGACAAATTCGCCACGCCGCAGGACTTATGGACCGCATCGCGCGTGGATGAGGAATGGCAGATCGAACAATGGGGCAGCGATGAGGAGGCCGAGATACTGGCCGCAGGCCGCGAGCGCGCATTTCTGGACGCCGCACGCTTCTATTTCGCGCTTCAGTCCGCCTGATCCAGATCGCGCGGCACAATAAACGCCACCGCCTGCCCGCTACCATAACGCACATCGGCCCAATCGCCTGCGTCAAATTCCGCGACAAGGGTTGAACATGTCGGGTAACGGCCAAATTCTGGGTGGGTCGGGGGCACACGAAGCAGCATTTGCGCGAAGGCCGCAATACCCGGATTATGCCCGATCATGATGACGGTCTGCGCTTGCGCAGTGCGCAGGACACGCAGCATCACATCCGGCCCTGCGTGATACAGCGCCGCTTCAAACTGTGCTGGCACAGCTGCGGGAAATTGCCCCCCCAGTCCTTCCCATGTCTGGCGCGTGCGTGTCGCATCGGACACCAGCGCTTGCTGCGGCACATAGCCATTGTGCACCAACCAGCGCCCGATCGCGGGGGCGGCACGTTGCCCGCGCGGGTTTAGTGGACGCAGATGATCTGAATCCAGCGGGTTGTCCCAGTCGGATTTCGCATGGCGTGTCAGGATCAGGCGTAGGGTCATGGGTGAAACTGCCTCATATGGAATGCAGATTGTTCGGACATGCGCCCGAAGGTTTGGGACACCGGACAGGCGGCCCGCACAGCGCAGCCGCCCGACATGCAGCGCTGGCCATCCGCAGTGTTCAGGAATGCATGGCAGGCGGGCACATCATACCCTTGCGGGGTCAATGCACCCACAGGGCAGGCCGTGGTGCAGGGCTGCGCGCAGCCTGTGCAGGGGGGGGCGGCGGCACGCGCGGGCTGGTCCAACATGTCAGCGAACCCCAAAGCCCCGCGAAAAGACGCCCAAAGCCCTGCCACATCATGCACCAGAAATTGCACAGGCGACGACCAGACACGGCCCGTTGCCAGCGCCCAAGTGAAAAACGGGTGCGGCGGCTGGACGCCAAAAGGATAGAAGGCACGCGCACCCAGCTGCCGCGCCATGGGGTCAATGACACGGCGCGACCAGCGGTCCATCGGGTCGGGGGTGCCGTCCAAATATTCGGGGCTGGCCGTGAAGGTTTGCCAAAAACCCGGCCCGCGCGGGCCAAGCAGAACCAATGTCTGCACACCGTCAGGCAAATCTGCCTGATCACGCTGGACACTGCCCATCACCGCAAGTGCATGTGCCTGCGCCAGATCAGCAATGCGCCCCAGCACCTGCGGCATGCGCTATCCTTATGTTTTGGCCAATGGCACGGACTCTCGGATGATGCTGCCCGCACCGTGATCGGTGAACAATTCCAGCAAGCACGCATTTGGCGCGCGCCCGTCAAGGATGACCACAGCGCGCACGCCCCCGTCAATGGCATCAAGGGCGGTTTGTGTCTTGGGAATCATGCCCCCCGCAATCACGCCCTTTTCGGTCAACTCGCGGACATGCGCGGGGCTAAGCTGTGTCACCACCTCGCCGTGCTCGTTCTTGACGCCCGATACATCGGTCAACAACAGCAGGCGGTCGGCCTTCAGCGCGGCGGCAATGGCACCGGCGGCGGTGTCGCCGTTGATGTTGTATGTCTCGCCCTGCAAGCCCATGCCCAGCGGCGCAATGACGGGAATGAACCCGCCAGTAAACAGATGGTGCAGCAGGTCGGTGTTAATGGCCGCAGGGCGGCCCACAAGCCCAAGTTCGGGGTCATCGGGTTCGCAGGTGACCATGCCCCCATCCTTGCCCGACAGCCCGACAGCCTTGCCCCCTTCCAGCTGGATCGCTTGGACAATGCGTTTGTTCACAGACCCTGACAGCACCATTTCAACCACATTCATGGTAGCCGCATCGGTCACACGCTTGCCGCGCACGAATTCGGACTGGATGTCCAGCTTTTGCAGCATTTCGTTAATCATCGGGCCACCGCCATGCACGATGACAGGGTTCACGCCGACCTGACGCATCAGCACCACGTCGCGCGCGAAGGACGCCATTTCCTCGGCATCGCCCATTGCGTGGCCGCCAAATTTGATGACGACGATTGCGCCGGAATAGCGCTGCAAATAGGGTAGAGCCTCGGACAGGGTCCGGGCGGTGGCAAACCAATCCTGTGTCATGGGGCGTTGCTTCTTCATGTTAAGTCAGGTCCGCGATAATCGCGCGCAAAGTGGGAATGCCGTCCCCCGTCTCGGAGGAGGTGACAATAATTTCCGGATATGCGGCGGGGTGCTTGGCAAGCGCGCTGCGCACCTGTTCCAATGTCTGGTCCCGTGCTGCACTGCCCAGTTTGTCAGCCTTGGTCAGCACCACCTGAAAGGTGACTGCGGAACTGTTCAGAAGTTTCATGATTTCCGCATCGACCGGCTTAACCCCATGGCGCATATCGACCAGCAAAAAGGCACGGCGCAATGTGGCGCGGCCGGACAGATACGCCTTCAGCAGGCGCTGCCAGCGTTCGACAATGGGAATGGGCGCTTTGGCAAAACCGTAGCCGGGCAAATCCACCAGATAATGGCTGTCTGCAACTGTGAAATAGTTGATTTCCTGCGTCCGGCCGGGCGTGTTGGACGTGCGCGCAATGGCCTTGCGCCCTGTCAGCGCATTGATCAGGCTGGATTTGCCCACGTTGGACCGGCCCGCAAAGCACACTTCCATCCTGTCCGCAGGCGGCAGCCCGTCCATGGCAACCACACCTTTCAGGAATTCCACCTGACCGGTCATCAGTTTGCGCCCGCGCTCGGCGGCCTCAGGGGTCGGGTCTTCGGAAATGGGGAAAGGCAGTTGTGTCATGCGCAAAGCTCCGGTGTGTCGCCCGTGCGGATGGTGCCGCCGCGCGTGACAATGGCGTAGACGCCAAAATCTGTGTGGCCATAGCCTGCGTCCAATCCCGCAAGCGTATCAACATCAATCCGCCCCGTCGCGCAATCCACCATTGTCGCGCGACAGCGGGTAATGCGTTCGACAATTTTCAACCGCGCGTCCCCGATGGCCAGTTCGCGGCCCAGCAGGTCAAATTCTTCCCATGGGGCCAGCCCGTCCAGCCACAGGTTTCCGCGCCAGCGGTCAAGTCCCAGATCGCGGCCCAGACGTTTGCCCAGCACACGGTTTGACGCCATGTTCAGGATAGAGACGGATTCGAAATCCGTGTCCGTCATCCCGCCCCCTGCGGTGACCAGTCGCACCGGCTGTGCGCGCCCACCCGCCATCAGCGGCGCAACCCAGTTCAGGAAATCCGCCTGCCCTTGTGCCGTATCAGGGGCAAATGTCAGGGGCGGACGTGCCGGATGGGTCAGGGTAATCTGGCCCGCCCCGTCCTCCATCTGCGCGGAAATTGCCTGCAAAGTCGGTGTTTTGGCCCCGCGCGTGAAATTCATGCACGGGTTCCAGCCGTCGCGCAATCTGGCCGCTTCATGGGCCACGGCCCAATGGCGGTCAAAGGGCAGGCAACGCCCCGCGCTCAGGGCGACATGTGCCAGCTCTTGCCGACCATGCGCCTTGATGGGATGGCGGAAAATATGCGCCAGCCGCCACCCCATATGCCTAGCCCTTCTTCTTCTTTTTCACGCCGATATTGCCCAGAAGGTCCGGCCTGCTGCCATTCATCGCCATGATGGAATATTGCTGCGTGAAGGTGATGACGTTGTTCGCAATCCAGTATAGGACCAGACCAGATGCAAACCAGCCCAGCATGAACATGAAAATCCACGGCATCCATGTCATTACGGCCTGCTGAATGGGTTCGGTGGGTGTCGGGTTCAGTTTCATCTGCAACCACATCGACACACCCAGCAAGATGGGCAGAATACCGATGAACACCATCGCCAGAATGCTTTCGGGGTGCGGTGCCGCCCAAGGCAGCAACCCGAACAGGTTCATGACTGATGTGGGGTCAGGCGCCGACAGGTCGTTGAACACGCCAAACCATTCTGCATGCCGCAAGTCGATCGTGACGAAAATAACCTTGTACAGCGAGAAGAAGATCGGAATCTGCAACAGGATCGGCAGGCAACCCGCAGCGGGGTTCACCTTCTTTTCCTTATACAGCTTCATCATTTCCTGCTGCATCATCTGGCGGTCATCGCCCGCGCGTTCCTTCAGCGCCATCATTTCAGGCTGAAGTTCCTTCATTTTCGCCATGCTGACATAGGATTTCCACGCCAGCGGCAGCAACACCGCCTTGATCAGCAGCGTCAGGGTAATGATGGACCACCCCATATTGCCGATGATTCCATTGATGAAATACAGCGTCGCAAAGATGGGTTTGGTCAGGAAGAAGAACCAGCCCCAGTCGATCGCGTCGATGAACCGGTCAATCCCCAGTTCGCGTTCATAGGCACGGATGATGCTCCATTCCTTGGCACCGGCGAAGAACATCGTCTGGACCTGTTCGCTCTCGCCCGGAGCGACAACAAGTGTCGGCAGGTCGGCGCGGGTCTGATAGACATCGCGCGACGGAATAAACCGCGACACGGCAGAAAACGCCTGACCAGGTTGCGGCACAAGCATCGCCATCCAGTATTTGTCACTAATACCCAGCCAGCCGTTTTCAGCAACCTCGGTCACACGGGCATTCGTATTTTCACGCTCATGCACGCGCAGGTCACGAATGGCCTTGTATTTATCCTCATTCAGCCTGCCATCGGCGACTTCGATGAACCCTTCATGGCTGATGAAAAAATTCTCCAGATCGGACGGTTCACCATGGCGCGACAACAACCCGTAGGGTGCTACGCGCGCCGTTGCATCACCTGCGTTTTCCACGCCCTGTGTGATGGTGAACATGAAGTTTTCGTCGACTTCATAGCGCTGCGTGAACCGCAGGCCCTGTTCATTGGTCCAGGCCAGCGTAACAGGGGCCCCCGGCGCCAGGCGTGTGCCCTCGACCAACTCCCACGGGGTGCTGGCACCGGGAACGTCATCCCAGCTGACATCACGGCCCGGACGCCAGCCATGCAGCGCGTAAAACGCCTCTCGCGTGCCTTCGGGGGTCAGCAAATGCACAATGTCGGAGTCAGGCTCGACCGTTTCGCGGTAATCGCGCAGCGCCAGATCGTCGATACGGCCACCACGCAGGTTGATCGTGCCGACCAGACGCGGGGTATCGATGTCGATACGCGGCAATTCCGGCAGCCCGTCGGCGTCCAGCCCCTCGACCATGGCGGGGGCCTGCTCGCCTTCGGCAAGGGGCAACTCGGCCACATCCGCGGCATCTTGCGGGGCGGGCTCGGGGGGCGGGAACATCCACATCCAGACAACCAGCACAAACAGGCTGAGAGCAAAGGCCAAAAGCAGATTGCGGTTCTGTTCGTCCATGAAAAGGCCGTTTCCTGTCACATAATGGGTCGCGCCCGGTTCAACAGAAGCACTGGGCAAAGGTCAAGCGGTTTTCCCTGATTTGTCCCGTCACAAGGTCAGATCAGGGGGCGCATTCGGGTCGGGCGGGTGTTTGGCCCCGCGCGCAAGGGCCAGAAAGTCGAAAAGCTGTGGGTCCGGCATATGCGATGGACGCACATTCATCAAGGCACGGAACATGACATTCCGTCGCCCCGGACTGCGCTTTTCCCATTCATCCAGCAGCGCCTTGACCTGCATGCGTTGCAGACCTTCTTGCGATCCGCACAGGTCACAGGGAATGATGGGAAAATTCATGGCCCGCGCGAAGCGGCCACAATCATCTTCGGGCACGAAGGCAAGCGGGCGGTAAACGAACAAATCCCCGTCTTCATTCACCAGCTTCGGCGGCATGGTCGCCATGCGCCCGCCGTGAAACAGGTTCATGAAAAACGTCTCCAACAAATCATCGCGGTGATGGCCCAGAACAACCGCGCTGCACCCTTCTTCGCGGGCGATGCGATACAGATTGCCCCGACGCAACCGCGAACACAGCGCGCAATAGGTGCGCCCCTGCGGCACCTTATCGACAACGATGGAATATGTGTCCTGATATTCGATCCGGTGCGGCACCTGCATCCGTGTCAGAAATTCGGGCAGCACCGTCGCCGGAAAATTCGGCTGGCCCTGATCCAGATTGCAGGCCAGCAATTCCACCGGCAGCAACCCGCGCCATTTCAACTCGATCAAGGCGGCCAGCAGCGTATAGCTGTCCTTGCCGCCCGACAGGCACACCAGCCAGCGCGCGCCCGGCTCGATCATGCCGTATTGATCAATCACCGCGCGGGTTTCGCGGATGATGCGCTTGCGCAGTTTGCGAAACTCGGTGGTGTCGGGGGCCCCTTGCAGGATCAGGGGAAGATCAGCAGTTTCATCAAGCATCAGGGCGCTTCCATCCTTGGTTTGGCGGCTATGCCATAAAAACCACGCACTGCAAAGTCAGCGGCGCTGTTTCGCATCATGTTCCGGATCGACCCCCGGCACGGGGTCATAGCCGGATTTACCCAGCGGGTGACACCGCCCGATGCGGCGCAGCGCAAGCCCCGCCCCCTTGATCGCGCCATGCTTTTGCAGCGCTTCCAGCGCATAGGCTGAACATGTGGGCTGATAGCGGCAGTTATGGCCAACCCATGGGCTGAATACCACGCGGTAAAACCGGACAGGAAGCGAAAACACCCACGCCAGCGGGGTCATTGCTGCGCCCCGTGCAGCTTGTTCAAGGCATGCTCCAGATCGGCGCGCATGGCGCAAAAGTCACGACTGACTGTCGCGCCGGGACGCCCGACCAACACATAATCCCAGCCTGCGCGCCCCTGATGTGCCAGAACAACGCGTGCAATCTCGCGCAAGCGCCGCTTGGCACGGTTGCGCATGACCGCGTTCCCGACCTTCTTGGAGCAGGTGAACCCGACCCGATAAGGGGCACCATCATCACGCGCGCGCGCCTGCAACAGAAATGCGGGACACGGCAGGCGTTTGCCTTTTGCGGTGCGCAGGAAATCAGCGCGCAGCTTCAGGATTTGGGGTTTAGAATATGACAAAACCGCCGATGCATCTGTAGCGCAGGCGGTTTGCCCTGCCACATTTGCTTTCGGCGGTGCCATCATGGTCCCTCCGGCTCGAAATATCGGGCCAAATACCTTAGGCCGACAGGTTCTTACGACCGATACGACGGCGTGCGTTCAAAATCTTGCGGCCGGCTTTGGTTGCCATGCGTGCACGGAAACCGTGGCGGCGCTTGCGGACCAGATTGCTGGGCTGATAGGTGCGTTTCATCGCTCCGTTCCTTCATTCCGGCAACCGCAACCCATTCGGATTCGGCCACCCATCCAATTACAGACCCGCCAGATACGTCCCCGAACCGCGCAAGTCAATTCGCAATCGCAAGGTTTCTAGTGGATTTCCACAAAAAGCCGTACCGGGTTGTAATAATCACGCCAATATACTCTCGTGCGTTCAACCTGTCGTGAACACGCTATTGCACGCGCAACAATTACGCCATCTGGTACGACGTTATAGGGACAATAGCAAAAAAGGAACGCTGCGTGACCAGTTCTGACCCCCTGCCACCACCGCGATGGCGCCAGCGCCTGCCCCTTCTGGCTATTCTGTGCGTTGCCGCCATTGGTGCGGTCTTACTACGCGATTACCTGAATTTTGATACCCTGCGCGAAAATCGCGCCCTGCTACTGGGTTTTAGGGATGCGCATTACGCGGCAACCGCAGCAGTTTTTGTCGGGGCCTATATCGCAATCGTTGCGTTTTCCTTGCCGGGGGCGACAGCGGCCACCTTGACGGGGGGGTTCCTGTTCGGGCTGTTTCCCGGCGCAGTGTTCAACCTTGTGGCCGCCACAACGGGGGCCGTGCTGATTTTTCTGGCCGTGCGCGCCGGTTTTGGCCGCGCCATGGCCGCCAGAATCGACGCCAGCGACGGGCGCATGAAGCGCCTGACATCCGCGATCCGCGAGAATGAGGCCCCCGTGCTGTTTTCCCTGCGCCTGATGCCGGTCCTGCCGTTTTTCGTGATGAATGTGATTCCTGCGCTGATTGGCGTCAGGTTGTCTGTCTTCGCCGCGACAACCTTCTTCGGCATACTTCCGGGCGGTTTTGTCTACACTTGGGTCGGGGCCGGACTGGGAGAGGTGTTTGCACGCGATGAAACCCCCAATATGGGAATCATCTTCGAGCCTCACATCCTTGGCCCGTTGCTGGGACTTGCGGCCCTCTCGGTTCTGCCTGCCATTATCAAGGCGCTTCGCAAAAAGGACATTGCACCATGAGCGATCTGAAAACCGATATCTGCGTCATTGGTGGTGGTTCCGGCGGATTATCCGTGGCGGCGGGCGCCGTGCAGATGGGGGCGCGCGTTGTTTTGGTCGAAGGGCACAAAATGGGCGGGGATTGCCTGAATTACGGCTGCGTCCCCTCCAAAGCATTGCTGGCGCGTGCGAAGGCTGTCAAGGCACGCGGGCACGCCGCCCCTGCCACCGCGCAGGATTTTCAGGATGCCATGGCACATGTGCAATCAACCATAGCCACGATCGAGCCGCATGATTCGATCGAACGCTTCGAAGGGCTGGGCGTTCAGGTCATCCAGGGGTATGCCCGCTTCACCGCCGCCGACAGGATCGACGTTGACAGCACAACCATACGCGCGCGCCGTTTCGTCATTGCAACCGGATCAAGCCCGCTGGTTCCGCCCATTCCGGGGTTGGACAGCGTGCCATTCATGACCAACGAGACCCTGTTCGCGCAGCCCGACTGCCCCGGCCACCTGCTGATTATCGGCGCGGGGCCGATCGGGCTGGAAATGGCGCAGGCCCATCGCAGGCTGGGCGCGCGCGTCACCGTCATCGAGGGGGCAACGGCACTGGCGCGCGACGATCCGGATGCAGCCGCACTGGTCGTGGCACAGTTGCGCAATGAAGGCGTCGAGATTGTCGAGAACGCACATGTGGAGCAGGTTTCTGGCCGCGCGGGTGCCATAGAAGTTCAGGTCAAGGGCGGCACCATATTCGCAGGCACCCATCTTCTGGTGGCCGTTGGCCGCAAACCCAATCTGGACCGGCTGGATCTGGATGCTGCGGGCATTGCCCATGACCGCCACGGCCTGAAACTGGGTGCGAACCTACGCACCACAAACCGGCGCGTCTTTGCCATTGGCGATGTGGCGGGGCATGGCCAGTTCACCCATCTGGCGGGCTATCACGCGGGCCTTGTCATCCGGTCTTGCATGTTCGGCCTGCCGGTCAAGGCGCGGCACGACCATATTCCGCGCGTCACCTATACCGACCCCGAACTGGCCCAGATCGGCCTGACCGAAGCGCAGGCGCGCCAGAAATATGGCGGGCAACTTAGCGTGCAGCGCATCGGGTATGACCAGATCGACCGCGCGCAGGCCGATGGACGCACAGACGGCTTTATCAAGCTGATGGTCGCGCGGGGGCGGCCTGTTGGTGTCACACTGGCAGGCGCGCAGGCGGGCGAGTTGATTGCCCCTTTTGCGCTGGCCATGGCCAATAACCTGAAGATGGGCGCGATTGCGGGCACTGTGCTGCCCTACCCGACATTGGCGGAAATCGGCAAACGTGCGGCTGGGGCCTATTTTTCACCTAAGCTATTTGATAACCCTATGATAAAGCGCATTGTAAGAATGGTGCAGAGATGGCTGCCCTGAGAACCACCGCGCGCAAGAGGGAGCATGTTCGTCAACACGCTGTCGGGTCGATTCCTGCTGCTTGCTGTCATCTTCGTGATGCTGGCGGAGGTGCTTATTTTTGCCCCGTCCGTCGCCCGCTACCGCGAGGAATACCTGCTGGCGCGGCTGGAACGTGCGCAGATCGCATCACTGGCGCTGCTGGCGTCTGACGGGTCCATTGCCGGGGAACTGGCAGGGGAATTGCTGGAAAATGCAGGCGTGTTCAACGTTGTGCTGCGCCGCGACGAAGTGCGCGAACTGGTCTTGTCCTCCCCCCTGCCCGGCCCCGTCGATGCGACCTATGATCTGCGCATGGGCAGTATGTTCAGCCTGATCCGCGATGCGTTTGAAGAATTGGGCGCACGCGAGTCGCGCATCATCCGTGTGATCGGGGACCCTGTTCAAAGGGGGGGGTTGCTGATCGAGATTGCACTGGACACCGCGGATCTGCACAGCGAATTATGGGATTACGGGCAACGCATCCTGCTGCTGTCACTGGCAATTTCCATTTTCACCGCACTTTTGCTGTTTCTGTCGGTGCGCCTGTTTGTGGTCACCCCAATGCGGCGGGTTATCCAGTCTATGGCGGTCTATGCCGAATCTCCCCAGGACCAGACGCGCATCATCACGCCGCAATCGAATATCCGAGAATTGCGCGATGCAGAAGACGCGCTGCACCGTATGCAAAGCGATCTGACGGGGCTTTTGCGCCAGAAGGACCGTCTGGCGCAGCTTGGCGGATCTGTCGCGCGTATCAGCCATGACCTGCGCAATATGCTGACAACAGCATCCATGCTTGCCGACCGGATGGAGGCCAGTGACGACCCCAGTGTGAAACGCGCCGCCCCGAAACTTGTGGGCTCATTGTCGCGCGCCATCAATCTGTGCGAGGCGACACTTGCATTCGGCAAGGCCGAAGAACCGCCGCCACGCCTGACGCGTGTACAGCTTGCGCCCCTGGTCGAGGATGTCATCGAAAGCGAACGCCTTGCCCTGGCCGATGACGCAGAGGTGACCTTTCTGGCCGATATTCCTGCAACGCTTCACCTGCGTGCGGATGAAGAACAACTGTTTCGGGTGCTGCACAATCTTGTGCGCAATGCGCGGCAAGCACTGGAAGCGACGCGCCAGCCCGGCGTCATAGAGATTTCGGCGCAAGACAGTAAATCTGACGGGCAAAACGGCGTTTGTATCCGCGTGGGCGATACAGGTCCGGGCCTGCCGCCGCGCGCGCGCGACCACCTGTTCGAGGCCTTTCAGGGCGGTGTGCGCAAGGGCGGAGTCGGGCTGGGACTGGCGATTGCCGCAGAGCTGGTTCGTGGCCATGGCGGGCGGCTTGAACTGACGCGTTCCGACGAGGACGGCACCGAATTCCGTATCTGGATGCCGAATGCAAATTGATCTGATATTTTGCGAAAATACTTACAAGCCCCCCTTGCAAAGCCTGCAACAGGCGGATAGTTAGCCCTCAACGCGCCCGTAGCTCAGCTGGATAGAGCACCAGACTACGAATCTGGGGGTCAGAGGTTCGAATCCTTTCGGGCGCGCCATTTCTTCTTTTGAATGTGTGATTGTACGGTCCATACAGGCGATATTGTGCCATATGGATGCTGCCTGAAAGATGGCTTGGGCGACTGGGGACGGCTGGCGGCCGTGCCGTGATCACGGCAAGTTCAAGCGAATGGCGGGTCGGGTTATGGCCTTTTGCGGTCATTGGACTGATCCAAGGCGCGGAACAAAGGGCGCAAGCCCGCCGCGCCATCGGTGGGCCGTCCCGCGGCCTGCCGATTACTCTGATGGCATTTCAATCCTTGAGAGTCAGGATTATGTCGCCTGCATAAAGTGAACCCCAATAATGTCGGATCGGCAGACCCCGGCCCACCGATTGCGCGGGCTATATCCAAGCGCGAATGACCGCAAAAGGCCAGCACTAGCCAACTTGATCCGACAACGGTTTCCTGTGCAGGCTGGTTTGCACTTTTCGCAACCACCCGCCCGCGCGCGCCTCATTCAACCGGTTGCGCAAGCCGGACGGCTGTTTTGCCGGGCCAAAGCCGCTCTGACGGCATAATCAGCACTGTGGTCGGATGCGGTGCGCGGATTTCGCGCGCCCCATCATGGCCGATCAGCGTGCCTTTGGGCAAATGCTCAAACCCGCGCCAGTCACTGGCAAAGCGGAAATCATCGGTTTCGACCGTCACAGGGCCGGACACTTCATAAAAATGCATGGCGTCAGGCACAGGCAAGGGGCGGTGCGTGGCCGCGAATTCCTGTGTCACCACGCCAGTCGCCGCCAGAAAGGCCAGCGTCGTATCAAGCGCAATATCTGCGGCAGGCAATTCCCAATGCTGTCCGCATTCGACCAGCAATGCATTGCGTGGCGAATGCTCATCCGCGAAATCCGCATAATCGCGCATGCGCACACCTTCATTATGGCCGCGATCATTGACAGCAACGGCAGGCGTGCCGACCGCGCGCGCCAGTTCACGCCCCTTGGCCAGCGGTCCGGCAATCGTCAGCGGTTCGGTTTTATGTTGCATCGAATGAATGTCCAGCAGCAGATCGACCGTATCCAGCCATGGCCGGATTTCACGCGCGCGCACCAACTCGACCGTCAGTTTGCGCGTGTCATCATCCAGAACCTGCGCCGACCACAGGCGGTTGAAATCCTCATCCACCCAGCGGCTGGCATTCGGGTTTTCCGCGTCAAAGACATGATAGGCGGCAGTGTTAATAAACGCCAGTGACAGCCTGCCCTGCAGGGGGCGCAGATCGTGTTTGAACAGCCAATCCAGCGCAATGGCCCCGCAAGGTTCATTGCCATGCACAACAGCACTGACCGCAACATGCGGGCCGGGCTGGCCGCTGTCGAAGGTCCAGATATAGGGAATACCCGTATTCCCGGCGGCATATACCGAAATATCTGGCGGAGTCAGTTCCACAGGATAGGACGCAAGGGGCATAGTCAAAGCCTTTATGATTGGTCAGCGGCAAATTCGGCAAGATGGACGGACAGATCATTCAACAACAGTTGCAGGGATGAAAAACCGTCATTGGGCTGGCGCGTCCCCTCGTCCATATACAGGCTGCGATTGATTTCTATCTGGATGGAATGGCGGTTCGCGGCAGGGTTGCCGTTCGCGCGCACCAGCTCCATCCCCTTATACGGATCGTTAATACCCACCGAAACGCCCCGTGCGACCAGAAAATCATGGATGGTCTGCGTCAGCGCAGGCGCGCAACTGGTGCCGTCGCGGTCCCCCAGAACAAAATCGGCACGCGTGGTGCCCATCGGTTCGGGCGACATGGCGCTGGCATGGTGCGGCATGGAATGGCAGTTGACGTGCCAGACCTGCCCCCAGCGGCTGTGGGTCGCATCCAGAAGTGCGCGCAGTTTGCGCTGATAGGGTTGGTGATAGGTGTCGATGCGGTGCTGCACCTCTGCCGCGGTCAGGGGGCGGTCATACATCGGCGCGCCATCTGGTGGCACCCGCGTCCAGCACAACCCGATGCCATTGCGGCTTTTGACCGTGGGGCGCAGGGGCATGGCCAGCGTGCCATCAATCTGCGCGGGGTCCAGATCATCCACCGCGCGGTTGGTGTCGGCGTATGACCGCGGGAAAAGCGCGTGCAACATCACACCGCCAATATCGACCACCCCCGCGAACAGGGTATGGACATGCGTATCTTCGGCCATGCGCAGGGCTGCACGGTCCGCGATGGGACGAAAATCGGCGGGGTGATCTGTGCCGGAATGGGGGCTGTCAAACACCAATGGCACATGCTGGCTGTCAGCGCCCGAAACTTCCAGCACACCGGGAATGCGGGTCATTCAACACCCCCGTCTTCCAGATGGCAGGCCACAGCGCGCGGGCCGGTATGCCGCAAGCGCGGCACTTCGCGCGAACATCTTGGCCCGGCAAACGGGCAGCGCGTGTGAAAATGGCACCCCGGCGGCGGGTTCAGGGGGGAGGGGATTTCACCCTTGATCGGTTCAAACCGGCGCTTCTCGAATGACAGGCGCGGCACTTCGGCCAGCAGCGCCTGCGTATAGGGGTGGCGGGCATCGGCATACAGCGCCTCGGTCGGGGCAATTTCCACGACACGGCCCAGATACAGGATGACCACCCGATCCGAGATATGTTCAACCACGCCCAGATCATGGCTGATAAACAGATAGGCCAGCCCAAGTTCACGGCGCAACCGCATAAACAGGTTCAGAACCTGCGCCTGAATGGACACATCGAGTGCGGCCACGGATTCATCACAAATCAGGAATTGCGGGCTGACGGCCAGCGCGCGCGCAATCACGATACGCTGGCGCTGGCCGCCGGAAAACTGGTGCGGGTAGCGGTCGCCCGCTGAGGGTTCAAGCCCCACGCGTTCCAATGTTTCGGCCACGAATTCGCGGGCCTGCGATTGCTTGATGATGCCGTGATATACAGGCGCTTCGGCAATGATTTCGCGCACCCGCATCCGCGGATTAAGCGAGGACATGGGATCTTGAAAAATCATCTGGATCTGGAGCGCCGCTGCCTTCGTCTCGGCGCGGTTTCGGGTGGTGATGTCAGCCCCCTGAAACAGAATGCGCCCCTCAGTGGCGGGCAGCAACCCCGCGATCATCCGGCCAATGGTGGATTTGCCTGACCCGCTTTCGCCGACCAGACCCACCACCTCGCCCGGCGCTATGGAAAAGCTGACATTATCGACCGCATGTACCGTGGCGGGTTCATGCCCTACCCCCATGCGCGCGGCCATGCGCGCGGCCATATCATGTTCTTCGCGAAACTGCTTCGACAGGTTTTCAATTTCAATCAAGGCATCGCTCATTGTGCCACCTCGGGCGCCGGTTGCATCGGGTGGATACACCGCGCGTGCTGCCCTGTCGGCATTTCACGCGGCAGTTGTTCGGCACGGCAGGCATCGGTTGCTTTCGGGCAGCGGGGCCGGAATGCGCAGCCTTGCGGCAAATCCAGTAAGGGCGGCGTCATACCGGGAATTTGCGCCAGATCGCCACCGCGTTTGTTGCGGCTGGGGATCGATTCGATCAACCCATAAGTATAGGGATGCGCGGGGTGGCGCAGCACCGTGGCCGCCCGCCCCTGTTCGACAATACGGCCCGCATACATCACGGCAATATTGTCGGCTAAGCTGGACACCACGCTAAGGTCATGGGTCACCCAGATCAGCGCTGTGCCGCTGGTTTCGGCCAGCTTCTGCACTTCGGCCAGAATTTGCGCCTGAATGGTCACATCAAGCGCTGTGGTCGGTTCATCCGCGACAATCACTTCGGGGTCATGCAGCAGCGCAATGGCAATCGCCACACGCTGGCGCATACCGCCCGAAAACTGGTGCGGATACGCCTCCATGCGTTCGGCAGGGGACGGAATGCCCACACGCGCCAGCGTGGCAAGGCAGCGTTCGCGCGCGGCTTCCTTGCTGATATGCACATGCGCCTGAACCGCCTCGATCATCTGGGTGGAGATTTTCAGCACGGGGTTCAGCGTCATCATCGGGTCTTGAAAGATCATTGCGATATGGCGGCCACGAATGGCCTGCCATTCACGTTCCGACATATTGGCCAGATCGCGCCCCTGATACAGGATACGCCC
>SR_TP_S13solDRAFT_1000456_pt1 | contig 16928 bp, 21 predicted proteins | sample SodReaTP_S13sol_FD_11159 | JGI IMG/M metagenome (IMG submission 11159)
AGGCGCGTAGCTCAGCTGGTTAGAGCACCACCTTGACATTGTAGTACCGCCTCTTTCCAGTCCTCGCATATCCCCATAAAACAGCATCTTAGATTTCAGTTTTCGTCGCTTTCTGACACTTAGTGTCACATTCGTCTGATTAATTGGTCCCAATTTGACTCGCAGTTTGTTCCGATTTGGACGCCTTTCCTGAATACTACCATCAAGCGCGCTACGCTTTGGCACATCATGTCGTTATCTGGTTTTTATGAATGCACTACATCAAGTGATATTCAGGAGTTTTTGAGTTGTTCGTGGCGCATTGTCGTCTCCAGTAGTCGTCAATATGATGTGCACTATAAGTTTGAAACGCGGCCAGACGTGGATCGCAACCAGCCATGCGCAACGACACTCCGATTTCAGTGCGGATCCGTGATATCACCGTGCGGCAGTCAGATGCCGAGGAGCCTGAGTACCATAAAGGCGACCTCTCGATCCTGGCGTCGCTGCGGCAGCCAGCGCTAGAGGCATTGCAAGTGCTGAAGCCGATGGCGGTCGTCAGAAAGCGGGGTGCGTATCAGCTTGTCGGTGGTTTTGCGACGTACCGGGTCTTACGGGCTGCTCTTGGTGAGTCGGCCGACGTTCGGGCGATTCAATTGGACTCTTCGCAGGCGTCCTTGGCTCGGGCACTGGATCTGCTGGTTGGGCCAGCTCTTGAGGGAGCAGGTCCCAGCAATCACGTCCTGCGGCGTTGGTTGGGATTGAGTGAGGAGAGTGCGCAGGCGCTGAATGAGCTTGGTTTTGACCAGCTGTCCCGGTCGGCGATTTCGCATACATTGGGGACATCGCGAGGGCAGCTGTATCGGGCAATGCCCCCGACTCAGCAGGCAGAGGCGGATGACGAGGAGTTATGGTCAAGTCTGGTGTATGAGCGATGGCGGGTTCAGGCGGCGCTCCGGTCGGTGATGGAGGATGCCTCGTCGTTGGTCGGTTCGGTCTGCTCGATGCCGTCGATGAACTTGACCCCGCGCTCGAGCTTGTCGAGCCATTCGTAACCCCGGAGCCGACGCCAGCGCTTCTGCGTGCTCTGACCGAGCTTGAACGTCAGGCTCAAGACGGTGTTGCGGGTCACGCAGCCCCGGGTCTTGTCGGTGCGCAGCCGCACGGTGGCGAAGGTCGATTCGATCGGATTGGTGGTCCGGATCGACTGCCAGTGCGCGGCTGGGAAGTCGTAGAACGCGAGCAGGTCTTCCCGGTCCTTGGCCAGCGTCTCGGCGGCTTTCGGGTACTTGTCGCCGTAGGCGGTCAGGAAGGCGTCGAAGGCCTGTTCGGCGTCGGCGCGGGTCTCGGCCATCCAGATCGCCTGCAAGGCGGACTTGGCCTTGGGCTGACTGCGCTTGGGCAGCCGGTTCAGCACATTGGCGGTCTTGTGGACCCAGCAGCGCTGGCGGCGGGTGTCCGGGTAGACCCGGGCCAGGGCCTTCCAGAAGCCCAGCGCGCCATCGCCGATGGCGAGCTTCGGGCCGTTCGCGAGGCCCTGATGATCCCGCAGGCGCACCAGCAGTTCGTACCAGCTCTGCTCGGACTCGCGCATCCCGTCGTCGAGGGCAACAAACTCCTTGGTCCCGTCGGGCAGGACCCCGATGATGACCAGCACACAGGCGCGTTCGTCGTCCTCCCCGCGCAGGTTGAAGTGGATACCGTCCGCCCACCAGTAGCTGTAGCGGTAGGCGCGGAGATCACGCTCGCGCCATTCGGCGTGCTCGGTCAGCCACTGCTGCTTGAGGCGGCCCAGTGTCGAGGCCGACAGCCCCTGGGCCTGCTCGCCCAGCAGCGCGCTCAGCGCCTCCTGGAAGTCGCCCGAGGACACCCCCTTGAGATAGAGCCAGGGCAGCAGCTCCTCGACCGAGCGCGCCCGGCGCAGATACGGGGGCAGCAGGCTCGACGTGAAGTGCCGGCCACCGCCGGACCGATCCCGGGTCTTCGGCACCTGCACCGGTACATCGCCGATGCCGGTCTGAACCCGGCGCTGGGGCTGATAGCCATTGCGTACGACCGCCCGGCGACCGTCCGGCATGCGATCCTCCGCGTAGGTCTCCATGAACGTCCGCAACTCTGCCTCCACCGCTTGCTGGATCAGATCCCGCGCCCCGCGGCGCAGCAGATCGGTCAACGGGTCCTCTGGTCCGTTCGGGTTCTCTGTCGTATCGTGAGCCATGTTGGCGTATCTCCTCTGGCTGGCTGGTTGGTCGCACTTCCATTCCAGCCGGATACGCCGCCTTCCTCAATCCCCCCGTACACCACTTTTGACAGTAACTCTCTCCCACGTCACCCGCCTGATGGCGAATCTACCAGAAACCTCGCTCAAGTCGCTCGCAGAGGATTTTGACGATTTTCCGGAATTTGTTTCGACGAACCTTCCAGAGATTCTAGTGAATGAAACCGAGCTCGCATCGAAGCGCCTCAAACTCCTCAACTTTGACGTTAAAGATCTGGCAGCAATCAAAGAACACTCAGAGATTGTACGCACCATGTTCGAGGCGGGTCTTTTCGAACTCACGATCGCGAACTTGGAATATGTGTACCAAGCGATATTGGGAGAAAGGAATCTCGAGCCACTACGGGAGAGGAACTTCACCACCATTCGTTCGAAGAGTAACGCTACCTTGATGGAGCGGGTCGAACGCGATTTCGATCGCTATGTACGCGATATCCTTTTGGGGCTTCAAGGCAATTCAAAGGAGGATGCGCCCGCTATTATGGCCGTAGTTTGCCACGATGGACTTGATCAAGATGATCTGCAGGAGTTTCTTGAACGGCAGACGACCCTGCTGCCAACTCTTGAAGATGTGCCCAAGAGATTGCATGCAATGCTGTTCAAAATAAATGCGATTGAACCAACCTGGGCGAACTGTCTTGGTTTTATGGAGGGTGACGGGTTCGATCAAGATAGCCTGGTTGGATATCTTGATCGAGATGATGTCCGTGGGGCTATCCTGCAATACCCCATACCTAGCGACTCAGATTCACTGAAGTTGCGTAGATTCCTCATCGAAGCAGACTCGCTATCTGATGGTGCCTATAGAGAATATGCTCACGCCCTGCCTAACTCGTTCAAGAAGCCACCCGAAGGACTCGAACCAGCCAAGCTTCGAATCTTGATCGATGAAGGAAGAATCATGTTTTCCAAGGATAGCCTCGACGCGTTCGCCGACAACAGGGACCTGCAGGTACTATTCGTCACGAAGAATATCGCGAGATATTTGGAAAATCCAGACAACTTTGCACTTGATGATGACTCCCGAGAGGAGCTTCTCCGATCTGAACTTGATAATGAAGCCAAACTCGGGTTGATCGAATTGATGGACCTAGAAACACTCGTTGGCCTTCCCGAACGAGCGGCACTTATCGGTCCACTTCTTAGAAAGGCCGATGCTCAAGTGTCCAATATTAATTTTGGTATTGCGCAGTCGCTGATAAAAAATTCGACACCCGAAACGACGCAAATTGCAATTTTAAATAAATACCACACACTTATGACAGACGACGAAGTGCGTCATCTCTTGTCCAACTTACAGGAGCCATTTTCGGAAATAAAAACTGGGTACAATATCCCGAGACTGGAAAACACTCCCGAGAATAAAGATTTGGTCAGATGGCTGGATTCAAGAGACATTATTTCGTCGTGGAGTGATGGTGGTTTCTTCACGAACGATATCAGAGTGAATCTCTATAGAAGCTGATAAGTGACATCGTCCAGGGGAATTGAACACGTTCATGTGGACTCGCTCTCGGGAGCAGACCCTGGAGCCGTGGTGACTAAGGGCAGCTCTGGGTCGACTATCGCCATCCCTGAGCCTCCGACGGCGTGCCCCCAAGCACCAAGGTCGCTGCCCCACCCTACCCGGACGTTGACAGTACTTGTTTACGGATCTGCTATCGTGCCAGAGGTCTGCACAGCGTTGATGGGAATCGCGTCAGGCCCAGCGACATTTCGACAGCATGAATTGACAGTCCTACCGTGCTCCCTCTGCCGGAACGGGCATGTGCAGGCGGAACTCCAACTCTTGCCAGAGAGCTCGCCAAGCTCTGGCGGCCCGGCTTCGGGGAGCAAAGGCGCCAACCGGCGCACGATGTTCGCCCATTCGCTCGTTGTCCACAGCAGATGGAATCCAGGATTGCAGGACGTTTATCATGGACTCTGGCGGCTGCGCGATCCGTTGACTGTGAATCGCACGTCGCCGGTCAACAAGAGAGAAATACGGATACAGCGAGCGCCTGTAGATTCCCAGGCGATCAAGCTCGCGAACGACCTCATCGTAAGCCCGTAAGGACAGATGGGACGGAATTGTCGGCATCAGCAAGGTGTCGGCGGTGCGGAAGACCACCTCTGCGAGGCGGGAGAGCCCCAGTGGGCAGTCAACGAACACCACATCATAACGACGCGAAAGTGGCTTAAGCAGGCGCCGGAAGATCTTCACGCGGGCCCCGTCAGCGCGATCCAATCGAACGTCGAGATTTCGTAGCGTATGGTGGGACGCCGCACAGTCAAGATTCGGCCAGGCTGTGTCCATGACGGATCCTGACACCGCCTGACGACTGCTCAGCAGCCGTTTCCCCTGCGGGCCTTCGGCTTCACACCCGAGGTACCAGGTCGCTGCGGCCTGTGGGTCGAGATCCCGGCAAAGCACCTGATAACCCGCATGTGATGCCTGATACGCGAGGTTGACGGCACCAGTTGTCTTGCCAACCCCGCCCTTGAGATGACAAAGAGCGATCACGCGCATCGGATTCCGCCTCAATGTTGTTGCTGACAGTCTTCCTGCCAAAGCGCCCACCAGCCGTCGAGACCCCATTGGTAAGCCATCGGCGACTCGGTGTAGAGCCGACAACCCAGACGGAAAGCTTCCGAGCGAAATTCTCTCTGGCGTTGCCCAATGCACATAAGCGGCATCGTCAGGCGATCCTCGCCCCCGTAGCGCTCGGGTTCAGCAAGCAGAGCTGATCTGAGAACCGTAAGATCGTGGTCGTCGCCGAGACACTCGGACAGGGTTTTCATCCGCCGTGAACTGATATGCCGCCGGCCATCCTGCATACATCGCTCGAACTCCGGACATCCGGGCTCCGTGCGCCCGTGTTCACGCATTGCGAATTCAGTCGGAGGGTAACACTTGTGTTGTTTGACAATGTTACAGGTGCAACGCCGTACGGAGGGCGGCGTCGAATGTACGTAAGCGTTCATTCCCGGCCGTCTTGACCGGGCAGGGAGGAAGGAGTCGGGGTGCCGCTACTCGGAGCAGTTGTCATCATGCGGCATGATCGTGGTCCCGGTCTCCACGTCCTTGATCGGCGAGAGCATCGCCGGCGGGACGCGCCACTGGCGGTTGTCATCGGTGAGCACCGTGACCGTCTTGCGGTTGAACTTCACCAGTGTCCCCGTCAGCCGACCATCCCGGCTGGAGGCGAAGCTCACCCGAGCACCGACGTCGAAGGTCATCATTGCCTTGTGCGCATGCATCGTCTCGAGGAACTTCAGTCGTTCCACGATCCGGTGGTTGAGAGCGACGAGTTCATCATAGGTGAGGTGGTCGATATCAACAGGCATGGCGTTCGACGTCGCTGGTCAGTGGGTCGTGCGCAAAGCGCTCCTTCCACACCCGGGGCGTGAGCGCGATGATGTCCCGGGCCGGATGCTGGCTGATGCGTTGGAGCACATCCACCAGGTAGGTGTGCGGGTTCACGCCCTGGAGCCGGCAGGTGGTCAGCAGGCTCTGCAGCGTGCCCACGTGCCGGGCACCGAGCTCCGTCCAGCAGAAGTTCCAGTTCTTCCGCCCCATGGGAATGACGCGCAGGGCACGCTCCAGGTGGTTGGTGTCGATGGGCACGGCGGCGTCGCCGAGGAACACGCGCAGCGGCCCCTCGCGTTCATGCGCATAGGCAAGCGCCTTCGCCAGCGGGTTGCTGGGCAACAGATCCTCGCGCTGGCGTTGCTCCCACACCCAGGCGAAGAACGCGTCCACCCGGGGCCGGGCGTGCTCGGCCCGGAAGGCCAGGGCCTTGTCGGGCTCGAGCCGGCGGTCTCGGATCGCGGCCTCGATCCGGTAGAGCCCCCGGATGTGCTCCAGCGCCGTGGCCACCGCCTCGGGCTCGGCTCCCTCCGCGGCGAGGAACTTGCGCCGGGTGTGCGCCCAGCACTGGGCATGGGTGAGGCCCTCAGTGGCTTCGGCGAAGCGCGCATAGGCGCTGTAGCCATCCGAGAGCAAGGTGCCGGCAAAGCCCTGGAGCTGCTCATGGACATGGCGCGTGCCCCGGTGCGAGGCATAGGTGAAGCTCACCTCGTCGGCCTCGCCGTAGATCGGCCAGTACCAGCCCTGCGCCATGCGCCCCTTGGCCTTGTTGCGCCCCGCCTTGATGGGCGTCTCGTCCATGGCCAGTACGTCACCCTCCAGGATATGGGCGTGCTGGGCATCATTGATCGGCGTGAGCAGCGCCGCGGTGCGCTGGGTGAGATGGGTCAGGGTCGCCCGGCTCACCTGGATGCCGGCATCCGCGAGGCGCTGGTGCTGGCGGTACAGCGGCAGGTGGTAGCAGAACTTGTCCACCACCAGCCCGGCGAGGACGCTGACATCGGCAAGCGAGCCTTCCAGCACGCCTGCCGGCGCCGGCGGGGTGACCACCGTGGCGCCGCTGCGCTCGCGCAGCACCGGCCGGCGGTAGGCGAGCACCACGTAGCTGCCGGGGCGCTGGGCCAGGCGGTAGGTGGTCTTGTGGTCGATGACCTCCCAGCGATGGGCCTCCGTGCCGCTCAACTCCGGGGCGGCCACGTCGATGGTCTCCACGGGGACGCCGGCATCGAAGCGCAGGCCTGCGCCGGTGACCGCATCACCGCGGTCCTTGGCGCCGGGCTTGCGGCGTGAGTAGCTGACCTGCTCGGTGGTCGGCGACGCGGTCGCAGGGGCCTGTTCGGCGGTGAACAGATCCACCGTGGCCGCATCCACCGGCCGGCGCTCCGAGGTGGGCCCGAAGACCTGGCGCTTGAACCACTCCAGTTGCCGCGTGAGCGAGGCGACCTGGGCACGCAGCTCGGCGTTCTCCGCTGCCAGGTGCTCCGGCGGTGCCGTTGGCTCAGACTGGGGCTGGGTGGCTTCACGCATGGCGGCGCATTATACCGATGCCGGCCGGGCGGTTCGATGCTCGTAGCGCTTGTAGCGCGGGCTGCGGCTGGCGTCGATGCCCTCGAGCAGCAGCTTCAGCGCCGTGACATCCAGAGCGACCTTCTCGCCCTGGTGGCGCGGGTAGTGGAACTGCCCCTGCTCCAGGCGTTTGGCCCACAGACAGTAACCGCCACGGTCGAAGTACAGCACTTTCATGTACGTGCGCCGGCGGTTGATGAACACGAACAGATCCCCGCTCGCCGGCTCCTCGCCCAGAGCATTGCGGGCGAGCGCCTCCAGGCCCGTGAAGCTCTTGCGCATGTCCGTTGGCCGGGCGTAGAGCCACACCCGCACCCGCGACTCCGGGAAGAACATCAGCGCCGCCGGAGCGTGAGCGAGACACCATCGCCCAGCGCGATCTCGACCTCCCAGCCTCCCGGCCGGTCGCCGGCCAGTTCGCCGAGATCAATGACCGCCGGACCGTCGTCAGCGGCAGGCTCGGCCGCAGCGTGCGACCGTCGCCGGTGGTACTGAAACGTGCTCAGCGCCAGCCCCTCGCGGCGGCAGAATGCCGCCTGGCTCAGGCCGCTGGCCTCATGTGCGGCGAAGATCTCCCGCCACTGGGCCTCCGTACGCCGAACATGCCGAACAGGGTTGCTGCTCATCGCTGCCTCCCGCGTCAGTGAATGCACGGGAAAGGCTATGCGGGGATCAGCTCCTCAGGAAGAACGGTCTCGTTTGAACGCTTACGAATGTACCGTATGCGGGACTCCATCGGACGCTCACCGCCGCGTGTTCATTGTCACGACAGCGCAACAGGTCCCAGGTACCTTCCTGGTTCGGGCGCTCAACTCGGGGCTATGTGACGAGCCCTCCACCAGTATCCTGGGATCGCAACCTATGCCGTTCGTGACCATTTCTGCATCGCCTGTCGGTGGCAGGCCACAGTGGGTCCGTGCCGTCGTGGCGGTGGTAACGCTGGTTGGTGGGCTGAGCCCCGTCGCGGGGAGCGATTGCATTGCTTTGGCCAGCCGATTCGAAGTACCACTTGGCTGGAGCGACGCCAATGACCGCTATTCGGTCATCGGCACGACGAAACTCCATCCCAAACATGCCTGGGCAGACGTCCGATCCAGCCTTGCGAACCCCACGACTTGGTGTCGCATGACCACCCTCGTACCGGATGTTCGAGAGTGCGCCGTAGATGCTGTCGAGGAGGTCGATTACGGCGTTCACGCCACTCTGACACTATCCGTTGGCTCCGGCGACGGTGGCACGCGGCAGGACATTGAGCACGAGTTCCGCGCCAGCGTAGGTTCAGATGCCCTGGAGGCTTCCCTGCGTGCACCTAGCGCCGCGCTTGGTGTCCGCGATGCCGGGGTAACGGTGACGGCCAAGCCAGGTGCTGACGGCGTTGAACTCGAGTTGGAATACGGCTTGCGTTCCAGCATCCGGAGCCGCTTGGCCACGCGTGCCTACCTCGCCGGGGAGGCCGGCAGCCGCCCAGGCATCAGTTACACCAAGGATCCCGACGGTACGCACCAGTACGTCACTGGCGTGCGTGCACTAATCGAGCGCAATGCGATGCGCTACTTTCTGGCGTTCCCGGCGCTCCTCGAGACTGGGAGCCAGACAGACGCCGCAGATGCCTGGTACGAAATAGCCTCTCACTACAAGGCCGATCTTCCGGAGCGGAGCAAAGAGGCGTATATCCGAAGCCGTCAAGAATTTGAATGATCACTCACCCAGTAGAATGCGATGCTCAGAGTCGTCGTTCCCGGCAACTGAAGAGCCGCCTATGCCACCGGGTAAGCTACCGCAATGTTCGCCCATAGCTACACGATCTTCCCTGCATTCCGAGCCGCAATCGCACAACATCGGACGCTGTCGAATGATGCGCTGGGGATCAATACTTCCTGACGGTTTAGCAACCATGACGCGCAACGAGCCCCACGAAACCCTCCACTGCAGGATCTCCCAGCATCTCTTTGGGATACACCATGTGCAGGTGCTTCCGTATACCCCCGTCAGCAAGAGGGACGGCGTACAGCTCACCACGTGCGAGTTCCCCCGTAACCGCTCCCGCGAGAACGATGGAGACACCAAGACCACTGGCTACGGCACGCTTCACGGCCTCCGTATTCCCGAGCGACATACCGGCACAGGGTTGCACTCCCCGGGATTGCAAATACTGCTGAAGCAGCCTTCCTGTGCCTGTGCCCCGCTCGCCACCAATCAAAGGGACACCTGCGAGTTCATCCGCAACGAGGCTATCGCGTCGCGCCCATGCGTGATCGGGCGGCACGATGACAACGAGGTCCTCGTGCCGCCATCGGCGGGCGATGAAGCCTGGCCGGTCATCCCACCATTCCATCAGCCCCAAGTCGATCTCACCTACGTCGAGGGCGTATGCCACCTCCGGATTGGACGCGATGCGTATGTCCACCGAATCAGCGCCGGCGTCGCCAACGAGTTCTCGCATGACCGGATCAAGAAGGTACGTGCCAATGTTAGAACTCGCCCCGATTGTTAGCCGGCGTCGATGACGACTGGCAACGATTCGGTCATGCAACCTTTGGATGCCGCGTGCGTAGCGGCAGACGTACGAACCGACCTCCGTCAAGCACGTCGTTCCCTCGCGGTTGATCAAGCGCGCACCCAGCCTGTTTTCCAGGCGTGCCACATGTTGGGAAACCGTTGATTGGGCTAGATTCAGCGAACGGGCTGCATCGCTGAAGCTACCCATATCGGCAATGGCAACCAGTGACCGCAAATGGGTAATACTTAGCACGTGTCAGAGGCTCCCGATTCTTGGTTTTCTTGACTGTGTCCGCAGGTTGCGGATCGAGCGAGGTCAAGGCCCAGCATTAATTGCCCCTCGGGGCACCTCCCCACGCAAGGCGTCCAGGACATTGGACACGGCCTCCTCCTCAATGGCCCTCCGTGCGGCATGAACAGCGGAGCCGAGGTGCGGAGTCAGTAGCGTCCTGTCGTCCATGCGAAGCAGTTCCCGGGGAATGCCAGCGGGGCGATCCTCCCGGGCCCAATCCTCCATCTCGAAAACATCAGCCGCGTACCCACCGAGTTGGCCGGTTCTAAGCGAATCGGCGACATCTGCCTCGACCACCACCGAGCCCCGGGCGGGATTAATTAACAGTGCTCCGGGTTTGCAAGCGTCCAGTGTTTCACGGTTCACCATGCGCGACGTTGCATGCGTTAGTGGAAGACACACCACTAGGAAGTCGCTCTGTCGGAGGAGTCGCTCAAGGCTCGCGCTTTCAATCCCTAGAGATCCCTCTTCTGCCGAAGTCAGCGGGTTACGATCGTAGTAGACGATTCGGGCATCAAACCCCCGAAGACGCTCGGCCAAGGCCCGCCCAATGGCACCGAGCCCGAGTAGACCGACCACACTGCCTTGAATTCCCGTGCCGTAATAGTGCGGCCGCCATCCGTTGAATGCGCCGGAACGCACGTAACGATCTCCGGGCAGGATATTTCGGCCCAGCCCAATCATCAGTCCAATTGCGAACTCCGCTGTAGGCACGGTGAGAAGGTCAGGCACCACCGAGACCCAAATGCCGCGTTTCGAGCAGGCAGAAACATCGATGTTGTCTGCCCCCTTGAGCGCCCCGGCAACAATTCGCAACTTCCGGGATGAGGCGACGAGATCACCGTCTACTCGGTCGGTCATGAAGGCAATAACAGCATCCGCATCGACGAGCTTGTCTCGAACGGTTGCAGGATCCCAGGGTTCTGGATCGCAGTTCATATCAACCCTGCAATGCCGAGCCAGTCGCTCGTATGGTTCGCGGTGAAGCGCATGCGTAACCACAACTTTCGGTCCTTGTAAGGAGACGGCATCGCTCATTTGAACTGCCTCCGAATAACCCCGCTGATGGAGTCGACGATGGTCACCATCACCAGAACCACCAACATGACGGCAATGGCCTGCTGGTAGTCCATTATGTTGAGCGCCGACATGAGTTCAAAGCCGATGCCTCCGGCGCCGACCATACCCATGACCGTGGAGGCACGGAAGTTGTGTTCCCATCGGTAAATCGACACATCAGCGAACTGCGGCAGTACCTGCGGCAGTATGCCGAAGCAGATCGTCTGAAGACTATTGCAGCCAGCGGCCTGGGTTGCTTCCACGGGAGCATCATCCACATGTTCGATCGCCTCCGCGAAGAACTTGCCTACCATGCCGATGGAGTGGAGCCCCACGGCCAACACGCCGGGAAGAACGCCGAAACCCCACCGCAGCGACAAAGATAATCCCCATGATCAATTCCGGCACAGCACGAAAGGCGTTCAGCACCGTGCGGCTTACGAGATAGACGAGCCGATTGGGGCTCGTGTTTTCCGCCGCCAGGAATGCGATGGGTACCGAGAAGAATACGGCGAGCGCGGTACCCGCGATGCTCATGATGAGTGTGTCATAAAGGGGGCCGACCCATTCCTGCCACCGAGAAAAATCCGGCGGCATCGCGTCGGCGAACAACTGCCCAAGGGCCGGCAAGCCCTGGGCAAGAACGAACGGATTCAACACCCCGGAGTGCCAAGCGGCCACCAGCACGACGGCGACAACCAGTGATACTTTTGCGACGGAGCGAGTCCAACCATTGCGGTATCGGTCGATCGTAGTTCGTGCATTCTCGGAGTGGGCGTCGATTTTGTTAACTGACATTGCAGGCCCCCTGCATAGATTCCGAAGCGTTGGACGCCCCCCGGGGCGCCCAACCACCACTTGCATGTTGGGGAATCAAAGATCTTCCAGGTCGATTCCGACGGTTTCGCTCATATCCCTGTAGATGTCATAGTCCGAGATATCAGTCTCAACGAAGCCTTCGGCCTGGAAATTGCCAAGTATTTCTTCGTCATCCAGCTCGAGGAATGCTTGGCGGATGGCTGTTTTCAGATCGTCGTCCAGGTCACTCTGCATAACCCAAGGGTATTGTGGGTAGTAGGGCGTATGGTCGACCACGTGGACCCTGTCGGTGTCGATCCTTCCTGAGTCCACCATGTATTCCCAGATGTGTTCCCCGAGACCGCCCAGTTGCGCGTTACCGTTTTGCACGGCCACGGCCACAGAATCATGCGCACCGGTATGCTCACGGCTGTAGTCGTCCCCGGCTACCATGCCGTATTCATCTTCCAGGTGGGCCCGCGGCATCAGGTGGCTGGATGTCGACGCCTGATCGCCGTACGCGACCGTTCCACCGCGAGCATCCTCGACGCTGTTGATGCCCTGCTCAACGTTGCCGACGATCACCCCACGGTACTCGGGTCTGCCGTCAACAACCGGGGCGGCAAATAACTCCACGTCACCACTTCGCTCCGCCATCATCCCTGAAATCGGACCGAAGTAAGCAAAATCGATGCGGCCAAAACGCATGGCTTGAACCATCGCCTGGTAGTTACTTAGGACCTGGAGTTCGATCTCCCGATCCAGCCGATCCTCCAGATAGTCCGCCAGCGGCTGGTTGCGCTGAATTAGCTCGGATGCGTTCTCGTCGGGCAGCAAAGCAACTGTGAGTGTGTCGGGATCTCGCGCCTCGGCGTAGCCAAAGACCGAGGCCACGGTGACGAGCGACGTAACCGCAAGTGTCGGTATAAAGCGTTTCATGATGATGTCTCCATTGCTCTGTGCAGTTTTCATATCAGGCAGAGGCTGCCTGCAGCGGCTCGACAGCTTGGCGCTGCCCGGTTCCGTAGATCGTACTGATTACCGAATCGTCCAGTTCACTTGGTGGGCCGTCGAAGACAACTCGCCCCCCGGCCAGACCAAGGATGCGATCGGCGAAGCTGGTGGCGAGTTCGAGCTGGTGCAAACTGATCACGGCTGTGATGCCGTCCTCATTGCAAATGCGACGCAGAAGGCCCAGTACTTTGTGGGATGTAGAAGGGTCCAGGCTCGCAACGGGCTCGTCCGCCAGGATCGTCTCCGGTTGCTGCGTCAGAGCCCTGGCAATGCCCACCCGCTGCATCTGGCCGCCGCTCAGGTTGTCAACGCGGGTGAGCGCCTTGTCGGCAAGGCCAACACGTTCCAAGCTTTGGTAGGCAATCTGAAGTTCATGGCGTGGCAGTGGGAAGAAGCCGCGCAAGGTGTTGTGGTAAGCCAAGCGCCCCGTCAGGGTGTTCTGCAATGCGCTGAAGCGCGGCAGAAGCTGGTGGTGCTGGAAGATCATCGCGGTGGTGCGTCGGTGCATTCTCACCGCTTTGCGCGTCGTGATTGACCCGAGGGCTCGCGAAACCACTCGCCCGGACGTAGGGGTAACCAAGTGGTTCATGGAGCGCAGCAGCGTGGACTTGCCGGCCCCGGAAAGGCCGAGTAGTACCGTGAGGTCTCCCTTCCGGAGCTCGGTGGTAGTCTCGTGGAGACCAACGGTTCCATCTGGATAGGTCATTCCGACGCCCTCAAGCGAAAGCACCGGCTGGTAAGCATTTTGTCGCGTCATCGGTATCACCTTTGACGATGTCAGATGTGTTTTCATCGTTTCAGGCGATACATTGGAATAAGAACGTTACCCTGATCTTTCCTGTCGGTTATGTTTTCGTGACGAGAGTGATGAGTTCTTCTGGCAGACAACGTCTTCTGCTAAGCATCACTGCGCATTGATGGTTCCACCCGGGTCAGAAGCTGCTCTAGATCCGCGGCTAAAGGGAGTTCGGCGTCCCGGGGGTGAGTGGCAATGCGCAAGCGCCAACCCGACTTACGGGCGCGGCGCGCCTGCAGCCTGTTCCAGAGCCGAAGAAACGCCGCCCGCCCCGCTGTATCCGCCTGGAATCCCGCCAGTGGCAAACGCCTGAGATGACCGCTGCTGGCGTCCATGAAGCCTCTCACCACTTCAATCCGCTGGTAGGGAAGATCCCGCAGTAGCCGGCGGCGAATGGCTCCGAGTGCTCAGGCTGGTGGGAAATATATCGTGGGTACCGACAGTTCCTGCTCGCAGAACCAGTCCGCTGTATCGCGCATCAGGCGTATGACGCCTTCCTCGTCCAAGGCCAAATGTTCCGCGACGTTCCGTGAAATCAGGGCCGCGTGCAGACGGTGGTAGAAGCCGCAGATCCGCAGCACCTCGTGACCCCGTGGGCGACGAGTTCAATGCTCCGATTCTGCCGATGCGCCAACAGCTCCAGCTGTTCCGGACGCCAGCCTATACAGCCTATAGATCGGCCAAGGCCTCGAAACCCGTGTAGTAGGCAGACAGGAACCCACAGCGGTGTCGCCGGGCCAGCCAAAGCCCGAGCACGCCGAAAGGTCCGGGCGTGACCGAGACAACGACGTTGGGCCGCAGACGCTGCATTCCCTGGGCGATACGCCCTCCGCCGCCTCCAGACCGACGGTGTGGATCGCGCTCAACCCGCCGGTCATACGTCTGGTCAGACTCGCCAGGGCACGGCGCCCATAGCTGCCACAGCGCGCATCCAGCCAGCCGCTCGCGTGGATCAGGCGCCTCTGGACAATCGATGGCGCGAACAGCGCCTCCCAGGTCGTTAGCGTGGTGTAGCGCCGCCGATTCGTCGCAATGGTGCGGTGGAGCGCCGTGGTGCCGCTGCGGGGAATACCGGTAATGAAAAGCGCCTTGCCAACGGTCACGCGTCGGTAGCGGGGAAAGAGGACATCGTCGAGCAGGAGACACACGGTGTGCACCAGTTGCACGAACAGAAATGCCGGCATGCCTACCAGCAGCACCAGCGCACGCCTCAGCCTCAGGGGCGCCCGTGCGTCACTTGGACGCAGAAACGCTCCGACCCACCAGAGCAAATGCAAGGCCAGAGCCTCCAAGCACGCGGTCAGCGTTCTCATCGCGGAAGTCGGGGCTGCCCTTTCGGCTCGTCAGTCAACAGGCCGCTGCATTCATCATGCAACCTCGCATCGGGCGACCGATTCCAACGCCTTGCGGCCGACCTTAAACTGTTTACCGTGCCGCGACTCCAGGGTGATCAGCGCCAGGTCATCCGTATGCACGACCCGATACACCTCGCAGTGACCAAGGATGCGCACCTGATCACCGACGATGGGACAGTACGCGGGCTGGCTTTGATTTGTCATGTGAAGCAGTTTAGTATTTATCCGACACCTGCCCCTTCATGAGAGGTGAAGGGGTGGGCACCGGGGTCTCCGGTAGACTCGAAGTTGCGACACAAGCGAGCTACCAAGGAGAACACCCGATGACCACCGTCTCGCAGAGTACCAAGCGCAAGCTGTCATTGCTGCAACTCGCCGAAGAGCTCGGCAACGTCTCCAAGGCCTGCAAGATCATGGGCTACCACCGCGACACCTTCTACGAGGTTCAGAAGGCGTTCAAAGTCGGCGGTGTTGGCGCCCTGGTCGAGGAGCGCCGCGGTCCCAAGAACCCGCACCCGAATCGCGTGCCGGAAGCCGTTGAGCAGCAGATCCTCGATTACTGCATCAAGCAGCCGACCTATGGCGCGCAGCGCGTCGCCAACGAGCTGCGACTGCAGGGCGTCGACGTCAGCCCATCCGGCGTGCGCGGCGTGTGGCTACGCCACGACCTCGAGACACGCTACAAACGCCTACTGCGCCTGGAGGCCGAGGCACGCGATCAAACCCATGTCCTCACGGATGAACAGATCCGCCTGCTCGAGCGTCACTCACCGGAGTTCCGCATGCGCCATGTCGAGAGCAGCGCTCCTGGCGAGTTACTCAACCAGGACACGTTCTACTGGGGCACGCTCAAGGGCATCGGCAAAATCTATGTCCAGGTCGTGGTCGATGCGTTCTGCTCACTGGCCTTCGCCAAGGTCTACACCTCAAAGATGCCCATCACCGCGGCCGATCTGCTCAATGACCGCGTGCTGCCGTTCTATGAAGCCCTCGGCGTTCCTGTCCAGACAGTGCTCACGGACAACGGGCGCGAGTTCAGCGGTCGTCCAGAGCAACACCCCTACCAGCTCTTCCTGGCACTGCACGACATCGAACACCGCACAACCAAGGTCCGCTCACCGCGGACCAACGGTTTTGTCGAACGCATGAACCGCACCCTGCTCGACGAGCACTTCCGCATCAAAGGCCGGGAGAAGTGGTACGAGTCCGCCGAGGAGATCCAGCAGGATCTCGACGCGTTCCTGGCGTTCTACAATCTCAAACGCAGCCACCAAGGCTACCGGCTGAAGGGCCGCACGCCGGCCCAGGCACTGCGTGAAGCCATCGGCAGGAAGAAGCTGCCACCGCTCATCCCTCAGGAGGATGAATCCGCCGCCGACGAGGCGGCATAATCGGAGTCACCGGAGACCCCGACTGTCGGGTAATAACTAAACTTGTTCATAGCCGTGCAAGGGCGGATCAACGCGACGGTTACCCAACGAGTCCCTTCGAACCATACCGGTCAGTGTCTCATCGGCACGGGCGGGATCGTTCGCGTCAATTTCACGAACGGCCTGCGCGAAGCGGAACAGTGCATCAACTTCGATGCCATGCGGTGCCAGTAGCCGCTGAACGTTATGTTCGAGCACACCCAGCGTTTCGCAGATGGGGAAAAGACCCCGAAGGCCGTCCGGGATCGGCAGTTCCCGCCGCGCCTGAGGCAGCAGCGCTGACGCCCCAAAAGACAGCGCCTTCTCAACTAGAGATTCCGTCTCCGCTCTCTTCCTCGTCATGAGTTACTGTCAAAAGTGGTGTACGGGGGGATTGAGGAAGGCGGCGTATCCGGCTGGAATGGAAGTGCGACCAACCAGCCAGCCAGAGGAGATACGCCAACATGGCTCACGATACGACAGAGAACCCGAACGGACCAGAGGACCCGTTGACCGATCTGCTGCGCCGCGGGG
>SR_TP_S13solDRAFT_1000457_pt1 | contig 16887 bp, 13 predicted proteins | sample SodReaTP_S13sol_FD_11159 | JGI IMG/M metagenome (IMG submission 11159)
CCGCCATTGCCCAGATCGAGGGGTGGGTGCGCATCGAGTTCACGATCGACGAGACCGGCTCGGTGCGCTCGCCGCGCGTGATCGATGCCCGCCCGCCGCGCGTGTTCGACCGCGAGGCAATCCGCGCAATCCTCAGGTGGAAGTTCAAGCCCCGCGTGGTCGACGGTCAACCGGTCGCACGGCAGGCAACGCAGACCATTGAGTTCACGCTGGATGACGCATGATGAAGATAGTCAACACGATTCTGCTCTCCTCGCTGTTTGTCTTTTCGGGTCAGGCGCTGGCTCAGCAGACGGTTGCCGGCTACCAGTGCGGTGTCGAACGCGAAGTTAGCGCCGGAGCGCTGACCGAATCGACCTACAATCGCCTCAGCCGCATCTACGAGGCGATCGGTGAGGAAGAGTATGGTCAGGCCTACGAGGATCTTCAGGCCTTGCTGGAGCGCACCCGCCGTGACGAGTACGAGCAGGCCACGATCCTCCAGGCCATGGCGTACGTGCGCGCCCAGCAGGAACGTCTCGGCGAGGCCATCAATCTGTTCGAACGCTCCATCGATCTCAATCGCCTGCCGAATCACCAGCACTTCGAGATGATTCTGCAGGTGGCTCAGCTCCACTACGCCAACGAAGACTTCCAGCGTGCGCTCGAGTGGCTCGATATCTGGTTTTGCGTCACGCCTGATGACCAGCAGAACAAGGTCAATGTCTGGGTCATGAAAGCGAGCATACACGCCCAGATCGAAGAGTTCCGCCAGGCTCTGTCGGCCATCGATCGGGCGATCACCCTGTCCGATGAGCCCAAGGAGAACTGGTACCAGCTGAAACTCGGCATGCACTTCGAACTCGAAGAGTATCCGGAAGCAGCCGAAGTGCTGCAGATTCTGATCGACATGAACCCGGGCAAGAAGGACTACTGGGTCCAGCTTGCATCGATTTATGTTCAGCTCGAACGAAACCGCGATTCCATGGCCGTGCTGGCACTGGCGCACCGCGAGGGACTGCTCGACAGGCAATCCGAATACATGCAGCTGGCCAGTCTCCAGCAGGAATTCGACTTCCCGCGCAAGGCCGCCGAGATCCTGCAGGAAGGGCTCGAATCCGGCGTCGTGGAAAACAGCCGCAGAAACTGGGAGATGACGGCGGGTGCCTGGTATGAGGCCCGTGAGCTTGAACGGGCGCTCGATGCGTACGAGCGCGCTGGCGCCCAGTCATCGGATGGCAAGATCGACTTGCAGCGAGCCTTCATCCTGACCGATCAGGAGCGCTGGGACGAGGCGCTGGAAGCGCTTGACCGGGCTGTCCGGCTTGGTGGACTGTCCGACAGTCAGACCGGTAATGCATATCTGCTTCTGGGTACTGCCCGCTACAACACGGGGGACTTCGACGGGGCAATCAACGCCTTTAACGAAGCTGCAAAGTATGGCAGAGTAGAGCGTGCTGCAAGAGAGTGGATGAACCATATCCGCGAACAGCGCGCCCGCCGGGGCAGCAGCTAAACATACTGATTGCGACCCAGGGAGGTCAGAGTCATGCAAACGAACGAAGAAACCCAGCTCGAGCAACAGGCGCCTGCTGAGGGGGGTGCGTCGGCATCCTCGTCTGCATCCCCGGCATCCGCGCCCGTAGCGGCTGCCAAGAAGAAGGCCTCCAAGAAGAAGGCTGCCAAGAAGAAGGCTGCCAAGAAAAAGGCCTCCAAGAAGAAGGCCTCCAAGAAGAAGGCTTCCAAGAAGAAGGCTTCCAAGAAGAAGGCTTCCAAGAAGAAGGCTTCCAAGAAGAAGGCTTCCAAGAAGAAGGCTTCCAAGAAGAAGGCCTCCAAGAAGAAGGCCTCCAAGAAGAAGGCCTCCAAGAAGAAGGCCTCCAAGAAGCGTGGCAAGAAAAAGCGCGGCAAGAAGAAAGTCTCCCGCGCCGCGGCTGGCACTCCGCTGGCACGACTCGCAGCGGCGGCCGAGGAGTTGCGGGCAGCGGCCCTGGAGCTGGCCGAGCTCGAAGCCACCCAGGGGCGCAAGGCGCTCGACGATTTTGTCGGCGTGGCACGCGCCAAGCTGGGTGATATCGAGTCCATGGCCGAGAAGGGCATCGCCAGACTGACTGGCCGCTAGCAGCCTGCGCGTGGCCGGGCTGGACCCGATCGAACGATTTCTGGATTCGGTCTGGGCTGAGTCCGGTCTCGCGGACAACACGCTGCAAGCCTACCGAAATGACCTGTCCGGTTTTCACCGGGCAGGTCTGTTCGTTTTGGAACCGTTGGACCCGAAAGCAGGTGCTCGCAAAGACATCGCGGTCAGCTTCGATTCTGCGCGCCTGCCCGCGTTGCTGGGTGAGCGCCTCAGGGCCGGGGTCAGCGTTGCTTCGCTGCGCCGCCAGATCAGCGCACTGCGCAGATTCTGCAACTGGCTGAGGCGCAACGGCGAGCTGCACGAAGACCCGCTGGCCGGATTGCTGGCACCCAGGAAGCCGCTGCGCTTGCCGGGCCTGCTGAGTGAATCGGAAGTGGAAGCGCTGCTCGCGGCACCGGATCCGGCCACGGCGATCGGCATCCGTGATCGCGCCATGTTCGAAGTGCTGTACGCAGCCGGCCTGCGAGTCAGTGAGCTGATCGGGCTGGATCTGGCATCGGTGAACCTGCGCCAGGGGCTGGTCCGTGCCCGGGGCAAGGGTGGAAAGGAACGCCTGGCGCCGCTGGGTGACCAGGCTCAGGACTGGTTGCAGCGCTGGCGTGACGGCCCCCGGCGGGACTGGCACCGGGATGCCGCCGAGAGCGCTTTGTTCATCAGTGCCCGTGGCCGGCGCCTGACGCGCCAGGCGGTCTGGTACCGAATCCGTCTTCACGCGCGCGCGGCCGGTATCGGAAAAGCGGTCTCTCCGCACAAGCTGCGCCATTCATTTGCCACCCACATGCTCGATCACGGAGCTGACCTGCGCGTCGTGCAGTTGCTGCTCGGCCATGCCGATCTGGCCACGACCCAGATCTACACCCATGTCGCACGCAGCAGGCTCAAGGACCTGCACGGCAGTCATCATCCACGAGGCTGAGGTCCGGCTCAACCGGAAATCTGCGCTACGCCGGTGCCGATCTGTTCATGGATCGCGGATTGGCGCAGGGATGGAACTTCGCGCCGACAGATGGTTCGAAATCCCAGTGCACATGCTGCGATAATTCGTGGTCCCGTGCGGGATCGTGCTGCCGGAGCGGAACATCAAGTGCCGGCCCGAATGCATGGCGGTTCGCCATGATGCGAAGCAAAATGGTTGCTCACGGGTCAAACAGATATCCCGCTAATCCGTGGGGTGTTTGCAGACGAACAATCTAACTGCGCAAACAGGAACTTGAACCTAAACCTGGGTGAAATGGAGTCCGAAAAGTGAAATCGATTTACCGAACCGGCGCGCTGGCGTCGATGCTGTTGCTGATGCTGCCTGCAATTGCAGCGGCCGACAAGTACGATCAGGTCCGCGAGCGGCTGCAGGGCATTGTCGGAGAGGGGACTGCGATCAGCATCGCCGATTCGATTCTTCCGAACATTCTGCAGGTCCGTCTCGGCTCGGACATCGTCTACCTGTCCGATGACGGCCGCTACCTGCTGCAGGGGCGCTTGCTGGATCTGGATTCGCGCGTCGATCTCACCGAGCAGGCCATGAATGTGGTCCGGCAGGAGTTGATTGAAGGAATCGATCGCGACGGTCTGATCTCGTTCGGAACCGACGATCTGGCGCACGAAATCTATGTCTTTACCGACGTCGATTGTGGCTTCTGCCGTCGCCTGCATGAACAGGTCGAGGAATACAACGAGGCCGGCATTCGCGTCAGCTACGCGGCCTTCCCCCGCGCCGGCGCCGGTTCGGCCACCCATACCAAGATGACTTCGGTGTGGTGCGCTGCCGACCAGCACGCTGCCATGAATCTGGCCAAAGCCGGAGGCACGCCGGAGCCGGCCGAGTGCGAAAATCCGGTCGACGCGCAGTACCATCTGGGTCAGTCCATCGGTGTGACCGGGACCCCGGCGCTGGTTACCAAGGGTGGGGACCTGATACCGGGCTATGTTCCGCCGCAGGATCTGCGGGTCCGGCTGGAGCAGCTTCAGGGTTCCCGGGACGGGACAGACTAAGCACGACCGGCAGTTCCTGCGATAGTTGGGTACACTTGCGGCCCTGACTGACCCGGGTCGCTTTCCGTCATGCAAATTCTGCTGGGCCCGCCGGGCCTGCCCGCGTTTCGTGTCCTGGAACTTCAAACCGCGCTCAGCGCGAGTCTGGGCCGTGAGATCACGCTTGAGGTCACCGAGCTGTTCATCCTGGATGCGCCGGGCAGCCTGATCGATGATCGGCTGACTACCCTGCTGCATGCACGCGATGCTTCCGACAGCCTGTTTGATCCTGCCAGCGTCATCGTGTTGCCGCGCCGTGGCACCGTCAGCGCCTGGGCGAGCCGTGCCGGCGACATTCTGGCGCGTTGCGGTCTCGAATCCATCCGCCGCATCGAGCGCGGCCTGGTCTTTCACCTGGGCGGTTGTACCGCGTCCATGCTGGGCCGGGCGGAGCTTGAATTGCTGCATGACCGAATGACCGAAGCCGTGGTCGTCGATGCAGGCGAGCTCGAAGCCTGGTTCGAACCGCCGCCGACCACGCTGCTGCGCGAGATCGGACTCGGAGATGCCCCCGAAGCGGTCCTGGCCCGGGCCAACCGGGAGCTGGGCCTGGCGCTCAGCGCCGACGAGATTGATTACCTGGTCGGTGCCTATGGTGAACTTGGCCGCAATCCCACCGACGCCGAACTCATGATGTTCGCCCAGGCCAACTCCGAACATTGCCGGCACAAGATCTTCAATGCCGCCTGGCAGGTTGACGGTCGGCCACGCGAGTACAGCCTGTTTCAGTTGATCCGCCACACCCACGCGAATGTACCCGACGGCGTGCTGACCGCCTACGACGACAATGCCGCGGTGATCGAGGGTTTCGACAGCAGCTTGTTCGCCGCGCCGGCCGAACATGGCGCCTGGCAGAGCCGGGCCCGGCGGCTGCATGCCCAGATCAAGGTCGAAACCCACAATCATCCCACCGCGATCTCGCCCGACCCGGGTGCCGCGACCGGTTCCGGTGGCGAAATTCGCGATGAGGCCGCGACCGGTCGCGGGGCGCGCACGCTGGCCGGGCTGGCCGGGTTTGCCGTCGGCGACCTGAACATCCCCGGCCAACACCGGCCCTGGGAACGTCTGGCCGGGCCGCCGGACCGGCTGGCCAGTCCGCTGCAGATCATGATCGAGGGCCCGGTCGGCGCGGCAAGATTCAACAACGAGTTCGGGCGGCCCGGATTGCTGGGTTATTTCCGCACCCTGAGTGCCCGCCATCACGACCGTCTGTGGGGTTATTACAAACCGATCATGCTGGCCGGTGGCACGGGCATGATTGCCGACGATCAGGTGCGCAAGCTGCCGCTGGCCGAAGGCTGGCGCGTGATCGTGCTCGGCGGACCTGCGATGATGATCGGGCTGGGCGGCGGCGCGGCTTCCAGCCTGCATTCGGGCCAGTCCAGCGAGCAGCTGGATTTCGCCTCGGTCCAGCGCGCCAATCCGGAAATGCAGCGCAGGTGCCAGGAAGTCATCGATCAGTGCTGGCTGCTGGGACAGGACAATCCGATCGCCTCGATCCACGATGTCGGCGCCGGCGGACTTTCCAATGCCATCCCCGAGCTGCTCGATGATGGCGGGGTCGGGGGCCGGTTGGATCTGCATGCCATCCCGTGTGCCGATCCGTCCATGTCGCCGATGGCGATCTGGTGCAACGAGTCGCAGGAACGCTACGTGCTGGCCGTCTCCGAAGCCGGCCTTGCGCGGCTGGAAGCGCTGTGCCGGCGTGAGCGCTGCCCGATGGCCGACCTTGGCCCGGCCACGGCCGAACGGCGGCTGATCGTCGAGGATCGTGCAACCGGCCGACCGCCGGTCGACCTGCAACTGGAAGTGTTGCTGGGCAAGACGCCGAAACTGGAAATCCGGGCCGAGACCCTTCGCCCCCAGGTGCATGATCAAGGTCTGTCCGGCATCACGCTGGATCACGCTGTCGACCGGGTACTGGCCTTGCCCTCGGTCGGCAGCAAGCAGTTCCTGATCACGATTGGTGACCGCAGCGTCGGCGGCCTGACCGCGCGCGACCAGATGGTCGGCCCGTGGCAGGTGCCGGTCGCCGATTGCGCCGTGACCCTGTTCGACTACCAGCACTACCACGGCACCGCGATGGCGCTGGGGGAGCGCACGCCGCTGGCCATCCATGATGCTCCCGCCTCCGGTCGCATGGCGGTGGCCGAAGCGCTGCTCAACCTGGCCGGCACCGTGACTGCCGGTCGACGTCGGATCAAACTCTCGGCCAACTGGATGGCGGCAGCCGGCGCGCCCGGCCAGGACGCAGCATTGCGCGCCACGGTCGAAGCCGTGGCCGGCGAATTCTGCCCGGCCCTGGAGCTTTCCATTCCGGTCGGCAAGGATTCGCTTTCCATGCAGACGCGCTGGCAGGTCGACGGGCAGCAACACTGCATGACCGCGCCGGTATCTCTGAACGTGACTGCGTTCGCGCCGGTGCCGGATGCGCGCCAGTCGGTCACCCCGGAACTGATCACCGACGCCGGCCCGACCCGGCTGTTGCTGCTGGCACCGCCGACCATGCGGCTGGGCGGCTCGGCGCTGGCCCAGGTATTCGAGCGTCCGCTGGGCGCGGTGCCGGATGTCGAGCAACCCGAATTGCTGGCTCGGCTGTTCGACCAGGTCCAGGCGCTGGTCTCCGAAGGCCGATTGCTGGCGGTGCACGATCGGTCCGATGGCGGGCTGTTGACCAGCGTGCTGGAAATGGCGCTGGCCGGGCATTGCGCGCTGGCGCTGGACCTGCCGCCGGAGGCGGATCCGCTGCCGTTCCTGTTCAACGAGGAGATCGGCCTGGTGGTGCAGTGCCGGGCCGCCGACCAGGCCGGAATCGTCGACCTTCTCGCCGGCGCCGGCCTGGGGGACTGGATCCGTGTGCTTGGCGAACCGGTGCCCGGAAACCGCTTGCGCATCGTCCAGCGCGATCAGGTGCTGTTCGACCGGCCGCTGGCCGGCCTGCAGCAGCAATGGGCCGAGACCAGTTACCGGGTCCAGCGGCTGCGCGATCATCCCGAATGCGCCGATGAAGAATTCGAAGCGCTGGGCGACTGGCAGCGGCCCGGACTTGCCCCGAGGCTGACTTTCGATCCTGCGGCCGCACCGGCCGTCCATGACGCGCGTCCGCGCGTGGCCATCCTGCGCGAACAGGGCGTAAACGGCCAGCGCGAGATGGCCTGGGCATTCCATGCGGCCGGCTTCGAGGCGGTCGACGTGCATATGAGCGACCTGGAACAGGGCCGCCGGCAGTTGTCCGATTTCCACGGTCTGGCGGTGTGTGGCGGGTTCTCGTTTGGCGACGTGCTCGGCGCCGGGCGCGGCTGGGCGCGCGCGATCGAGTTCAACCCGGCCATGCGCGACCAGTTCACTGAATTCTTCGCCGACCAGGGCAAGTTCGCGCTGGGTGTGTGCAATGGCTGCCAGGTGCTCTCCACGCTGGCCGGGATCATCCCCGGCAGCGAGCACTGGCCGCGTTTCCGGCACAACCGTTCGCGCCAGTTCGAGGCCCGGCTCAGCCTGGTCGAAATTGTCGACTCGCCGTCGATTCTGCTGGCCGGCATGGCCGGCGCCCGCTTGCCGGTGGTGACCGCGCACGGCGAAGGCCGGGCGGAATTCGGTGCCGCCGGGGATGCCGGGCAGGCCGCCGTTGCGTTGCGATACGTCGATGGCGACGGCCGGCCGGCCGAGCGCTACCCGGACAATCCCAACGGCTCGCCCGGCGGCATCACCGGCCTGTGCAACGCCGACGGGCGCATCACCATCATGATGCCGCACCCGGAGCGGCTGCTGCGCGCGATCAATTTCTCGTGGGCACCGCCGGAGTGGGGCGAACGCTCCCCCTGGATGCGGATGTTCGAGAATGCACGCAAGTGGGTGGGGTGACGGGTGCCGTAATGGTGACTCCGTTCGCTGACGAAGGCGTCATTGGGTTCTGGCGGTGTATCGCGCTTTGGTGAATAGAAAATAGAAAATAGAAAAGTCAAAACCGGCCCGAGTCTGTGGCGCGGGTGTCTTTTCGGTTCGAGGTTTCATCCGGATCAGGATGATCGGGTGATGCCGGGTGCGAGGAGGGAGCGTTGCACCCAACTTTCAGCGGGGAGTGGTGTTGCCTGGTGGCGAGTCGTGGGTCGCGGCCGAGATGATGATCTATCAGCTTCTACCCGATGCCGACGGGTTTCAGGAAGGCATTCAGGTCGGGATGCCCTGGTGGCCAGCCCGGTGGCACCAAAGCTCCCTTGAACCTGAGTTTTTGCTGCAAGACCGATCGACCCGCGGCTCGCCGGCAGGCGACGCCACTGCCCGCCAGGCACCCCGTCCGGCCCTGCTGGCGGATGGCTGAGGCATATACGTAATGAGGTTACCATTTACCATTTACGACTTTCGATTTATGGAACTGGTGAAAGTGTGAGCGACCGGGAACAACCGCAACAAGCCGACGAGGAGGCGGGACGGTCGGGAAACCCGGTCAAGGAGATGTTCCTGCTTGCCGCGCTTTATCTGCCACTGGCGTTTTTCCTGTGGTTTTCATTCGGCAGTGCGCTGATGTGGTTGCCCGGCCGGCTGGCCGAGCTGGCGCTGACCGGCATCTGGCCGGATCTGTTCGCCGGGATCGTCCAGTTGGGCCAGCAGTTCGAAGTCCAGACCGAGATCCGCATGAGTCGCATGGTCGAAGGCCAGGTCGCGCTGCTCAATACCGTGATCAACCCGATGATCTATGCCTGGGGCATGGCGCTGATCTTCGGGCTGGTCCTGGCGACCCCGTTGAGCGGAAAGCGCAGGCTCGTGCAGTTGCTGATCGGATATCTTGCCGTTTCCGTGGTCACCGCCTTCGGCGTATTCTGGGAGACTTGGCGCGACCTGGCCTTCCTGCTCGGTCCCGAGGCGGCCCAGGCCGTGGCCGAACGGGGCCCGCCGCCGACCCTGATCGCGTTGCTGTATCAGCTCGGTTACCTGATGCTGCCTGCGATCACGCCGGTTGCGGTCTGGATTCTGATGAACCGGCCGTTTCTGGAACAGTTGGTGTTCAGCCGTCGGCGCTGAACCTTGAGGGAAAGCGCAGGTCCACAAGCAAGCGCATTGATCGTGAATCGGGCAGATAATGCAATGATGGAAACCCAGGCAATCACCGCCACCGATCAGACCGATCTGCTGCCGCAGGTCGGAGATCATCTCGAAGAACAGGCCGCCGAGCTGTGCGATCTGCTGATCACCCAGGGGCGGCTGCGCCAGGCCGATCTGAATCGTGCGCGCGCCTACCGCGAACAGCACGGCGGCAACCTGCTGACGCTGCTGGTCCGGCTGGGGCTGGTCTCGGAGCGCGACCTGGCCGTCGCCCAGTCCGAGATGCTCGACATCCCGTTGTGCGGAGAAAAGGATTACCCGGAAGAAGCCCCGGCGGCAGAGACCATCTCGGTGCGTTTCATGAAGCAGCAGCACCTGGTGCCGATCCGGGTCGATGACGGCAAGCTCGACGTGGTCATGGCCGATCCGCACGACCCGGTCACGCTCAAGGCGCTTGCCATGGCGACCGGGCTGGAGATCCGGCCGCGCGTCGGTATCGCCTCTGAAATCGACAACACCATCGAACGCTACTTCGGCGGCGGCCGCAGCGCCATGGGCCAGATTGCCGAGGGCCTGGCCGGCGAGGGTGAGGGCGAGGACGAGGAAAACGTCGAGCACCTGCGCGACCTGGCCAGCGAGGCCCCGGTCATCCGGCTGGTCAACCTGATCCTGCAGCGAGCGGTCGAGGCCCGGGCCTCGGACATTCACATCGAGCCGTTCGAGAACCGCCTCAAGGTGCGCTACCGCATCGACGGCGTGCTGCAGGAAGTCGAATCGCCGCCGGCGCGTTCGACTGCCGCGGTGATTTCGCGCGTCAAGATCATGGCCCGGCTCAACATCGCCGAGCGCCGGCTGCCGCAGGACGGGCGCATCATGCACCGGGTACAGGGCAAGGAGCTGGATCTGCGCGTGTCCACAGTGCCCACCGCGCACGGCGAATCGGTGGTCATGCGTATCCTCGACCGCGAGGCGGTCACGCTGGATTTCGACAGCCTGGGTTTTGCCGACGACACCCGCGACCAGTTCGTCAAGGCGCTGGAGATGCCGCACGGCATCATCCTGGTCACCGGCCCGACCGGTTCGGGCAAGACCACCACGCTCTACACCGCGCTTTCGCACATCAACTCGCCGGAGCGCAAGATCATCACGGTCGAGGACCCGGTCGAGTACCAGCTCGAGGGCATCAACCAGATTCAGGCCAAGTCCTCGATCGGCCTGACATTCGCCTCGGCGCTGCGCGCCATCGTGCGCCAGGATCCGGACGTGATCATGATCGGCGAAATGCGCGACCTGGAAACGGCCAAGATCGCGATCCAGTCGGCGCTCACCGGTCACCTGGTGCTGTCCACCCTGCACACCAACGATGCCGCCGGCGGCGTCACCCGCATGCTCGACATGGGGGTGGAGGACTACCTGCTGACCTCGACCGTCAATGCCATCATGGCCCAGCGCCTGGTGCGTACGCTGGACCCGGAAACACGTGAGCCGTTCCAGGTCATGCCGGAAATGGTCAAGGAGCTGGGCCTGGACAAGCTGACCGGTTCAGGCGAGATCACGCTGTATCGCCCGGGCACCTCGGACGCCAATCCGACCGGCTACAAGGGCCGCTGCAGCATCATCGAACTGCTGGCCATGAGCGACGAAATCCGGCGCATGGTGATGAAACACGGCACTTCCGGTGATATCGAGCGCCAGGCCCGCGCCGAAGGCATGCGCACGATGTACGAAGACGGCATGCTCAAGGCGATCAAGGGCATCACCAGCGCCGAGGAAGTGCTGCGTGTCACGCAGGAAGCGTGAGGTTTGCTTCGATCGGGCGGGTGGTGGTCTGGCTGGAAGGGTTCAGGCTTTGTGCGGTAGGGTGGAGCGTTGGTCTTTCGTAAATCGTAAATCGTAAATGGTAAATAGTAAATGGTGAATAGCAAGCGAAAATCCGGAACCCCGTGGGTGTGCAGCCTGCCATTTACCATTGAGCGAGCGAAGCGAGCGGACCATTTACCATTTACGCTTCTCACAGCGTCTCCAGCGCCTCCTGCCCTGGAGGCTTCTCCGTTGCAGCTCGAGCCCACCGCCCGCTGATGCCATTATTCACCTACAAAGCCATTACCCCCGCCGGCGACACCCTGACCGGCGAGATGGAGGCGCCCAGCGCCGATCTGGTGATCGCGCATATCCAGGAAACCGGCAATATTCCGGTCCAGGCGCGCGAGGTGTCCGACGGTTTCCGGCTGGAGACATTGTTTCGCGGCCGGCAGGGGCTGAGCCAGCGCGAGATCGGCGACCTGACCGGCCAGTTGGCCACGCTGCTGGGCGCCGGTCTGCCGCTGGACCGCTCGCTGGCCATCCTGGTCGAGTTGGCCGAGAATGAACGCATCGAGCAGATGCTGCGCAAGATCCGCGACCGCGTGCGCGAAGGGATTTCGCTGTCGCAGGCGCTGGAAGAGCGCCACGGCGTGTTCTCGCGCTTCTACATCAACATGGTGCGTGCCGGCGAGATGGGCGGCGCGCTGGACCAGACGCTCTCGCGCATGGCCGAATACCTGGAGCGGGCCAAGGAATTGCGCGACGGGGTGGTCTCGGCACTGATCTACCCGGCCTTGCTGGTGATCCTGGCGGTCGCCTCGCTGATCCTGCTGATGGTCTACGTCATTCCGCAGTTCACGCCGATGTTCGAGGACTTCGGCGGCGAACTGCCGCTGCTCACGCGCATGGTGATCTTCGTCGGCGACGTGCTGCAGAATTTCTGGTGGGGGCTGCTGATCATTGCCGCCGTCGTGCTGCTGTGGTTTCGTGGCCAGATGCGCGACCCGGTCTCCCGGCTGCGCTGGGATGGCTGGTTCCTCAAGACCCGCTGGCTGGGAGACGTGATCGCCAAGATCGAGATGGCACGGCTGGCGCGCACCACCGGCACCCTGCTGATCAACGGGGTGCCGCTTCTGTCGGCGATTTCGATTGCGCGCAACGTCATGACCAACACCGTGCTGCGTGACGATATCGGCGAGGCGGCCAAGAAGGTCAAGACCGGCACGCCGCTGGCCCGCGCGCTCAACGAAAGCGGCCACTTCCCCCGGCTGGCACTGCAGATGATCAATGTCGGCGAGGAAACCGGCCAGCTCGACAGCATGCTGCTCAAGGTCGCCGACACCTACGATCGCGAGGTGCGTACGACCATCGACCGCATCATGGCCATGCTGGTGCCCATGCTGACGCTGGGCCTGGCCATGCTGATCGGCGTCATCGTGATGTCGGTATTGCTGGCAATTCTGGGCATCAACGAGCTGATTGCATGACATCCACTGGGAATCTTTTCGTTTCGCGCTGTCATAATCAGCGTTGGAGTCCTGAATCCGGAAGTACAAAGTCATGAATCAAGCAAGCAAGGGGTTTTCCCTGATCGAACTGCTGGTGGTACTGATCATTCTCGGCCTGATTGCCGGGCTGGTCGTTCCCAACATCATGGGCCGGGGCGAAGACGCCAAGTCGCGCACCGCGGTGGCCGAAGTGCAGCGACTGTCGATGGCGGTCGACGAGTTCTACCTGGACACCGGTCGCCCGCCGCGCGAGCTGCGTGAACTGATCCAGCGCCCGTCCAACGTCTCGAACTGGAACGGCCCCTACGTCAACGCCTCGAACCTGGAAGATCCCTGGGGCAATCCCTATAACTTCCGTTCGCCGGGCGAACATCGCCAGGTAGATATCTATACCCACGGCCGGGACGGTCAGCCCGGCGGAGACGGTCCCGACCGCGATATCGCCAACTGGGACATGTAAGCCATCGTCCCCGGGAGCGGGCTGGAGCGCAACGCCAGCAGGCGGAATCGAATGAGTCATCAGGCAAGCAGTCCCGACCGTCAATCCGGCTTCAGCCTGATCGAGCTGATGGTCGTGATGGTGCTGATTGTCGGGCTGATGGGCCTGGTCGGCACTTCGGTGTCGCGCTCGGTCGGTGCCGCCGAGCTGCGCAACGAGGCGCGTGCGGTCGTCGCCGGCATGCGCCATACCCGTGGCCAGGCGATCATCCAGCGCCGCGAGCAGGTATTTCACGTAGATGCGAAAAATCTCACCTGGACCGCGGCCGGCCGGCCGGCCCGCAAGCTGCCGGCCGGGCTGGACATCACGCTCAATACCGCGCGCTCGGAACTGACCGGCGAAAATGCCGGCGGCATCCGTTTCTTCCCCGATGGCGCTTCGACCGGCGGCAGCGTGCTGCTGTCGGTGGACGAGCGCGAGTGGCACATCACTGTCGGCTGGCTGACCGGCGAGATCAGCCAGGAGCGGCCGGAGGAAGGGCGATGATGAACCGGTCACGCTGTAGTAGGGCGGATAAGCGAAGCGCATCCACCGGCCGGAGTTCGACGCGGCTGTGGGAGCGAACTCCGATTCGCGATTTTCCAAACGATGCCGGCCGCCAGGGCGGCTTCACGCTGATCGAGGTCATGGCCGCGTTCGCGATCTTTACCGTGCTGTTCGGCATCACGCTGCAGATTCTTTCGACCTCGGTTGCCAACACCCGGCGTTCGCTGGATTTCACCCAGGTCGCGCTGCTGGCGCGCGGCCACATGGACATGGTCGGCATCGAGGGTCTGCCCGAGCCGGGTCGCTATACCGGGCGCTATACCGAAGACTATCGCTGGGAAATGGAAATCGAGCCGTACTTCATTACCGACAGTCCCGACGTGTTCTACGACGAACTGCCGATCGAGCTGTACTACGTCGGGCTCACGGTGTACTGGGGTGAAGGCCGGCGCGAACGCACTGCGCACTTCGAAACCCTGCGCTCGGTCGACCGGTTCTATGCCGAGCGGGAGCGGCAGGGGCGATGACGCTGCGGTATATCGCGAATCGGAGTTCGCTCCCACGGCGGACCACTGACGTTGTGGGAGCGGTATCCGACCGCGACCCGAGCGGCCGCAGCCGGCTCCGCCAGGCCGGCTTCACCATGATCGAACTGCTGCTGGCCACGGCGCTGATCGCGTTGATCATGGCCATGGCCTACGGCGGTTTCCGGGCCGCGGTGCGTGCCACCTCCTCGGGCGAGGTGTTGATCGAGGAAGTCAATCGCCAGCGGGTGGTGCACCAGTTCGTGCAGCGCCAGCTGTCGCTGGCCCGGCCATTGATCATCGAGGACGACGGCGAGGAGCAGATCCGCTTCGAGGGCGAGCGCGAGCGCGTGCGCTTCGTGGCGCCGATGCCGGGTTATCTGGGCTTCGGCGGCCAGTACGTGCAGGAACTCCGGCTCGAGCGCGGCCGCGAGGGCATGGACCTGGTGTTTGCCTTCGCGATGCTCAACGGTTACGAGCCGGGCGATCTGGATGCCGAGCCGCCGGTCACGCTGCTGGAGAACGTCGGCCGCGCCCTGTTCGAGTTCCTGGGCTTCGACGAGGATGGCGAAGGCGTGTTCTGGGATACCTTCTGGGAGCCGCGCGAGCGGCTGCCGCTGGCCATTTCGATGCGGCTGGACTATCAGCGCGATAACGGGCTGTTCTGGCCGGAGCTGGTCACGCCGGTGCTGATCGACGCCGGAGGGCGACCGATGCGGGCCAACGAAGGCGGGCTGATGGACACGCTGATCCGCAGAAGACAGGATCAGCGGCGCTGATGTGTGCCATGCCGGCTCTTTCGGGAACGCGCGGCGCGGTCCGCGGCATGGCGCTGATCGTCGTGCTGTGGATGCTGGTGCTGCTGACCATCGTCATTGGCACTTTCGCCGTGCTGGCCACGACCGAAACGCTGCAGGCCAGGCACGTGTTCGATACCACCGACGCGCGCTACGCCGCCGAGGCCGGGCTGCATCGGGCGGTCGTCGAGCTGCGCAATCCGGACATGGAAACCCGCTGGGTGGCCGATGGCCGGCCGCATCGGTTCAACTTTGGCCCCGCCGAGATCGAAGTCTCGATCACCGACGAGACCGGGCTGATCGACCTCAATGCCGCCGCGCGCGGCAATCCCGAACTGCTGCTTCGGCTGTTCGAGTCGGTCGGGCTCGACGAGCGCGAGGCCGAGATGATGGTCGCGGCAATCCAGGACTGGATCGATCCGGACGACGAGACGCGCGTTCTGGGCGCCGAGATTGACGAATACTTCGCCGCCGGTTACCCTTACGGGCCGGCCAATCAGCCGTTTGGCACGGTCGAGGAGCTGCAGCAGGTCATCGGCACCAGCCTGGAATTGTTCCGGGCCGTGGAATCCAGCCTGACCGTTCATTCCGGGCGTGCCGACTTCAACCCGGCGTTCGCGCCGGCAAGCGTGCTGAGAACTCTTCCGGAACTGGATCCGGAGGATATCGCCTTGTTTATCGAGGAGCGCTCGCGACAACGTCCCGGCGATGAGATGCAGCTCATGCTGCCCGACGGAACGCTGGTCAACCAGCGTTCCAGCGGGCTGACCCACACCGTGGTCAGTCGGGCCGCACTGGATGGTGGTGCGTGGAGCGAGATCGAGGCGACCGTGCGGCTGGGCACCGACAGCCGCGGGCGTCCGTTCCGCATCCTGAGATGGAAGGAGAATGCAATCCGCCCGGCGGATTGATCGGAAACTGATGAACGCAACTGTTATCGACAATCTGCGCGACCGGCTGACGCAACGCTACCGGGCCACGCCCATTCCCCGGTTCCTGTCCTGGTGGGGCGGTGAACTGGCATCGCTGGTGCCGGCGAAGTTCCGGCAGCGATTGATGCCGCCCAAACCGCAACTGTGGATCGTGCCGGCCGAAACCGGCGGCGGCGACATGCGGATCTGGCGCGTCGATCATGGCCGCCCGCGCGTGCTGGATGTTTTCGGGGCCGGCGAGGATCTGCAGATCCTGCGCACCCGCTGGCGCGATCTGGTTGCCGAATTCGACGACGGCAACCCGGAAGTCCGGCTGTGCCTGCACGAATCGCAGTTCCTGGCCATGCCGATCGAGTTGCCGGCTGCGGTCGAGGAAAACCTGGACGCCGCCGTGCGCTTCCAGCTCGACCAGTTGACGCCGTTTTCAGCCGACCAGGTCGAGCTTGGTGTACGCGTGGAGAATCAGGATGTCGAGCGCCGGCGGATCACCGTCGGGCTGCGCATCGCGCCGCGCGAGACGCTGGCGCCGATGCTGGAGCGCGCCCGCGCGTTCGGTGCGCCGGTCCATGTGGTCGATACCCTGGCGGCCGACGATCCGCCCGAGGTCGAGGGCTTCAACCTGCTGCCCGAAGACCGGCGGCCGCACTACGTGCACGCCCGGGCGCGATACAACATGCTGCTGGGCGTCGGGCTGGTCGTCGTGCTCGCACTGGTCATGACCCAGACCCTGATGCTGCGTGAGCGCACTGTCTCGGGGCTGGAGCGCGAAGCGGATCGGCTTCGCGGTGAAGCGATGCAGGTCATGCAGTTACAGACCCAGCTCGAGGATTCGCTGGCCGCGGCCAATTTCCTGGCCGAGGCGCGGGCCGCCCGCCCGACCGTGGTTGAGGTGCTCAACGAGTTGACGGTGCGTCTGCCGGCCGACATCTGGCTGCAGCAGTTCCAGTTGCAGGGCGACGAACTGCGCATCAACGGCCAGGCCGAGGGATCGCAGCGCGTGGTCAACCTGCTCAATCAGTCGCCGATGTTCGTCTCGCCGGAGATCACCGGCCCGATTTCCATCGACCCGCGAACCGGCCAGGAGCGCTTCCGCTCGCAGGTGCGGATCACCGTGCCGGAGCCCGCCGTACCGGAAGCTGACCCGGTACCGGCGG